>WBZO01005202.1_pt1 | contig 13441 bp, 10 predicted proteins | sample 5204261 | NCBI WGS metagenome assembly WBZO01 (sample SAMN12412400, study PRJNA552823) | activated sludge metagenome | isolation source: activated sludge from anammox sidestream of wastewater treatment plant... | place: USA: North Carolina | collected 2017-09
GCAGCTCAAGGAGCTGACGACGGAGCTGGGATGGAAGGCAGGCGAGATGAAGCAGGACAACGAGCAGTACGCCCGCGTGCATCGCGCGCTGCTCGCCGGGCTGCTCGGCAACGTCGGCCTGAAGTCGGACGACGGGAGCTACCAGGGCGCACGCGGCATCAAGTTCTGGACGCACCCCGGCTCCGCGCTCGCGAAGAAGGCGCCGCGCTGGATCGTGGCCGCCGAGCTGACCGAGACCACGCGGCTCTTCGCGCGCTGCGTTGCGGGCGTCGAGCCGGAATGGCTCGAGCGTATCGGCGCGCATCTGCTGAAGCGTGCGCACGCCGATCCGCACTGGGAGCGCAAGCCCGCGCAGGTGGTCGCGCTCGAGCGCGGGACGCTCTACGGCCTGCCGGTGTACGTCAACCGCCGCATCCACTACGGGCCGCTCGACCCGGCCGAGGCGCGGCGCATCTTCATCCGCCAGGCGCTGGTCGAGGGCGACTGGGAGTCGCGCGCGCCGTTCTTCCAGCACAACCAGCGGCTGGTGCGCGAGATCGAGAAACTCGAGCACAAGTCGCGCCGCCCCGACGTGCTCGTCGACGACGAGCTGATCTTCGCGTTCTACGACAGCCTGGTTCCCGAGGGCATCCACAACGGCGCGGGCTTCGACGCCTGGCGCGCCGAGCTCGAGCGGACGGACCCGAAGCGCCTCTTCCTCAGGCGCGAAGACCTGATGCGCCACGAGGCGGCGGGGATCACGACCGAGCTCTTCCCGCCCGCGCTCGAGGTGGCCGGCCGCACGTTCGCGCTCGAGTACCTCCACGACCCCGGCGGTCCGCGCGACGGCGTGACGATGACGGTGCCGCTCGTCGCGCTCAACCAGGTCAGCGCGGCGCGCTGCGAGTGGCTCGTTCCCGGCCTGCTCAAGGAGAAGGTCCAGCTGCTCGCGAAATCGCTGCCGCAGAAGCTCCGCCACCGGCTCGGACCGCTTCCCGAGTTCGGCGCCGGGTTCGCCGCCGCGGTCGCCCCGGGCGACACGCCGCTCGCCCAGGCGATCGCACGCTACGCGCGCGAGACCCTCGACCTGGTGGTCCCGGTAGACGGCTTCCGGCCGGAGACGGTGCCGGCGCACCTGTGGATGAACTTCCGCGTGGTCGACGAGCACGGCCGCCAGCTCGGGATGGGCCGCAACCTCGCGCAGCTGCGCGCCGAGCTGGGCAGGGAGGCGGGCGAGCAGTTCGCCGCCATCGCCGGCGCCGGCGCCGCGCAGACGGGGCTCACCGACTGGTCGTTCGGGCCGCTCGAGGAGGTGATGGAGCTCAAGCGCGGTCCGCAGACGCTGATCGGCCACCCGGCGCTCGTCGATCGCGGCGACTCGGTCGACCTGGAGGTGTTCGACGCGCGCGACAAGGCGCAGGCGGCGCATCGGGCGGGGCTGCGGCGCCTCTTCATGCTGCGGCTGAAGGAGCAGGCGCGCTACATCGAGAAGAGCCTGCCCGGGCTGCAGGCGATGGTGCTGCAGTACGCCGGCCTCGGCGACGCGAACGCGCTGCGGGCGCAGCTCGTGGCCGCGGCGTTCGAGCGGGCGTGCATGGCCGATCCGCTGCCGTGCTCCGCGGAGGCGTTCGCGCGCCGCTGCGAGGAGGCGCGCCCCCGGCTCGCGCTCATCGCGCAGGAGCTCGCGCGGCTGGTCGGCGTCGTCCTCGCCGAGCACCAGGCGCTGCAGAAGAAGCTGCAGGCGGCGAAAGCGTTCCCGGAGGCGGTGCGGGACGTCGGGGCGCAGCTCGCGCGCCTCCTTCCGAAGGATTTCGTGCTGGCGACGCCGTGGGAGCGGCTGCAGCACTTTCCGCGCTATCTCAAGGCGGCCGGCCTGCGTCTCGAGAAGCTGCGCGCCGACCCGGCGCGCGACGCCCGGGCGCTTGCCGAACTCGCCCCGCTCGAGACGCAATGGCTGCGCGAGGACGCGCGGCAGCGCAAGGCCGGCGCCGCGGATCCGCAGCTCGAGCAGTTCCGCTGGCTGCTGGAGGAGCTGCGCGTGCAGCTCTTCGCGCAGGAGCTGCGGACGCCGGTCCCGGTGTCGGCGAAGCGCCTGCACAAGCTGTGGCAGACTCTCCGGCGCTGAGCGCGGCTCGCGCGCGCGGCGGTTCGCTCATGCGGTTCGGCGCCATCATCATCGGGGACGAGATCCTGCGCGGGAAGCGGCAGGACCGGCACTTCGCGAAGATGATCGAGCTGCTCGGCGCGCGCGGGCTGCGTCTCGACTGGGCCGAGTACGTCGGCGACGACCCCGAACGGATCACGGCGACGCTCGCGCGCACGTTCGCGGCGCCGGACGCGGTGTTCTCGTTCGGCGGCATCGGCGCGACGCCGGACGATCACACGCGCCAGTGCGCGGCGGCGGCGCTGGGCGTCGCGCTCGTCCTGCATGCGGAGGGCGAGCGGCTGGTGCGCGCGCGCTTCGGCGCGGAGACCACGCCGCTGCGGCTGAAGATGGTGGAGTTTCCCGCCGGCGCGGCGATCATCCCCAACGCGTACAACCAGATCCCCGGATTCTCGGTGCGCGAGCACCACTTCCTGCCGGGGTTCCCGGTGATGGCGTGGCCGATGGTCGAGAGCGTCCTCGACACGCGCTACGCGCACCTGCACCACCGCACGCCCGAGGCGGAGGCCGCGATCATCGTCTTCGGCTCCGCCGAGAGCACCCTCACGCCGCTGATGGTCGCGGTGGAGGCGCAGTACCGCCAGCTCAAGGTCTTCAGCCTGCCGCACGCGGGCGAGGACGGCGCGCGCCGCCACATCGAGCTCGGCGTGCGCGGCGACCCGGCCGAAGTGGCCGCGGCGATCGAGGTGCTCAAGCGCGGGGTGGTCGCGGCGGGCGCGACCTTCGAGCCGTCCCCGGGCTGAGGGCGAAAAAAAGCCCCCGGGGGACCGGGGGCTTGCGAGGCAGAGAGGAGAGTTGGAAGCCGGATCAGGCGGCCTTCTTCTTGCCGACGGCGGTTACGGCGGCGGCCATGTTGGCCTCGGCGATCTCGGTGGCCTGCTTGGCGACCTTGGTAAAGCTGTCGTACGCCGAGTTGGCGGCCGCGAGCGCGGACTTCACCGCGGCGACGGCGACGTCCGAGCCGGCCGGCGCGTTCTTCGCGAACTTGTCGAGGAAGCCGACGACGGTCTTGTTGTACTCGCCCGCCTGCGACTCGAGCAGACGGGTGGCTTCGGCCTGCTGCTGCGTCGCGAGCTCGTACACGCTGCGCGAGTAGGCGATGGCGCGGTCGAGGCTCGGCTGCGCGGCCGCGACGTTCAGGTTGACGACTTCCTGGACGTCCTTGGCGTTGAGCAGGGCGCGGGTGTGGTTCATGCCGTCTTCGAACGCGGTCTTGGTGGCGTTGAAGTTCAGCGCGGCGAACTTCTCGTACACGGCGAACTGGCTGTTCGCGAGGGCGAGCATGACTTCGACGCCGGCCTTGCCGTTGGCGACGATCTGTTCGGGGGTCACGTACATTTGGGGCTCCGTTGGCGAGAGTTGAGCGGTCACTGAATCCTGTGTTCGGTTGCGGTCTTGCTGCACCGCACAACCCGCATTGTACGGGTCGGCGCAGCCAAGTCAAGAAATTTTTGTGCTTTGCACAATCGGCTTGCGAAGCGCTGAGAATATACAATTAAAACAGTAAGTTAGCGTCAAGAAAAGCGATGGACGAGAGCGTTTCCGCCGGCCCGTCAGCGGGCGCGGACGGGGTCTGGATGCGGTCGATGCCCGGCGTCTTCGTCTTCCTGTGGAGCACGGGCTTCATCGGCGCCAAGTACGGGCTGCCGTACGCGCAGCCGATCACTTTCCTGCTGCTTCGGTTCGGACTCGTGCTCGCGCTGATGGTTCCGATCGCGCTCCTGCTGCGCGCGCCCTGGCCCGCGACGCCGGCGCAGACCGCGCACATCGCCGCGACCGGCGTGCTCCTGCACGGCGGCTACCTCGGGGGCGTCTTCACCGCCATCCACGCCGGGATGTCCGCGGGGCTCGCCGCGCTGATCGTCGGGCTGCAGCCGATCCTGACCGCGGTGCTGGCCACCGGCGTGCTGCGCGAGCGCGTCTCCGGCCGGCAGTGGCTCGGCCTCGCGCTCGGGTTCGGCGGCGTCGCGCTGGTCGCGGCGGAGCGCTCGACGCTCGCCGGGCTGACCGCGCTCGGCGCGACCACGATCCTGATCGCGCTCGCGTCCATCACCGCGGGCACGCTCTACCAGAAGCGCTTCTGCGGCGCCTTCGATCTGCGCGCCGGCGCGGTGATCCAGTTCGTCGCCGCCGCCGCGGTGCTGGCGCCGTTCGCGGCCCTCTTCGAGCACGAACCGGTGCGCTGGACCGGCGAGTTCGTCTTCGCGCTCGCCTGGCTCGTCCTGGTGCTGTCGATCGGCGCGATCTCGCTGCTGACGCTGCTCATCCGGCGCGGCGCCGCGACCAAGGTGGCGAGCCTCTTCTACCTCGTGCCGCCGCTGACCGCAGTGATCGCGTACGCGATGTTCGACGAGCGACTCGGCGCGCCGGGCGTGGCCGGATTCGCGCTCGCAATGCTGGGGGTGGCGCTCGTCGTGCGTTCGTAGCGGGCTAGAATCGGCCGCGCTGCGTCCCCGCGCGACCGACCCCCGCCCGCCCCATGATCGAGTTCCTCGCCCAGACCAAGCGCACGCGGCTGCACGATCCGCGCGCGGGCTTCGCGCTCGCCGAGATCGAGAGCGAGGTGCGCCGCGACCCGCTCACCGGCGACTCGGCGCGGATCTGCCACTTCGCGCTGCGCGCGCCGCCGGCCCCGGATCTCGCGGCGATCGAGGCGCTCAGCCGGCCGGGTTGCCCGTTCTGCCCCGAGCGGCTCGACGCGCTCACGCCGCGCTTCCCGGAGGAGCTGGTGCCCGGCGGCCGCCTGCGGCGCGGCGAGGCGACGCTCGTCCCCAACCTCTTTCCCTACGACGACTATTCCGCGATCGCGGTGCTGTGCCGGGAGCACGTGCAGGCGATGGACGCGATGCCCGCGCGACTGATCGCCGACGGGCTCGCGGTGGCGCGCGAGTTCATCGGGCTCACCGCCGGGCGGATCGACGGGGGCGCGGCGTACGGGATCGCCACCTGGAACTTCATGCCCGCCTCGGGCGGCTCGCAGGTGCACCCGCACATGCAGGTGATCACGACCGCGACGCCCGGGAACGCCCTTGCGCGCCAGCACGCCGCCGCGGAGGCGTTTCGCCGCCGCACCGGCCGCGTTTACGCGGACGCCCTGATCGCGGCGGAGCGCGCTGGACCGCGCTGGATCGGGGAGCGGGGCCGGGTCGCCTGGCTCGCGCCGTTCGCGCCCGCCGGCGTCCTCGGCGACGCGCTGGCGGTGGTGCGCGACCGCGCCACGCTGCTCGACCTCGACGACGCGGACATCGCCGACTTCGCGGCGAGCCTCGTGCGCGTGCTCGCGGCGTTCGCCGCGCGCGGGCTCTGGAGCTTCAACCTCTGCCTGCTGCCCGACGCGTTCGGCGCCGCGCCGCGCCGGCACTGGCTCACCGCGCGGCTGCTGCCGCGCTTCCACCTGAATCCGCAGCTGCACGTCTCCGACGCATCGCACATGCAGCTGCTGCTCGACGAGCGCTTCGCGATGCTCGCGCCCGAGGAGGTCGCAGCCGACCTGCGCGCGCGCTTCGGCGCGCCATGAAGCCGGACGCCTCCCAGACCTTCCCGCCGCACCTGATCGGCGTGCTGGTCGCGCTCACGCTCGCGTGGGGCTTCAACTGGCCGATGATCAAGCTCTCGCTCGCCGGCATGGCGCCGATGCACTTCCGCACCTGGTGCCTCGCGGCCGGCGCGGCGATCCTGTTCGCGCTGGCGGCCTGGCGCGGGCTCCCGTGGCGCGTGCCGCGCGCGGAGCTGCGCCGGCTCACCATCGTCTCGTTCGTGAACATCACCGTCTGGAACGTCCTCTCGGTCCACGGCGTCGCCCTGATGGCGTCCGGGCGGGCGTCGATCCTCGGCTACACGATGCCGATCTGGAGCGTCCTGCTCGGCACCTGGGTGCTCGGCGAGCCCTTCACCCGCCGGCGCGCGCTCGGGGTCGCGCTCGGCATGGCCGGCATGCTGCTGCTCCTCGGGGCGGAGTTCCGCGCGGTGGAGCGCGCGCCCACCGGCGCCCTGCTCATGATCGGCGCCGCGATCGGGTGGGCGATCGCGATCGTGCTCATCCGCAAGTGGCCGACCGCGCTGCCGACCACGAGCTACGCCGCCTGGCAGATGGTCATCGGCGGGGCGCCGATCCTCGCGTACGCAATGTTCGTGGAGGAGGGGAGCTTCGACCTGCGCGCGCTGCCGCCCGGGCCGCTGATCGGCGTGCTCTACAACATGTTCGTCGCCTTCGGGTTCTGCTACTGGGCGTTCACCAAGATCGCGCAGAGCGCGCCCGCGGGCGTGTCGGGGCTCTCGTCGCTCATGGTCCCGGTGGTCGGCGTGTTCAGCGGCGCGCTCGTGCTCGGCGAGACGCCGCGCTGGAGCGACTACGCCGCGCTCGTGCTGGTGGTCGGCTCCCTCGTGACGGTCCTCGTTCCGGGGCGGCGGCGGGCCCCGCCGCTCGCCGCGCGGGAGGAGCGCGCGGCCGGGCCGGGATGATCGCGCCGGCGTGGACGTGATCGCCTGGCTCGTCCTCGTCGCGGCGCTGGCGCTCGGCGTGCCGGGCGCGCTGTACCTCGCGCAGGACGGCATGCTGTTCCAGCCGCCGCCCGGCCCGGCGCGCCCGCCGCCCGCCCGCGCCGGGCGCGCGGTGGAGGGGCTGAGCGTCGAAGCGGGCGACGGCGTCACCGTGCGCGGCTGGCTCGTTCGCGCCGCGCGCACGCCCGCGCCGCTCCTCGTCTACTTCGGCGGCAACGCCGAGGAAATCTCCCGGCAGGCCGCGGAGCCGTGGCCGGAGGCGTGGTCGCTGGCGCTGGTGAACTATCGCGGCTACGGCCAGAGCGACGGCAAGCCGTCCGAGCAGGCGCTGTGCGCCGACGCGGAGCGCGTCTTCGACGCGCTGGCGGCGCGCCCGGACGTCGATCGCGCCCGCATCGTCCTGGTCGGGCGCAGCCTCGGCAGCGGCGTGGCGGTGCACCTGGCGTCGCGCCGTCGCGTCGCGGGCGTCGTGCTCGTGGCGCCCTTCGACAGCATGGTCGCGATCGGCGCGCGGCACTACCCGTTTCTGCCGGTGCGCTGGCTGCTGAAGCATCCGTTCGACTCGCTCGCCCGCGCCCCCGCGATCGGCGTCCCGCTGCTCGCGCTCGTCGGGGAGCGGGACGCGATCGTCCCGCCCGAGCACTCGCGCCGCCTCTTCGCGGCGTGGGCGGGGCCGAAGCGCTGGGTGGGAATTCCCGGCGCCGGGCACAACGACCTCGGCGCCCAGGAGGAGTACTGGCGCGCGATCGGGACCTTCCTCGCGGAGCGCGCGCAGTAGCGCTTCGTCAGGCCGGCGCGAGCGCCGACCGCGCGCGCGGAATCGACGCGCGGTCCCAGCGCGCGCGCGCGGACGCGAGCAGCACCGCCGGGCGGTCGTCGACGAGCTCGGCGTCGACGCGCTGGCCGAGGAACCGCAGCGCGCCGGCGAGCGCAGCGCCGGGTCGCGCGCGGTCGATCGGCGGGGCGCCGGTCTGCTTCGAGAGCTTCACGCCGCGCGCGTCGGTGGCGACGGGAAGATGGAGGTACCGGGGCGTGGGCAGGCCGAGCAGCCGCTGCAGGAAGATCTGCCGCGGCGTCGAGTCGAGCAGGTCGGCGCCGCGCACGACGTCGGTGACGCCCTGCGCCGCGTCGTCGACGACCACCGCGAGCTGATAGGCGCACAGCCCGTCCGCCCGCTGCAGGACGAAGTCCCCGACGTCGTCCGCCAGGACGTGGCGCACGCCGCCCTGCACCGCGTCGTCGAACCGGATCACGGCGTTCCCCACGCGGACGCGCAGCGCGCGCGCGGCGCGCCCCGGCGGCAGGCCGGCGCGGCAGGTCCCGGGATAGACGAGCCCGCCGTCGATGCCGGCACGCGCGCCGTCGCCGATCTCGCGGCGCGAGCAGGCGCACGGATACGTCGCGCCCGTGCGCGCCAGCAGGTCGAGCGCGGCGCGGTATGCCTCGGCCCGTCCGCTCTGGCGCAGCACCGGCCCGTCCCACTGCAGGCCGAGCGCCTCGAGCGTGCGCAGGATGTCCGACGCCGCGCCGGGGGCCGCGCGCGGCGCGTCGAGGTCTTCGATGCGCACGAGCCACTCGCCGCCCGCCGCGCGCGCATCGAGCCAGCTGCCGAGCGCGGCCACGAGCGACCCGAAGTGCAGCGGTCCGGTGGGCGACGGCGCGAAGCGGCCGCGGTAGGGGGCGGGCTCGTCGGGCAAGTGTGGACGCGCGGACCGGGAAAGCCCCGATGCTATCCTCTGCCGCCTGCGTTCACCCGGCGCGCGCGGCCATGCGCACGCGATCGACAGGAGGCACTCGCGCGCGCCGCGTCCGGCGATCCCGGGCGCGGCGCCAAGGAACTAGTGCCGCGTGAGCGCGCGGCCCGTTGCCTATACTTCCGGCTCCCCCAGGGCCGGACATGGACGTCGATTCCACCACGGGCGCTGCGACCTTCTCGCAACCCGATCCGGACGCGATCGCCGCCGAGCGGGTCGCACTCCTCTATCGCCAGGTCACGCCGACGCTTCCGCTCGCGCTGATCGTGGCGGCGATCTGCGTCTGGGTGTTCTGGAAGGTCGGGAACCGGACCGGCCTGAGCGCCTGGTTCGCCGCCACGGCGGCGGTCGTGCTCCTGCGGTATCTCCTCGTGCGCTGGTATCGCGCCGCCGCGCGCACCGTGGCGAGCGCGTCGCTGTGGGAGAGCCGCTTCGTCGCCGGGGCCGCGGCAATGGGCTGCGCCTGGGCGGCCCTCGTCCTCCTGGTCGACCGGGGGTCGGTCGCGCAGCACGCCTTCGTCGCCCTGTTGATCGGCGGCCTGGCGATCGCCGCGATGGGGATTTTCGCGGCCAGCCGCTCCGCGTTCCTGTGGTTCGCGGGGCCGATGCTGGTCGCCCTGGGCGCGAGCTTCATCGCGCACGGCGGGGAGCTCAGCCGCGCGATGGCGCTGCTCGTCGTCGTGTTCCTGGCGGCAGCGTGGCGGGTGTCGACGCACCTCCACCGGTCGGTGCTGCAGAGCATCGAGCGCGGCCTGGCCAACGAGCGGCTGCTGGCCGAGCAGCGCGGTCTCTTCGACGCCGCCACTGTCGGGATCATGTTCCTGCGCAACCTCCGCATCGTCGACTGCAACCGCGAAGTGGAGCGCATCGTGGGTTACCCCCGAGGCGCGCTGATCGGGCAGTCGGTGCGCATGTTCTTCTCCGAGCAGGCGGTGGGGGACGCGAAGATCCAGGAGAGCCACCGCGCGCTCGTGGAGGGTCGCCTGTACCGGAGCGAGATGGCGCTGCTCCGTCGCGACGGCGCGCAGGTGTGGTGCGACGTCTCCGGCCAGTCGATCGTCGCCGGCAGGCCGGAGTCCGGCGTGGTGGTGGTGTGCGCCGACATCTCCGAGGCGAAGCGCGCCGAGGCGGCCCTGCGCGCGAGCGAGGAGCGCCTGGACCTCGCGGTCAAGGCGGCGCAGAGCGGGCTGTGGGACTGGAGCATCGTCGACAACGCGAACTACTTCTCGCCGCGGTTCAAGGAGATCCTCGGGTATCGCGCGGACGCCGACTTCCAGACCCTGTTCTTCTTCTCCGACCGGCTGCACCCGGAGGACCGCGAGCGGGTGATGAGCGCGATGACGCGCTGCGTGGAGGGGGACGAGACGTTCGACTGCGAGTACCGCCTGCGCCGCGCGGACGGGACGTACACCTGGGTGCACGGGCACGGGCGCGCGGTGCGCGACGCCCGCGGCAGCGCGGTGCGGTTCGCCGGCTCGATCATCGACATCTCGGACCGGAAGGCGGTCGAGGAGCGCCTGCGCGAGAGCGAGAGCCACTTCCGCCACCTGGTCGAGACCGCGAACGACCTGGTGTGGGCGGTCGACCGCGAGGGGCGCTGGACCTACCTCAGCCCGCGCGCGACGCGGCAGATCTTCGGCTGCGAGCCGGAGGACATGCTCGCCGAGCGCCTGGTGGACTCGCAGCCCGAGGGCGATCGCGACCGCACGACGGCGATGCTCGTGCGCGTCATGAACGACGGGACGGCGTCCCATTTCGAGACGTTGCACCGCACGCGCAGGGGTGGCGAGGTCGTGCTCAGTCTCAACGCGACTCCCGTGCGCAACGCGCGCGGGGCGGTGGTCGGCGTCACCGGCACCGCTACCGACGTCACCGCGATCAAGGCGAAGGAGCACGAGCTGTCCGAAGCGCTCGCCGAGCAGCGGTTGATCTTCGACGCGGTGTCCGAAGGGCTCGCGGTCGTGCGCGCGGACACGATCCAGAAGTGCAACGCGAAGTTCGCCGAGATGGTCGGGTACCGGCCCGAGGAGCTGGCGGGCAAGCCGACGCTGGCCTTCTACGCCGACCCGGCCGAGTGGGACTACGTGCGCCGCCAGGCGCCGGCCGCGATGGAGCAGGGCCGGGTGTTCGAGACCGAGCTGATGGTCCGGCGCAAGAACGGGACGACGTTCTGGTGCGAACTGCGCGGGCGCGCGATCGACGCCGCCGCGGTGGGCGAGGGCTCGATCTGGGTGATGCTGGACATCACCGCGCGCAAGGAGCGCGAGCAGCGCATCCAGCACCTCGCCGACCACGACGCGCTGACCGGGCTGCTGAACCGGCGGCTGCTGGAGGACCGCCTGCAGCAGTCGATCACGCTCGCGCGGCGCAACGACGCCCTGGTCGCGGTGATGCTGATCGACCTGGACGGCTTCAAGGCGGTGAACGACCAGTTCGGCCACCTGATGGGCGACTACGCGCTGCGCACCGTCGCGCGCCGCCTGCGCGAGTGCGTGCGCGAGTCCGACACCGTCGCGCGCCTCGGCGGCGACGAGTTCGTGGTGCTGCTCTCCGGCCAGCGCGTGCCCGAGGACTCGAGCCTCGTCGCCGAGAAGATCCTGTCCGCGCTCACCGAGCCGGTGGCCGCGGGCGGGCGGCACTTCGAGATCGGCGCCTCCATCGGCATCAGCATCTACCCGCGCGACGGCACCACGCCCGAGGCGCTGCTCAAGCACGCCGACGCGGCGATGTACCGCGTCAAGGAGGCGGGCAAGAACCGCTTCCAGTTCTACTCGTCCTAGCGCGCCGTCGCGAGGCTCGCCCGCGCATCAGCGGCCGGCCGCCGGCGTCGGTCGAGTCCCGCTCGCGCCGCACGCGAGGGCCGGGGCGCTCGTCCGCGGCCCGACCCGAGGCGGAATCGCGGCCGCCCTCGGGCGGCGCCCGTCCGGGTATCCTCGACGCTCCCATTGCCGTCCGATTTCCCTTGCCTTCCGCCACCGGCCGCAAGGCCACCCTCCTGCTGGTCGCGTGCCTGACGGTGATGGCGGCGGCGACGATCGCGCCGGCGCTGCCGCGCATGGCCGACGCGTATCGCGCCGTCGCGGGCGTCGAGCTGCTGACCAAGCTCGTCCTCACCGCGCCCGCGCTCGCCATCGCGCTCTGCGCGCCGCTCGCCGGCGCGATCGTGGATCGCTTCGGGCGCCTCGCGCTGCTCAACGGCAGCCTCGTGCTCTACGGCGCCGCCGGCGCCGCCGGCTACGTGCTGCAGGACCTCCACGCGATCCTCGCGAGCCGGTTCGTCCTCGGCGTCGCGATCGCCGGCACCATGACCACGATGACGGCGCTCGCCGGCGACTACTTCAGCGGCGAGGCGCGCGCGCGCTTTGCGGCGCTGCAGAGCGCGGCGATGTCGCTCGGCGCCGTCTTGACGGTGGGGCTCGGCGGGGTGCTCGCGGACGTGGACTGGCGCCTGCCGTTCCTGATCTATCTGAGCGGCTGGGTGGCCCTCGCTCCGGCCGTGGTCTTCCTCGCCGAGCCGCCGCGCGCGAGCGGCCGCGCGCCCGCTCCCGGCGACGCGCAGCGCGTTGCCGCCGGGCGAGTCGCTGCCGCGTACGCGATCACGCTCTTCGCCGTCGTGATGTTCTACATGACGCCGGTCCAGCTCCCGTTCCTGGTGCGCACGATCGGGATCGACGCGAGCGCAGCGGCGGGCGGGGCGATCGCGGTCTCGTCGCTGGCCGCCGCGGCCGGGGCCGCGGCCTTCCCGCGGGTGCGCCGGTTCGACGGGCCGCTCGGCGTGTACGCGCGCGCGCTCGCCGCGATGGCGCTCGGCTACGGGCTGATCGGGCTCGCGGACAGCTACTGGCTGGTGGTCGCGGGCGCCGTCGCGTCCGGTTTCGGCGTCGGCCTCTTCTTCCCCAACAGCAGCCTGTGGGTGCTCGCGCTCGCGCCGCCCGCGCTGCGCGGACGGATGGTGGGCGGGCTGACCGCCACCATCTTCCTCGGTCAGTTCGCCTCGCCGCTCGTGCTGGAGCCCGTCGTCGCGGCGAGTTCGCTCGCCGGCGCCTTCGGGGTGGCGGCGACGGCCATGGCGCTCGCTGCGGCCGGGCTGTTCCTGCTGCGCCGCCACGGCTGACGGCGGGGCGCGCGCCGCGGTCGCTTAGAATCACGCCGTGAGCGTCGTCGTCCTCATCTCCGGCCGCGGCAGCAACCTGCGCGCCCTCGTCGAGGCGGGGCTCCCGGTGGCCGCGGTGATCAGCAACCAGGCCTCCGCGGCGGGCCTCGCCTATGCGCGCGAGCGCGGGCTCGGGACCGCCGTGGTCGGGCACGCGGGGTACGCGCGCCGCGACGCGTTCGACGACGCGCTCGCCGCGGAGATCGACCGGTTTCGGCCGCGGCTGGTCGCGCTCGCGGGCTTCATGCGGATCCTCACGCCCGCCTTCGTGCGGCGCTACGAAGGGCGCCTGCTGAACATCCATCCCTCGCTGCTGCCGGCATTCCCCGGACTGCACACCCACGCGCGCGCGCTCGCGGCCGGCGTGAAGGTGCACGGCGCCACGGTGCACTTCGTGACGCCCGAGCTCGACCACGGGCCGATCGTGATCCAGGCGGCGGTGCCGGTGCTGCCGGGCGACGCCGAAGACGCGCTCGCCGCGCGCGTGCTCGCGCAGGAGCACCGCATCTATCCGCAGGCCGTGCGCTGGTTCCTCGACGGCCGGCTCGTGCTCGAGACGGGGGTGGTGCGGGTGGCCGACCCGGACGCCCGCCAATCCGTCCTCGCCACGGAATGAGTCGGCCTCCTCCGCCGCGCATCGCGCGCGACCGGCGATGCGCCTGAGCCCTGCGCTCGTCGAGGCGTACGTCGACGCGGCCGCGGCGGTGTTGCGCTTCGAGCGCCCCGCGGACGCGGTCCTGTCGGCGTTCTTTCGCGCCCATCCGAAGCTCGGCGTGCACGACCGGGGCTTCGTCGCGGACTCCGTGTATGCGCTCCTCCGGCGCCGGCGCCTGCTCGAATTCGCCCTCGACGAGATCGGAGTGGCGCGGCCCGGCGCCCGCATGCTCGCCC
>WBZO01004094.1_pt3 | contig 13417 bp, 7 predicted proteins | sample 5204261 | NCBI WGS metagenome assembly WBZO01 (sample SAMN12412400, study PRJNA552823) | activated sludge metagenome | isolation source: activated sludge from anammox sidestream of wastewater treatment plant... | place: USA: North Carolina | collected 2017-09
CCAACCTCGATCGTATACTCGACGCGTGGCGACCCAGACCTGGCTGCATGTCGCGGGCGAGCGCGGTGGGCGCGTCTCGAAGCGTGTGCGCCAGCGCACCATGCGCGAGCTGGTCACGAGCCACCCAGTGTCGAGCCAGCAGGAGCTCGTTGGGCTGCTCGCCGACCGTGGGTTCGCCGTGACACAGGCCACCGTCAGCCGCGATATCGCGGAACTCGGCCTGGTCAAGGTGGCACGCGCGGAAGGCCACGTGTACGCGGCGCCCGAGGACCTGGCACAGCCTGCCGCGACCGATGCGCCCCTGCTCCGGCTGCTGGGCGACCTGCCCATCACCGTGCGCCGGTCGGGCCTGACGCTGCTGCTCATCACGAGGCCAGGGATGGCGAGCGCACTGTCGCAGGCGATCGACGAGTCGACGCTCCAGGACCAGGAGGGCACCCTCGCGGGCGAGAACACTGTGCTGGTGCTGTTCGCGGACGAGGAGCGCCTGGGCCGCTGGCGCTCGACCTTCGACCGCGCCCGGGAGTCGGTCGGCCCGACCGCATGATGTCCATCCGCCCCTCGGGACGCCTTGGCCTGTCTCTGCTGCTGCCCCGGGAGGACACATGAGCGCGACATCCAACGGGCCCCTCAAGATCCTGGTGGTGGACGACGAGCCGGCGATGGTGGGTGCCCTGGGTGCGCTCCTGGGCCAGGCGGGCCATCGCATCGTGGCGGCCTACGACGGCGAGGAGGCGCTGCGGCGCTTCCATGAGGATGCCCCCGACCTGGTGCTGCTCGACCTGGCGATGCCCGGGCTCGACGGGGCCACCGTGTGTCAGCGCATCCGCGAGACGAGCGACGTGCCGGTCGTCGTGGTGTCGGGCGAGCGCGACCGTGCCGCCACCGTGGAACTGCTCGACCTGGGTGCCGATGACTACATCCGCAAGCCGTTCCGCGCCGACGAACTCCTGGCGCGCGTCCGTGCCGTGGCCCGACGCAGCGCCACGACACCACGCCAACGCCCTGGTGGCGCCGCATCGCCAGGCCCGACATCGGGGTGGGAGCTCGACCGCCGGCGACACGAGATCCGCTGGCAGGGGGCGGCGGTGCCCGCGACGGTCACCGAGTTCCGGCTCCTGCGCGAGCTCGTGGGCCGGCTGGGTGAGGTGGTGTCGCATGACGAGCTGCTGAGCGCGGGGTGGCCGGACGTCCCCGACCCCGACCCACTGTGGCTCAAGCCACACCTCGCACGCCTGCGCGAGAAGCTGGTGCACGCGGGTGCGCCCATCCCGGTGGCGGTCCGTGGCGTGGGCTACATCCTGGAGGAGGCATCACCCGGCTGACCCCGGCCACCAGGCAGAGGTGGCATCACACCGATTGCGCAACCAAGGCGTCACCGGAACATCCCGGAACGCAACCGCCCCGGTGCTGACCGCGATGCCCGTCCCAGCCTAGGCTCCCTGGCCACACGGGCCCGGCGCGACGCCACCGTCACCCGTGGGGAGCGGAGGGGTGCTCGCGTGGACACTGGCAACACCGCCTGGATGCTGGTCTCGTCCGGCCTGGTGATGTTCATGCTGCCGGGGCTGGCCCTGTTCTACGGCGGCCTGGTCCGGCGCAAGAACGTCCTCTCGACGATCATGCATAGCTTCTTCGGGCTGGCGCTCGTGACCATCGTGTGGGTGGTCGTGGGCTTCAGCATCGCGTTCGGCCCGTCCATCGATGGCCTGGGGCTCGTGGGCGACCCGCGCGCCTACCCGTTCCTCACCGGCGTGGGCATGGCGCCCAGCGACACGTACGCGCCGAGCGTCCCGTTCGTGCTCTTCGCCGCGTTCCAGCTCATGTTCGCGGCCATCACGCCCGCGCTCATCTCGGGCGCCTTTGCCGAGCGCAAGCGCTTCGCGGCGTTCGTGACGTTCACGATCTTGTGGTCCCTGGTCATCTACTCGCCGCTGGCGCACATGGTCTGGTCCGCCGACGGCTGGCTCTACCGGCTGGGAGCGCTCGACTACGCGGGCGGGACCGTGGTCCACATCGCCTCGGGGGTCTCCGCGGTCGTGGCGGCCCTCATGATCGGCTCCCGGCGGCGGAACGGCGAGCGGATGGACCCACATGACGTGCCCATGACCGTCCTTGGCGCGGGCATCCTGTGGTTCGGCTGGTTCGGGTTCAACGCCGGGTCGGCGGTCGCCGCGGACGGGCGCGCCGCCATGGCGTTCGTGGTCACCACCGTCGCCGCCGCGGCGGGCATGCTCAGTTGGGTCGGGGCCCAGTACGCGCGGACCGGGAAGGTGTCGGTGGTCGGGGCGGCTGCGGGCGCCGTCGCCGGCCTGGTGGCCATCACCCCGGGGTCAGGCTTCGTGGGGGTGGGAGGCGCCCTGGTGATCGGCCTGGTGGTCGGCGGGCTGTCGTACCTTGCCGCGGGGCTGCTGCGCGACCGCCTCCACATCGACGACGCGCTGGACGTGTTCGCGGTGCACGGCGTGGGCGGCATGTGGGGCGCCGTGGCGACGGGGATCTTCGCGGTCGCCACCATCGGGGGCGCGGGTGGCCTCCTGGAGGGGAACCCCCAGCAGCTCGTCGCCCAGCTCGTCGCGGTGGGCTTCACGGTCCTGTTCGCGGCAGGCGGGACGCTCGCCATCATGACCGTCGTCAACCTCCTGTTCGGGGCGCGCGTGCCCGCGGAGCAGGAGGAGATCGGGCTGGACCTCGCGGTGCATGGCGAGGCGGCCTACCAGGCGTAGCGTCAGCGGCGCGAGCCCAGGCACCTGCCGATGCCCACCAACTCCTCCACGGTGGCTCGGCTCACGGTGAGCGACCCGATCGCGGACGCGAGCGCCTGTCGACGGCGCAGCATCACGTCATCGCGGAAGGCGCGGCCACTGCCCGTGAGGCGTGCCCGCACCGCCCGATGGTCTCGCTCGTCCATGCCCAGCGAGACGAGGCCACGAGCGGCCAGGCGACGGAGCTGGCGGCTGGTGGCGGGGACGGTGACCCCGATCCCCCGAGCCACCTCGCTCACGGTCGCACCATCGCGATCGGCGCCCAGAACCACCAGCACGCGCCACATCGGCAGGCTCAGGTCCGTGCCCTCGCGCCGCGCGAGGACCTCAGCCGTGAGCGCGACGCCCGCCATGACGATCGCCTCGAGCGCGTCGATGACCTCGCCGTCCAGCGTCCGCCCTCCCTCAGCTGATGGCCTCGATGGCGCGGATCCCCTCAAGCACCCCATCGGCATGGCTCCGGCGCGCATGGACGATACGCGGTCCGCGGAGCATCCGCAGTTCGCGTGAAGCATTGCCCACCACGATGCCGTGACCCCCCAGGCGCAGCAGGTCGCGGTCGTTGCCCGAGTCACCAGCGCTTACCGTATCGCGCACCTCGATCCGCCACCGATCGAGCAGGTGGCGCGCCGCGGCGCGCTTGCCGGCGACCCTAGGCAGCACGTCGAGGAACCGGTCGGCGCTGTGGACGAGACGCCCGCTCACCCCTCGAGCGCGCAGGGCACGAGCCAGCCGAATCAGGTCACGATGCCGCAACTCGCTCGTGTGGTAGCTGACCTTGATGGCCGACTGCGCTCCGTCGGTTTGCGGGACGAGCGCAACCTCCCCAGCCAGCACCTCGCGCACGGTCTCGACCCTCCATCGGTCGAGCGCCGGCGGCCAGTCGGGCCAGGGCTCGGACCCGAAGGCGCTCACGACGGCGCCGACCTCGGTGATGAGCGCATCCGGCTCGGGCAGCGCGGTGCTCGCGACCAGGGCCCGGACCGATGCCGCCGAGCGCCCGGTCGCGTAGACCAGCCGCCATGGGCGGCCGTCCCCCAGCCGCCATGTGGCGAACCGCCCGAGGGCCGCGTCGTCCCCGATGAGCGTCCCGTCGAGGTCGCTGATCAGGACCCGGGCACGAGCCACGGGATGGCCATGGACGACCGCTGGTCGGCGAGGGACGCCGTCGGGGACGGCACCCCGCCGAGCCCGTTGACGCGCTCGGTCGGTCGCACCCGACGCGTGTCCAGTGCTGCGATGAGCTGCTGGGTGACGCCGGCCCACGTGAAGCGCGCCCTGGCCGTCTCGGCGCCCGCGCTCGACAACTGGGAGGCGACCCGGGGATAGGACAGGATGTTGACCATCGCATGCCCGAACGCGGCCGGGTCGAACGGGTTGGCGTAGAGCGCATCGACCCCCCAGCGGACCATCTGCCAGAGGCCGCCCTCGGTGGTGATGACCGTGGGGGTGCCGCAGGCCATGGCTTCGATGGCGGTCATCCCGAACGGCTCGTAGCGACTCGACAGGGCGAAGACATCCGCGGCCCGATAGTGGTCGGCGAGCGCGCCATCTGGGATGTGGTCGTGGAACAGCACGCGGTCCTCCACCCCGAGATCCCGAGCCAGGCCGCGCAGGCCCGCGATCTGCTGCTGCTCGCCCTCGGACGGCTCGGATGAGCCGGGAGCAAGCAGCACGCGCGCGCCATCGACCCGCTCGAACACGTGTGGCAGCGAGCGCAGGAGGAGGTCATACCCCTTGTTCCGCGCCATCCGCCCGAGCGCCAGGACCAGTGGCCCGTCCAGCCCAAGGTCGTGCTTCGTGAGCGCGCGACTTGCCTCGGACACCGGGTAGAACCGCGTGTCGTCGTAGCCGGGTGGGACCATCGCCGGTCCCGCGAGGAGCTCGGCCTGCTGCGGCGTGGTGGCGACCACGAGGTCGGCACGCGCGACGATGCGACGCTCCTGGGCGATCCGATGCGTGAACCGGAAGCGCGTCTCGAGCGCGTCGGCGTCGCCATCCATCGAATCCCGCTTCCATGCCCCCAGGGAGTGGGGCGTGTGGACATGGGGCAGCGATAGGCGCTCCGCGATGGCAGTCCCCGCGAGCCCGGCGTCCCAGTAGTGGCTGCTGACGAAGGAGTAGCCGATGCGCCGACGCGCGATGAACCGCATCGCGTTGTCGACCCAGTCGGGCACGACCGCGTCCATCCGCTCCTTGGAGATGAAGTCGTCGCCCCCGGCCGGGATGCGGATGATCCTGACCTGGTCGTCGACCCGCTCCATGGCCGGCTGGCCCTCGAAGCGACGGGTGAGGATGTCGACCTTGGACCCCATGCGCCCGAGGCACTCCGCCAGGCGCAGGATGTACACCACCTGCCCGCCCGTGTCGGGTCGGCCCAGCTCTGGCTCGGCAGCCACGTATCCGTGCAGGGAGATGAGCAAGACCCGCCGCGGGTGCCGAGGCTCGCGAAGACGTGTGGACGGGGACGTGGCGGACGTGGCATGCATGGGGGCGGGCTCCCTTGGTGGGCCACCGTCCCGTGCCCAAGGAGCCACGAGGCGTCGGGCCGGTTCCGGCCCTGGACCGGGGCGGCAGCGCGCGGTTCCGTGTGATGATAGCCGCCTAGCAAGTATTCTGGTTCATGGGCGTGCTGTCGCAACCGGGTCGCAACCGATCCGCCACCACGGAGTGCCTGACGCACGTTCGCCGTGCGCGTAGGCTCAGGCATGTCCCCGCGACGCATGCGACGCGGTGATGCCGTCTGTTCCGACCGGATGAGGAGCCCGGCGGATCGCCCTCGGTGCTCCCCCAGGAGATCGCGAGAGACGCCTTGATCACGAACTGGCTACCCTCCCCTGACGCGCGAGGCCCGGTCACCTGTCACACCTGCGGGTGTCGATTGCAGCAGGCGACCCCTGAGACGTGGCGCCATTTCCCGTCATCGTCGCCCGACCAGGACGCACGGGGCTGTCGCCCCGCCTGCGTGGACTCGGTGCACGACCGGTCCGGTCAGGCGATCGGCGAGCTCGCCTCCCGCAACTAGCCCAGGTCGCCAGAGTCGGATCCCCGGTCCGGCCACGATGGGCCCGTGCCCGTGCGCGAGTCGTCTCAGCAAGGTCGGGGCCCGGACTCCCTCAGGCGCTCGGGTCGGGTCGCACCTGCTGGAGCGTCAGCACGAACTGGGAGCCTGCCGGCTCGCGGTCCTCCACCAGCAGGTCCCCTGACATGGCGCGTGCGAGATGACGTGCCGCGAACAGCCCGATGCCCGCGCCACGGGGTGAGTCGTCCAGGCGCACGAAGGGCTCGAAGATCCGGTCGCGCCACTCGCGTGGGATGCCGGGGCCATCATCGGTCACCGCGATATGCGCCACCCCGCCCAACTCCCACCCGTAGATGTCCAGGCGGCCGCCCACGGGTGCGTACTTCGAGGCGTTCTCCAGCAGGTAGCCCAGGAGGCGACGCAGCATCTCGTCGGACACCCACGCGTACAGCGGCTCCGTCGTGAAGGTGACCGCGAGGTGGTGCCGTCGGAGCATGGGTGACAGGATGCGGGTCTCCTCGCGCACGAGGGCGGCGAGGTCGATGCGGGCCAGCTCCACCCGGGCGTTCGGGAACACCCGCAGGCTCTCGAGGATGGAGTCGACGGCTCGATCCAGACGGTCGACCTGGGTGAGCGCCTCCGACTCCCACACGGCGGCATCCGGCTGCTCGCTCACCTGGATCCGACCGCCCAGCAACTCCACGTAGGCCCGCACCACCGCCAGCGGCGTCCGCAGCGCGTGCGTGACCACCGCGATGAGGTTGGCCCGGGCCTCGTCGATGGCCCGGAGGGCCTCGAGCTGCGCGACCGCATCCTGCTGCAGCCGCTGCTTCTCGACCGTCCCGGCCAGCAGACCCGCGAGCGTCTCGAGGAAGCGCAGGTCCACGACCCCGAACTCGCGGCGCTCGATGGTCTGGACGTTGAACACCCCCACCACCTGGTCGCCCCAGAGCATGGGCACCGAGCACATCGAGGTGTAGCGCGCCTGGTCCACCTCGCGGATCCACGCGAACCGGGGGTCCACGTTGACATCCACGCTCGACACCGGAGCCTGCTGGAGCGCCGCCAGGCCCGTGAGGCCCTCGCCCATGGCCAGCCGTGCCCGACCCACGGCCTCCTGGTCGAGGCCATCGGTGGCCGCGAGCGTGAGCCCGGTGTGGTCACGGTCCAGGAGATAGATCGAGCAGACGTCCGCTCGCGCCGCCGCCCGAGCACGATCGAGGATGGTGCCCATGAGCTCCTCGAACGTGCGCGCGGAGGCGGCCAGCCGAGCCACGTCCGCGAGGAACGTCAGCTCCTCGAGACGGCGCTCGGTGTCGCTGGGTGTGGGATCGGGGAGCAGGGCGGTCTCAGGCACCCCGCGATGGTGCGACGACGCGCGCGAACCTGCAACGTAGGGCGCCGTCACGGGCAGCGTCGGGCGCGGCGGGGCGCGGCAGGGCGCGGGCGCCGGCAGGGCGTTGCGTGCGCGGCAGGGCGCGGGGGTTCCATGACAGACTCGCGTCTCCCACGTGCTCGCCGCTTGCCATGACCCGCTTCCTGGCCAGACCCGCGCGCAGCAGGTGATCGTCATGGTCCCCGCGCTACCCCCGAGCGTGACGCCGCGCAGTGGGGTTGCTGCCAGCGCGCCGGCAGGCCGGCGTGCACACCCCAGCCGTCGGATCGTCATGGTTCCCCGGAAGTCGCCGGGGGCGGCGCGGTCGCGGGGGCGGCGCGGTCGCGGGGGCGGCGCGGTCGCGGGGGCGGCGCGGTCGCGGGGGCGGCGCGGTCGCGGGGGCGGCGCGGTCGCGGGGGCGGCGCGGTCGCGGGGGCGACGTCGGCAAGCGCTTCAGGGGCCTGCGTCAACCCCAGGGCCACGCGTGAAGGTGGAGCGTGACGCGGCCCACGGCCGGCGTGCCGGTCCGCGCAATCCCTGCGCCACGGCCTCCGCCTCGCGCATGCTGACCCCAAGACGGGTCAGCGCGTACCGTGTCATCTGGACCGCCACCTCCAGCTCTCCGAGCACGGTCTGGATGTCACCGCCCATGTCCATGAACGCGTCCCGCTCCCGCTCGTTGTGCGTGCGCACCACGATCGGGAGCCGCGGCTCCAACTCGCGGGCGCGCTCGACGATGAGCCGCGTCGCGTGCTCGTCCCTGATCGCCACGATGAGCAGCCGTGCCTGGCCGAGGTGCGCATGGGCCAGGAGCTCCGGGTTCGCCGCATCCCCGAACAGCGTGACCGTGCCGCGCTCCCGCAGACGCGCCGTCTCATGGCGGTCATCGGTGATGACCACATAGGAGAACCCGCGCCGCTCGAGCGCGGATGTGACGAGCCTGCCCACGCGGCCGTGCCCGCACACGATCGCGTGGTTGCGCAGCTCGTCCTCCGGGTGGGCGCGATCGAGCGCGGCCACGTCGGCGACCGACCGACTGCTCAGGCGCTCCAGCAGCGGCACCGACTCCGCCCAGCGGGTGAGCGGGTCGGCAAGCCGGAACATGAGCGGGTTGAGCGTGATGGAGATGAGGGACGCCGCGACCACCACCTGAAGGGCGTCGGATGGCACTAGGTCCAGCGTGACGCCGAGCGTCACGAGGATGAACGTGAACTCCCCGATCTGCGAGAGCGCGGCGCCCATGGTCAGGCCGATGCGCGACGGGTACCCGAGACCGACGACCACGCCATATGCGGCGACAGCCTTGACGATCACGACCACCGCCGTGACCAACAGCACCGGCAGGGGGTGGCTGACGATCCAACCCGGGTCGACCAGCATGCCCACGGACACGAAGAACAGGACAGAGAACGCGTCCCGAAGCGGCGTCGCCTCGGCTGCCGCCTGGTGACTCAGGTCCGAATCGCTGACCACGGCACCTGCCAGGAAGCCACCCAGCGCCAGGGAGACACCGAACATCTGGTTCCCCAGATAGGAGACACCCACCGCGAGCGCCAGCACAGCGAGCACGAACAGCTCGCGCGACCGCTCACGCGCCACTCGGTCGAGGATCAGGGGGGCCAGCCGAGCCCCCGCCACGAGCATGGCCACCGCGAACACGGCCGCGAGGGCGAGCGCCACGACGAGCTCCCCGAGCACATCCATGAGCGAGCCGCCCGTCCCCGTCAGCAGTGGTGCGATGCCGGGCAGCAGCACCAGGATGACCACCGTGACCAGGTCCTCCACGATGAGCCACCCCACCGCGACGCGCCCCGGGACCGAGTCGAGGTCACCCCGCTCGATGATCGCCCGCAGGAGCACGACGGTGCTCGCGGTCGAGATGCCCAGGCCGAGCACGAGACCGCCCGCGACGCCCCAGCCGAGCGCCACTCCCACACCGATGCCCGCGACTGTGATGAGCGCCCGATGCACGATCGCGCCGGGTACCGCGACGGCACGCACCGCGAGCAGGTCCCTGATGGAGAAGTGGATACCCACGCCGAACAGGAGCAAGACCACGCCCAACTCGGCGAGCTCGGTGGCCACCGCCGTGTCGGCGACGTACCCGATGGTGTACGGCCCGATGAGCACGCCGGCCGCGAGGTACCCGACCAGTGTTGGCAGACGCAGCCGACGCGCGACCATGCCCAGCACGAACGCCAGCGACAGACCGACGGCGATGGTCGCGATGAGGACTGGTGTCGGGTGGTCCACGAGCGCTCCGTGTGACGCGGTGCAGGCACCGGGGCCTGCGGTGTCCGAGGGGCGGAGGACAACCATACCGGTGCTCGTCCGCCCGCGACGGGTCATCCGCTCGCGACGGCCATCACGCGTAACCGTGCCGCAACCATGTCTGCACCGTGACGGTGCTGTCGATGACCACCGGCACGGGATACGGTCGGCCCAGTCCCGAGGTCGTCAGCGGGGTCCGGAGGGGCCGGGCTCCGCAGGTTCGTCTCCCCGCGAGAGGGTCCCCTGATGCCGTTCGATTCCGCGTACCCGCTCTACGACCCTCGCTTCGAGCACGACGCCTGCGGCGTCGGCTTCGTGGCGGATGCGATCGGCACGTCGCGGGACCGGGTCCTGCCGCTCGCGCTCGCGGGCCTGGGGGCGCTCGGGCATCGCGGCGCCTTCGCGGCGGATGGTGCCTCGTCCGATGGCGCGGGCGTGCTCCTGCCCATCGAGCGCTCGGTGCGAGCGCTCATCGCGCCCGGGGTGCGTGGCCAGTTGGGCGTCATCGGGCTGTTCCTGCCCACGGATGCCGCTGAGGACGCGCTCGCTCGTGCCATCGTGGCGGACGCCGTGGTCGCGGAGGGTCTGACCGTGGAGCGCTGGCGCACGGTGCCCGTCGACCCCGATGCCCTGGGGCAGGAGGCGCGCGCCAGCCTCCCCACCGTCGCCCAAGTCGTGGTGGCCGCGCCCTCCGGGACCTCGAGGACGGACCTCGACCGTCGCCTTCTGCTCGCGCGACGGCGCGCCGAGGTCGCGTGGCGGGCCACCGGTGCCTCCGGCTTCGCCGTCGTCTCCGCCTCGTCACGGACCGTGGTCTACAAGGGCCTCGTCGCCGGCGCGGAGCTGGGTGCCCTGTACCCGGACCTGCGGACGGGCCTGACCGTGAGCCACGTCGTGTTCCACCAGCGCTACGCCACCAACACGCACCCCACGTGGGCGCTCGCCCAGCCCTTCCGGATGCTCGCCCACAACGGCGAGATCAACACCGTCCGCGGCAACCGGGAGCAGGTGCGTGGCCGACGGGCTCGCCTCGGCGGACGACTGGGCGACCGGCTCGCCGCCATCGGCCCGCTGCTCCAGGAGGACGTGTCGGACTCGCACTCGCTCGACGAGGTGCTCGAGCTGCTGGTGGCGTCCGGCTGGCGTCTGGACGCGGCCCTCCTCGTGGCCATCCCGGATGCGCCTGCGCTCCGCTCCGAGGACATCCCCGAACTGGACCTCCTGCGCGCGCGCACGGCGGGCCTCATCGCGCCCTGGGACGGCCCTGCGGCCCTGTGCTTCAGCGACGGCACCCGGGTGGGCGCCATGCTCGACCGGAACGGCCTGCGACCGCTCGTGGTCACGGTCACCGGCTCGGGTGTCGTCGCGGCCGCCTCCGAGGCGGGCGCCGTCCCGGTCGAGGCCGCCGACATCGTGGAGCAGCGGCGCCTGGGACCGGGCGAGATGTTCGTGGTGGACACCGGCCGGAAGGCCATCCGACGCGATCGCGAGGCGCGGCGGGTCGCCGCCCGCGCCATGGTGCCAGCCCTGGCGGCACCCGCCGCGACCACGGCCACCGACCCCGCTCGCACGCACCCCGTCGCGCTGCCCATCGTGGCGCCCGGCACCACGACCTCGCTCGCAGCGCGCTGGGTCGCGGGCCTCGACGCGGAGCGCCAGCGGCTGGACATCAGGACCATGGCCCTCGAGGGGCACGAGCCACTGTGGTCCATGGGCGACGACACCCCGACCCCCGGCGTCTCCCGCATGGACCGGCCGGTGGCGGACCACCTCCGCCAGAGCTTCGCGCAGGTCACCAACCCGCCCATCGACCCCGAGCGCGAGCGCATCGTCATGGACCTGACGGTGGAACTTGGTCGGCGCGCCCCGCTGCTCGCGGGCGTGCCGCGTCGGGGGCAGACGCTCCGCCTGCCCTCCCCGTTCGTGGCGGACCTCGCGTCGCTGGAGGGGGCGTTCACGGGCCGGCGTCGAGGCATCGGTGACGGCACGCGACGACGCGCGCGCACCATCGACACCACGTGGGACCCCAGCGCGGGCGAGCCGGGGCTCGCGACGGCCATCGAGCGCATCGCGACCGAGGTGCGGACCGCCGCGGAGGAGGACGTCGAGCTCGTCATCCTCTCCGATCGGCGCATCGTGGGCGACGGGCGCCTGCCCGTCGGCTCGGTGCTCGCGGCGGGTGCCGCGCATGCCTCGCTGACCGACGCGGGCCTCCGCGGCCAGACCGACCTCGTGGTCGACGGCGCGGACCTGCTCGACGTCCACACCACCGCGATGACACTGGCCGCGGGCGCCTCGGCGATCGTGCCGTGGCTGGCCGTGGAACTGTCCGCCGAGCTCGCGGGCACCCGGGGCGCCGAGGACGTCACCGCGGAGGGCGCCATCGCCAACCTGCTGCGGGCTCTCGAGGCGGGGCTGCGCAAGGTGCTCGCCCGGATGGGCATCAGCACCGCGGCCTCCTACCTGGGCGGCCAGCTGTTCGAGGTGCTCGAATTCCAGCCGGAGGTCACCGGGCGCTGCTTCCCCGCGGCGCCCGCGTGGCCCGGCACCGTGGGCTTCGCGACCCTCGCGGCGCGCCAGCTGCGACGCCTCGCGGCCGCCCCCACGGAGGGACCGGGGGTCAAGTTGCACGACCCGGGCTGGGCGCGCTTCCGGAGCGACGGCGAGCGGCACCTGTACGCGCCACCCATCGTCAAGGCGGTCCAGGACCTCGCGGCACGCGGCGCGAGCGACCCGGAGGCCCTCCCGGCGTACCGCGAGGCGCTGCTGCGCGAGCCGGCCACCGTCCGCGACCAGCTGCGCCTGGTGCATGCGCCCACGCCACGCCATCTGAGTGACGTCGAGGACGCGTCACACATCCTGCGTCGCTTCGTGGGCTCGGCGATGAGCCTGGGGGCGCTGTCCCCCGAGGCCCATCAGGCGCTGACCATCGGCCTCCGGCGCCTGGGCATGGCCCCCAACAGCGGCGAAGGCGGCGAGGACCCGGCGTGGTACGACGACGTCGATGGCCTGCGCCGTGACGCGGCCATCAAGCAGGTGGCATCGGCGCGGTTCGGCGTCACTGCGCAGTACCTGGCCCGCGCGGAGCAGCTCGAGATCAAGATGGCCCAGGGCTCCAAGCCCGGCGAGGGTGGGCAGCTGCCCAGCAAGAAGGTCACCCCGCTCATCGCACGCCTGCGACGCGCCCAGACGGGCATCTCGCTCATCAGCCCGCCGCCCCATCACGACATCTACTCCATCGAGGACCTCGCGCAACTCATCGCGGACCTGCGCGCCATCAACCCGGGCGCCCGGATCGGCGTCAAGCTCGTGGCGTCACTGGGCATCGGGCCCATCGCCGCGGGCGTCGCCAAGGCCGGTGCCGACTACATCCAGGTGAGCGGCCACGTGGGTGGCACGGGCGCGAGCCCGCTGTCGTCCATCAAGCACGTGGGCATCCCCTGGGAGCTGGGCCTCGCCGAGGTGCACCAGGTCCTCATGCGCAACGGCCTGCGCGACCGGGTCGCGCTGCGCACCGACGGCGGCCTCCAGACCGGTCGGGACGTGGTCATCGCCGCCCTGCTGGGTGCCGAGGAGTTCGGCTTCGGCACCGCGGCCCTCGTGGCGATCGGCTGTGACATGGCGCGCCAGTGCCATCTCGACACCTGTCCCACGGGCATCGCCACGCAGCGCGAGGACCTGCGCGCCAAGTTCACGGGCACCCCCGAGGACGTGGTGCGCTTCTTCACCGCCGTGGCGGAGGACGTGCGCTCGGTGCTGTCCCGCCTGGGCGCGGCCACCCTGGGTGAGATCGTGGGCGACGCCAGCCGACTCGCAGTCGCCAGCGACCGCACGCCCACGTTCGAGTTCGAGCGAATGCTCGGTGCGCCCGTCTGGGCGGCGTCCTCCGCACGACGGAGCGACCCGGAACGGGCGCGGACCGAGGTGCGACGCGAGCCGGCCTCGCCCGCCGAGGCACGCCTCGCGGCCTCGTACATGAGCCTG
>WBZO01001616.1_pt1 | contig 13416 bp, 15 predicted proteins | sample 5204261 | NCBI WGS metagenome assembly WBZO01 (sample SAMN12412400, study PRJNA552823) | activated sludge metagenome | isolation source: activated sludge from anammox sidestream of wastewater treatment plant... | place: USA: North Carolina | collected 2017-09
CTACGGTCCCGTGCCGGCGCCTCCGGTCCTCGCGTTCGGTGCGGTCGGCTCCGTGCCTCCAGGAGTTGGGGTCGTCGAGGGGGGCGAGATCCCCTACAAGCCGGAGGCGCTCGCGCAGCGCAACAAGAACCGCGAGAACTGGGTGAACGCCGACCCCGAGATCAAGTGCTACCTGCCGGGTGTGCCGCGGGCGAACTACATGCCGCAGCCCTTCCAGATCTTCCAGAGCAGCAAGGCCATCTTCTTCGCGTACCAGTACGCGGGTGCGGTGCGGAACATCTACCTGAAGGATCCCGGTCCCGCACCGGTCGATTCGTGGATGGGGCAGTCGGTCGGCCGCTGGGAAGGCGACACGCTGGTGATCGACGTGACCGGCATGAATGCCGACACGTGGTTCGACCGGGCCGGCAACTGGCACACCGAGCAGCTCCACGTGGTGGAGCGCTACACGCGCACCGCGCCCGACGTGATCACCTACGAGGCGACCATCGAAGACCCGAACGTCTTCACGCGCCCCTGGAAGATCTCGATGCCGCTCTACCGGCGGCTCGACAAGGGGGTCCAGCTGATGGACTTCAAGTGCGTGGAGTTCGTCGAGGAGCTGATGTACGGCCAGTGGCGGAAGAACCCGCTTCCCCGATAGCACGCGAGGGAGGAGCTCCATGAGCCCCAGCGCCGGGACCCGCGGCACACGTCGACGCCTTCCTGCGGCTGGCCTTGCGCTGCTGCTGGCCGGCGTGGCCCTGTGGCAGGCGCCAGCCGGGGGCCAGCAGCCCGCACGCCGGGCCGCCACCGGACCCGACTCCGTACCGCGGATGCCGGACGGCAAGCCCGACCTGCAGGGCACCTACGACCTCGCCACGATGACGCCGGTGGACAGGCCCGCCGTATACAAGGACCGCGCCTCGATTCCGCTCGAGGAGGCACGTCGGCTGGAGTCTGCCTCGAAGGCCCGCACCGAGCAGGCGCTCCGACCCGACTCGGGCGACCGCAGCGCGCCACCGGTGGGTGGCGACGGCTCGACCGGTGCGGCCGGTGGCGTGGGCGGGTACAACGCCTTCTGGATCGATCGCGGCGATGCCTTCACCGTGATCGACGGCCGGGCCCGCACCTCGATCGTCGTCGACCCGCCGGACGGGCGGGTGCCACGGCCCACGGCGGCGGCCATGGCGCGAATCGCGCAGCAACGGAGCCAGCCGACCTCCGACCAGGCCGAGAACGCGGGCGGTGACGTCGGTCTCGAGACCGCGCCAGGCGCCTACGACGACCCCGAGCGGCGTCCGCTCGCCGAGCGGTGCCTCCTGGGCTTCGGCTCCACGTCGGGGCCGCCGGCGCTGCCGAACTATTTCTATAACAACCTCCACCAGATCGTGCAGGGCAGGGACTCGGTGATGATCCTCACCGAGATGAACCACGACGTGCGCGTGGTCCGCCTCAACTCGACGCACGCCCCGCCGCACGTCCGCAGCTGGCTGGGCGACTCGATCGGCTGGTGGGAGGGCGATACGCTGGTCGTGGAGACCACGAACTTCACCGACAAGACGCGGTTCCGCGGCTCCACGGACAGGCTGAAGGTCACGGAGCGGTTCTCGCGCCTCGATGCGCGGACGCTGCTGTACCGATTCACGGTGGAGGACCCCGACACCTGGGCGGGGCCCTGGACCGGGGAGTACACGTGGCCGGCGACCGACGATCTGCTCTACGAGTACGCCTGCCACGAGGCCAACTACGCCCTCGGCAACATCCTGCGTGGCGCGCGCCAGCGGGAAGCCGACGCAAAGAAGGGCTCGAGCCGGTAGAATAGTCAGCGGAGGGGAGAGGCAACGCGAATGAAGAAGACAGTCTGCGTCGTGCTCGGAGCGGCGGTGGTAGCCGCCATGGCCGCGGTGCCGCTGGTGGCCCACCATGCGTTTGGCGGCGAGTTCGATCCCAACCGGCCGATCCTGCTCAAGGGCGCGGTCACGAAGGTCGAGTGGGTGAACCCCCATGCCTGGATTCACCTGGCGGCGAAGGAAGTGACCGTTGCCGGCGAGAAGAAGAGCCTGTCCGCCCCTGAAACGTGGGCGGTCGAAGGTGGCACGCCGAACACCCTGCTGCGGCGCGGGATCAACCGCGACTCGCTGAAGGTCGGCACCGAGATCGTGGTCGACGGATACCAGACCCGCGATCACTCGCTGCTGCGCGGCAACGGCCGCAACATCACGTTCGTCGACGGCCGGAAGCTGTTCATGGGCTCGTCCGGAACGGGCGCACCCCGCGACGGCGCCGACCCGACCGAACCGCCGCGCTAGCCGCCGCTGGCGCCTGATACACGAAGGGCACGAGAACCGGGGCGCGTCCCCCCCGGGCTCGTGCCCTTTTCTGTTGACGGTCCATCCGGCAGGCGGACTCTACGCCACTTCGCCGACACGGTGTCGCCCATTGCCGGGATGCAGCGGGACGGCCCGGATCTCGCCTGGCCGTCTGCTAGCCCGAGAAGCCGATCCAGCGGCCTGCCGCCGCCACCACGAACCACAGCGCGATCGAGCTGACCGCGACCATCGCCCGCGTGCCGGTGCCGACGCGCCCTTCCGCCGAGCGTGCCACCGGGTTGCGTACGGCGTACGCGAACACGATCGCGACTGCCAGCGTGATCATCTTCACCCAGAAGGGGGTGCTGTAATAGCACTTCACCGCCTCGGAGGCGAACAGCCCGATACCCGAGAGGATGAGGACGATGAGGCCGAGGTTGAAGAAGCGGGAGGCGTCGGCGGCGAGCTCCGCGGTCGGCCTGTCCTTCAGCCCCAGGTTCAGCATGCGCATGTCGACGAGCAGGGCAGCGCCCCCCATCGTGGCCAGCGCCAGCAGGTGGACCGACTCGATCACCGCGAACGCCCACACGGACTCGCGCACGGCCCGGCCGAGCCCGGAATCTTCGAAGGTCTGGAAGAGGGGAAGCAGATCCATCGCGTGCTCCTATCGCTGCGGGTCGTAGGAGCAGCCGGTGGCAATCTGGACCCACCGCGGCTGCGGCTTGTCGCAGTCGAACCAGTTGTAGGCGATCATGCGGCCGGTGATGATGACCCCCGCCCACAGTGCGAGCGAGAGGATGCCGGCCAGCCGCGCCCGCGACGGCGGGTGCTGACTGCGGCCCCACGACGCCACGTCCCTGAAGATGCCGGTGTGGAACAGCAGCGCGTTCACGCCGGCGAGCACGAGGAACACGACCTTCACCCGGAAGAAGATGTTCTGGTAAGAACGCACCGGAATCGCGTAAAAGAGCAGCACGCCGGTGATCACCATGATGGCGAACCCGAGGAACATCCACGGCTGGGTGCGCTCGACCACCTCGCCCACCGGTACACGGCGCAGCGCCAGACCCGTCAATCGCAGGTCCAGCACCATCGTCATGCCGACGAACAGGCACAGCGTGAGCACGTGTACCGACTCGACGAGCGGATACATGAAGAGCGATTCGTGGAGCGCGATGCTGCCTGATGTGCTCGCGAGCCACTCGCAGAATGGAAGTAGGGACATGGGAATGGGATCCGACTCAGGAGGGCAGAGTTATAGCGTCGCGTCTCCGGTGAAGTCAACATCCGAGTGGCTCCGCGGAGCCGCGGCGCAGGCCACTGCCGCCGCGCGCAACCGCCTGCGTCGGTCGCTCGCCCTGTGCCTCGCATTGGTGGCTGCCGGGACGTCGGCAGTGTCCGGGCAATCGGCAGTGCCTGCGCCTCCGCCGCCGACGCAGATGCCGGTGGGCACGATGAGCGAGCTGATGGTCACGATCATCTACCCGGCCAGCGATGCCATCTTCTACGTCACCACCCGCACGCCATCGAGCGACGCCGAATGGGTGGCCCTGCAGGGACAGGCGCTGATGGTCGCCGAGTCGGCCAACCTGCTGATGATGCCGGCACACCGCCGCGATGACGAGCGATGGCTCGCCGACGCGAAATTGATGCGCGATGCAGGACAGGCCGCGTTCCGGGCGGCCAAGGCGAAGAACGTACAGGCGCTCGACGAACTGAACGATCAGCTCTACCAGTCGTGTGTCACCTGCCACCTGCACTACCGACCGAACTACGGGAGGGGCCGATGAAGACGCTCGTGCGACGTGTCGGGCATGCGACGATCCTCGGTGCCGCGCTGGTCGCGGCCGTGTCGGCCGGAGCCGTTGGGATTCCACCGGTCTCGCGCCCGGAAGACGTGGGATTTGCGTCCGAGCGGCTGCCGCGCATCCACGACACGGTGCAGCGATATATCGACGCGCACCAGATCGCGGGCGCCGTGACACTCGTGGCGCGCCGCGGCAGGGTGGCCCACTTCGAGGCGCACGGACAGATGGATCTCGAGGCGAAGACCCCGATGAGGAAGGACGCCATCTTCCGCATTGCCTCGATGTCGAAGCCGGTCACCGGTGTGGCCATCGCCATGCTCATGGAGGAGGGCCGGCTGCGGCTGACCGATCCCGTGTCGCGGTTCATCCCCAGCTTCAGGGAGCTGCAGGTGGCGGTGGTGAAGCGGGGCGTCCCGGCACCGCCCGCCGTTGCGGGGCAGCCCCAGCCGATTCCGCCGTATTACACCGTGCCGGCCAACCGCGAGATCACGATTCGCGATCTGCTGACCCACACCTCCGGCCTCGAGAGCGGGAATCTTGGCAACCGCGTCGGCGCCCGGCTCGCACCGAGGGACGTGTCGAAGACACTCGCGGATCAGGTGCCGCTCCTCGCGAAGGTGCCGCTCGACTTCCAGCCCGGCTCGCAGTGGACATACAGCCTGCTCGCCGGCATGGACACCCTCTCGCACATCGTCGAGATCGCGTCGGGGCAGCCCTACGATCGGTTCCTCGAGCAGCGGATCTTCCGGCCACTCGGCATGACGGACACGGGGTTCGTGGTGCCGGCCGGGAAGGCCGCCCGCATCGCCACGCTCTACAACCGCACCCCGAAGGGCATCGAGCGCGGAGACACGCCGGCCTGGCTGGCCACGAAGACGTTCTTCTCGGGAGGCGGGGGCCTCTGGTCGACCGCCGAGGACTACGCCCAGTTCGCACAGATGCTGGTGAACGGAGGCGAACTCGGCGGGGTACGACTGCTCAGTCCACGCACCGTGGCCTACATGGCCAGCAACCATGTCGGTGATCTCTACACCGGCAACGGTGCCGGCGCCGGTGTGCAGGGCATGGGCTTCGGGCTCTCGATGGAGGTGGTGCTCGACAATGTCCGCGCCGGCCGGCACACCTCCAGCGGCACCTTCGGCTGGGGCGGTGCGTTCGGCACGCACTTCTGGGTCGACCCGAAGGAGCAGCTCGTCGGCGTCCTGATGGTGCAGACGCCGGTACCCGAGATCCGGCGCGACTTCGAGAGTGCCGTCATGCAGGCACTGGTCGACTGACCGTGCGGACGCTCTGCCTGTTCCTGTTGCTGGCGAACACGAATCGCGAGTTCGGCACGGTGAACGGCGTCCCTGCCCACGGCGCGTCGATGAGTGGCGCCGGTCCCGTCGTCGCAGGCGGCATGGTGCTGGTCGGTTCCGGGTACGGCGCCCTTGGCGGCCGCCCCGGCAACATGCTGCTCGCTTTCGGGGTGGACTGAGGCCCCCGACGTGCCAGCCGCTGCACTATGATGGCGCCAGACAGTTCCGGGAGAGACCTCATGCGCACCTCTGTATTCGTCCTGTCGATGTCCGCCCTGCTCGCTGGGTGCAGCGCCGCGCCCCAGCCGGTGCCCTTCAAGGCCGTGGCCGAGACCAAGGACATCATGGAAATGGTCATGGAACGGCAGGCCGACATCGTCTGGGGGGCCACCGGCACGATCGTCACCGCTGAGGGGGTCGAGGAACGCCGGCCGAAGAGCGAGGAGGACTGGGTGGCCGTGAAGGCCGCCGCGGTGAACCTCACCGAGACCGGCAACCTGCTGCTGATGCCGGGGCGTGCCCAGGACGGCGACGAGTGGCCCCGCCGCGTCGAGGCGATGATGGCGCAGGGGCAGAAGATGATCGCCGCCATCGACCGCAAGGACACGCAGGCGATGTTCGACGTGGGCAGCGACCTCTACGACACCTGCACGTCCTGCCACATGCACTACATGCCGGAGATCAAGGACCTCTACCGCTGAACACACGAACGGCCCTGCAACCGGGGTTACAGGGCCGTTGGGGGAGCGGGCCGGCTCCGCGCGGGAGCCGGCGTTGCGGTCTGCCGAGGCGCTACTGCGGAATGACGTCGAGTCCGATCTGCAGCGCGAAGCTCTCGGCCTTGCCGAGCGGGCCGATGTCCGGATCGCCCGGTTGCATCGTGACCTCGATCTTGGTGTTGGCCGGCAGTTCAATCGGATCGACCAGCCAGTAGCGACGCGGCCACTCGGGCCGTGCATTCCTGAGCTTGATCAGCGGCACCTTCCGTCCCGATGCGGCCACGGCCGTCACCTCCACGGTCGAGTACGGTCCGTCGAGCATCGGGCGCAGGCCGACGACACGGCCACCCGTGGGCAGTGTGCCGGTGAAGTTCCGCGGTCCGATCGCTTCGTCCTTCGGGCCATCGATCGTCACGGACTGGACCGACTTGCCGGACAGCGGCTCCTCGACGAAGTAGAAGCCGACGATGCTCTTGTCGGCGAGCGCCTTCTGCTCGTCCTGCCACGACTTCTTGTAGTCCACCTTCAGGCGGATCTTCGCGCCTGCGGGAACCTTGAAGGCGGCTCCGCTCGGCGGATCCACCGCATCGTCTCCCGGCTCCCAGACGCCGAGCACCGTGCCGTCCTCGAGCGAGATGTAGGCGCGGCGGACCATGGAGGCGACACCTGGCATCAGGTCGACCGCCTTCACCCACTTCACGTCGGTGAAGCCGGTGGGGATGGTGACCTCGTTGGAGGCCTGCATCGTGCCGGGTTCGAGCGTGAAGGGCTGCGGCATGGCCACTTCGGCGTCCGGCTTGCCGCCGGGCCAGCCGGTACGCGGCGAGATCGTGGGCAGCTTCACGCTGAGGTCGCCGTGCGGCGTACCGCCAGTGGCCCAGGTGATGATCTTGTCCAGCTCACGCGGCGTGAGGCTGTGGTTGTTGCGGACGGCCGGGCCGGTAGGATCGGCGTACCAGGGCGGCATCGCCCCGGCCAGCAGCATCTCGCGCATCGACTCGGCCCAGGCGATGGCGCCGCCCTCCTTGTCGTAGGTCATCAGTGACATCGGCGCCGGACCGCCCTCGACGTGGCAGCGGCCGCACTTGTCCCTGAGGAGCGGGAAGATGTCGGCGTTGTACGAGAAGGGCGACGTCTTCGCCTTGTGCGCGACCACCGGTGTCGTGGTGAGCGCGAGCACGAGGCCCGCAGACATCCCGGCGACTGCACCCCAAACAACCAGACGAGCTCGGGGACCAGTCATCTACCGTCCTCCTTCGAAGGCAGCCTTCAGTTCGCCGACGGCCACGGCCATGCGCTCCCACGCCTCGGCCACCTTGGCGCGGTTGCCGATGTCGCCGTACCCGTCCAGCTCCCACGCACCGGCCACGACCCGCTTGGCTGCGAGGGTCGCCTGTGCCCGGCGGGCTGCCGGCAGCGAGTTGGCGTGCTCCTCGAGGACCAGCGCCACCGTCTTGGTGCCCATCGCAGGCAGCCACACTTCACCGATGCTGCCTTCCCGCATCAGCCGCTCGACTTCGCCCGATCGGGCCGCGAGCTCGGCCAGGAGACCAGCCACATCCTTCGGAAGCACCGCCTCGTTCAGTACGGCGGCAAGGGCGGGTGGCATCGGCGCGATCTCGCCGGCATAGAGGTCGGGGTTGCCGGGCGGCGGCTGGAACGCGGGCGAGGCCTGGTCGTTGCCAACGGCCGGGGCCTGCGGAGCCGCAGCCGGCGGAGGTGTGGCCGCAGCCACGGCAGGAGCGGCGGCCGGCTTCGGGGCGGCTGCCACCGGTGCCGCCGGCTTCGGCGCGGCCGGGGCCGCCGTCGGCCGCGGCGTCGCCGTCGGGCCGATCCGTGCGCCTGCCGTCGTGTCCTTCGACAGCTCGTTGAACTGGAAGTCGAACGGCTGCTCGGCCGTCTGCTTGCTGAACTTCAGCTTCATCGTCGCGCGCAGCGGGAGGGCGGCGGCTGCGGCAGGAATCGTCGCCTCCATGCTGGTGCCATCCTTGCCGATGGCCAGCGGAGCCGTCGCGATTTCCTTGTCCTTCGCGTCGCGGATCGCGACGACGCCCGTGATGCCCTTGCCGCGGAGGGCGAGCGGCTTGGTGAAATTGTCGTAGAAGTAGGCACGGAAGAGCCCGTTGGCCGGGTAGGTGCCTTCCACGTGGTGCCAGGCGTCGGACGCCATGAAGAACTGGCCGCCGTGGCGCGGGTTGTGGTCGCCGTGCGCGCGGAGTTCGTAGCCGATCTTGCGGGCCGAGCCGTCGCTGCACTTGCCCGGTTCCATGAGCTTCTTGTCCGGGGCGTCGGCACAGGTCCAGGAAACGGCCAACGTGACCTGCACCAGGTCGCGGCCGTCACGCCGGCACTTGCCCGGCGCGTCGTGCACCTCGAGCGCCTGGTGCACCGGGCACCAGTACTTCGCGTCGAGCCGGACCGGGACGAGGTCCATCTTGCACTTCGGACAGACACCCGGCTTGTCCTCGAGGACGTCCTCGTCGCCGGGCATGGGGCACACATAGGAGAGCGGCGGCAGTTTCTGCGCGGCAGCGGTCCTGGCGGTCTGTCCGGCCTGCATCACAGGTGAGGCAGCCAGCGCCAGGCCCACGGCGGCGAGTCCTGCAAGTCTGTTCCACATACCGTTCATTCTATAGGAGCGGGATGCCGGCGGGGTGCGGTCGACGTTACCGAAATAGGGGTAGGGTCGGGCAGGTCAGGCGTCAGACGCCAGGCTCAGCGCGTGCGCGGCCACGGCGGCAACCCGAACCGCAGCGTCGGGCGCACGTCCGCCCCCTGCGGCTGATCTCTGCTGAATCCCCACAGCCCGGCGGAAGTGCGCCAGCACCTCGAAGTAGGCCACCGATGACACGTCACGACCGGACCGCCGGGCATAGGCGTCGATGAGTTCCGCGCGGCTGAAGTAGCCGGGCCGTCCAGTGACGCTCCGCTCGCCGTCGACCGACCCGGCCCCGTCCGGTCCCGTCCACCAGGCCAGCATGCCCCCGAGGTCGGCCAGCGGATCGCCAAGTGAGGCGGTCTCCCAGTCGAGCACCGCGACCGGCTCGGAGGGACGCAGTGGGTTCAGCAGGATGTGCTCGAGGCGGAAGTCGCCGTGTACCACCGCAGGGTCGAGCGAGTCGGGTGGCTGGTGTGCGGTGAGCCACAGCGCCAGCGTGTCCATGGCGGGCACCGGTCCGAGGCGCACGTGCCGCCAGCGGTCGGTCCACTCGCGCACGGTCCGATCGAGGACGCCGACCGGGCTGCCCAGGTCGGCGAAGGCGGGTGTGCCGGTGTCCACGTCGTGCAGGCGGGCCAGCGTCTCCACCACCGCCTCGCTGACGCCGCGCCGCAGGTGGGGGTGGCCGGCCAGTGGCATCGGCTCATCGCCGCCGGCAACCAGCCCGCGCCGGCGCTCCACGACGGAGAACGGCACGCCCAGGACGGCGGCGTCCTCGCAGAACAGGTACGGTCGTGGCGCAAGCGGAAACACCGGGTGCAGTGCAGTGAGCCAGCGGTACTCGCGGGCGACGTCGTGCGTGCCGTCGGAGTGGGGGCCGGCCAGCGGCCGACGCAGGACGAGTTCCGCACCTCCGGCACGAACCAGGGTGGTCCTGTGCGTGCGACCGTCGGGCAACGGGGTGATGTGCAGGGGTTCGTCGAGCCGCAGGCCGGGCAACTGGCCGTCATCCAGGTGCCAGCGGAGGAAGGAGAGGAGCGCCCCGGCGTCGAGTTCGCCGTTCCCCGTCATGGCGCGCGTGTCGCCGTCCACGCTGGCAGACTATCATGCGGGCATGATCACCGTATCGCCGCGCCGCGCGCGCGTACTCCTGTACGCGGCGGTGCCCGTCCTTGCCCTGCTGGCCCTCCCGGTGTCGCTGCCCGCGCAGGCGGCCCTCGACCCCGCCGCCGTGGCCGTCCGCCGCCAGGCCGCCCTGCAGGCGCTCGATCGTTACCTGGAAACCTGGAACTCGCGCATGCCCGCGCTGTGGGCCGGTTCGCTCAATTACCCGCACGTGAGGCCCGGGGCCGGGGTCTTCGAGGTGTACCAGTCGGCGGCGGAGTACGCGGCATCGGTGAATTTCGAGCAGACGCTTCGCACCGGGTGGCACCACAGCGAGTGGGTCTCGCGCGAGGTGCTCCAGGTGGGCACCGACAAGGTGCACGTGGCGGGCAGTTGGCAGCGGTTCACGGCTGACGGCACGCCGCAGGTGAGCAGTGCCATCACCTACGTGGTGACCCGCGTGAATGGCCGCTGGGGCATCCTCTCGCGCTTTGCCGCCGGCACCGGCCGCATCGATGCGGCCACGCAGGCGAGGCACGAGGCCGCCGGGCGCGACGCGGTCACGGCGTTCTTCGCTGCCTGGAACGCGCACGACGCGGCCGCCGTCGCTGCCGCGATCCACTATCCGCACGTCCGCATCGGCGATGGCCAGGTCGAAGTGTGGCGTACGACGGAACAGTTCCTCGCCGGCACGGAGCCCGGGCGCCAGCGCACCTGGCACCAGACGCGGGTTGACGACATGAAGGTCGCGCAAACGACGGCGAACGGCGTGACCCTCACGGTGTCCATCAGCCGCCTCGGACGCGATGGCCAGGTGCTCTCCACTGATGAAGGCCTGTTCCTGGTGGCGCTGCGCGACGGTGCGTGGAAGGTGCAGGCGCGCTCGATGATGGGGCTCTGACATGGCACGCCTGACACGTGAGGAACGGCTCGCGGAGCGCGAGCACGGGCGACAACTGCTGGCGCGTGGCGAACGGCTGCGCGAGGCCGGGCGGTACGTGGAGGCCGAACGGGCCCTGAGCGGGGCCGTGCAGGCACTCGAGCGCGGGTGTGGGCCGACGCACCTGGACGTGGCGCACGCCCTGAACCACCTCGGCATGTGCAACAAGTACCTCGCCCGGTTCATCGACGCCGGGCTCCAGTACCAGCGCGCGCTGTCAATCGTCGAGTCGCAGGTCGGACGGGACAACGACCTGGCGGCGAGCCTGTACCACAACCTCGGGGGGCTCGAGCACGCGGCCGGCAACTGGCTGCGCGGGGAACCGTATGCGCGGTTGGCGGTGCGGATCCGCACCCGCCTGCACGGCCGCAACCATCCGTTCGTGGCGTCCGACCTCACGGCTCTGGCGGCCCTGCTCGATCGGCTCGGCCACGTGGACGAGGCCGAGCGGCATTACGCGCGGGCGCTCGCCATCCTGGAACGCGAGCACGGGCCGGACCACCACCTGGTGGCCGTGGCGCTCAACAACCTTGGCGCCGTGCGGCACGCTCGCGGGGACAGGGACGAGGCAGAGGCCATGTACCGCCGTGCCCTGGACATCGAAGTCCGGGCGCTCGGTCCCACGCACCCGAAGGTGGGGTTCGCCCTGAACAACCTCGCGGTCCTGTTGAAGGATCGACGCCGCTACACGGAGGCCGCCACGCTGTTCCGCCGGGCGCTGAAGGCGTTCACGCGCGAACTGGGACCCACCCACCCGAACGTGGGCGTGTGCCTGGAAAACTACGCGGCCGTGCTCAGCCGGCTCGGACGGGGCGCGGAGGCGGCCTCCGCGCTTCGCCGTGCCGGCCGCATCTTCGCCGCCATCGATGCCGTGAACGAGGACGGCGTCGCCGCCACCGGCACCGTCAACCCGCTCTTCACCGGTTTCCGGCTGGCGGCGCGGCGCTCACCGATCCACCGGATCGGCGTCTTCGCCGACGAGGACATCCCGAAAGGCTACAAGGTGATCGAGTACACCGGTGAACGGATCCCGGTGAAGGAGAGCGAGCGACGCTGGAACCCGAAGCGCAGCTATCTGTTCGAGCTGACGACGAAGACGCACCTGGACGGGGCGATCGGCGGCAGCGGCGCGGAGTTCATCAACCACTCCTGCGACCCGAACCTGAAGACCCGCATCGTCCGGCGGCACATCCTCTACTACAGCACGCGCGACATCAAGGCAGGTGAGGAGCTCACGGTCGACTACCGGTACGACCACGACACGGACCGGATGCCGTGCTACTGCGGCTCGTCACAGTGCCGCGGCACGATGAACATGCTCCCGCCGAAGCGGAAGTCGAAGAAGAAGGCCTAGACGGTCTTCCTGGACGCGCCGCCCTTCGGCTTCTTCCTGGGGGCCAGGTCCTTGATCGGCCTGGCGGTGCGGACCAGGGTGATGCTGTTGGTGCGGGCGCCGGGGCTGTGAGGCTTGGCGGGGGCCATGGGGTCCTTTCGGTGAGGTGCCTGCGCGCGATTCTACACCTGGCGGGCGCGCGACCCGGTGGACCACTCCCGACAGGCTTGTTGGTGTCTGGGGGACGGGGCCCGCCCGCGCGCGGCCTGCACTATCATCGACGCCATGACGCGAGCCGCCCTCGCCGCCACCTTACTGCTTGGAGTCCTTTCGTTGAGCACCCACGGGCAGGGCGTTCCGTTCTCCATCGTCGAGACCAGTCTCGCGGACATGCGCGCCGCTCTCGACGCGAAGCGCACCACATCGGTCGAACTGGTCCAGCAGTCGCTGGCCCGCATCGCGACCTATGAAGACCTGCTGCATGCGGCGCTGCACGTGAACCGGCGTGCGCTGGAGGAGGCGCGCGAGCGGGACCGTGAACGCGCGTCCGGCCGCGTCCGCGGACCGCTGCACGGCATCCCGGTGGCCGTGAAGGACAACATCCACACCACGGACATGCCGACCACGGGTGGAGCCCTGGCCTTCACCGGCTACGTGCCGCCGTACGAGGCCACGCTCGTGACCAACCTCAAGGCGGCTGGCGCGATCATCATCGCGAAGACCGGCATGACCGAACTGGCGAACTGGGTGGCGGGCGACCCCACGCCGATGCCGGCGAACTACAACGCGGTGGGTGGCTACGGGTTCAATCCGTACGACCCGCGGCGCGACCCGCGGCCCGACGCCGACGGGCGCCCTGTGCTGTCCACGGGCGGATCGAGCTCCGGAATCGGCACGGCGACCAGCTTCTGGGCGGCGAACGTTGGGACCGAAACCTCCGGATCCATCCTGAGCCCGGCCAACCAGAACATGCTGGTCGGCATCAAGCCCACCGTCGGCCGCATCAGCCGCTACGGCGTCATCCCGATTACGGCCGACCAGGACACGCCAGGCCCCATGGCACGGACGGTGCGCGACGCGGCCATCATGCTCGGGGCCCTCGAAGGCGGGGCGCCCGACCCGCATGATGCCGCCACCCGCCTCTGCGCGCCTCCTCCAGGACGCGACTACACGCGCTTCCTCGAGGACGATGCCCTGAGGGGAGCGCGGATCGGGATTCCACGCGCGTTCTACTACGACCCCGTGACGCCGCCTGGTGCGGATC
>WBZO01005207.1_pt1 | contig 13416 bp, 18 predicted proteins | sample 5204261 | NCBI WGS metagenome assembly WBZO01 (sample SAMN12412400, study PRJNA552823) | activated sludge metagenome | isolation source: activated sludge from anammox sidestream of wastewater treatment plant... | place: USA: North Carolina | collected 2017-09
CAGGCGGAGGCGCAGGCGCGGCAGCTTGCGGCGACCGGTCCTGTCTTCCTCGCCAAGGTCGAGAGCAGGCTTGATATTACGGCGCACATCGCCGAATTGCCGGAGCCGTGGAGCCCCGACAAGCTGACCAACCCCGTGCTGAATTCTCTCGGCCGCGCCAAGGCGTTGCACGCGCTGGCTGAAGCGTTCGGTGAGGCCGCGGAACGGCTCAAGCCGCTGGCGGCGTAAGCGCCTGATTGGATGGTTCCGAGGCGGCGAGGCCCCGCTGCGAAGCGGCGCGTTGCACCGATTGATTTCAAGGGCGGTGGTGCCGGGTGAGGGACTTGAACCCCCGACCAACGGTTTACAAAACCGCTGCTCTACCGCTGAGCTAACCCGGCTTCTTTTTTGGTTTCAGGTGCTTACTTGGAACGCTCCCATTGGCTTGGCGGGATTCTCCCGCCCAATTCCCACCGGGTGCCTCTGGTGTCGCCCTTTTAGCTCCTAGCGAAGCCATGCGTCCATCCTTCGCGCTGTAGCTCGACCTCGAAGGCCTCAATATGCACCGCCGTCAGTTTGCGCACCGGTATGCCGCGATCCAGCCCGACCCGGCTTCGAACTCGGCGCGGTGCACTCCGCGGAGTTGAAGGTCTTCTTCCCGCCTGGCGAGCTTCATTCGTACCGGCCGCCCGACCGCGAAGGGCGACCTGGAAGCCTTATAAAGGGTGCCACGGCGATCCGCTTCGAGCCCGGACGCATCCGGTCATTCGATTTCTTCGTCCGACCACAAATGCGCGTTCTGGAAGTCGCTATAAGCCGTTGTTTTTCCGATTCAGAATCTTTGCAGGGACCACGAAGTCCTGTCGATCATCTGACGATCGTCGCTGTCGATTTTTGATCAATCTTGTCCTTGCGCGACTTAGTACGAATTTAAGAATAGTCTTCAATTTTGCTATGCGTCATCCGCTATTCAAAGAGCGTTAGGTGGTACCAGCGTATTCAAGCCTACCCTCCGAGCCGGGCTCTGGGGGCGTGACTGTGGCGTCGACCGCAATAATCGCCGCTTTCATCGGCAAGGCGATTTAGCGATCGTATTGCTTTCTTGTCACATACCCACCCAACGGACGGGCAGAACGCCCTCGCGAACCGCTTGCGCTCCGAAGTCATCCAGAAGGAAATATGACCATGAAGGCCCCGCAGACGGAGCTTACTCAGCGGCTCGCGGCTGACACAAAATCCGCTCTGCCTGAAGCCAAAGGGAAGGGGCTTAACAGCATTCCCATTCGTTTCTCGCTGATGTCTGCCGTGTTCACCGCCGTCTGCGCGGTGGTGCAGTATTTCATTCTCCGGCCCAGTGGGGCCGAGGCCCCGCAACCCGCCGCCATCGCCATGATAGCGGTGACGATCGCGTTGCCCGCGATGGTCACCTTCCTCGCGGCGAACAAGCTGGCAGATCTGATCCGCGCGCTTCGCAAGAGCACGGATGCTATCATCGCGGGCGATTTCGACAGCCCCGTTGACATCGACTGTGCCTGCGAGGTTGGTGGTCTTGCCGACAGCTTCCGCGCGATGGTCAGCCGTCTCAACTCCAACATTCTGCGAATGAATGTCCTGGCGTATACGGACGCTGTCACAGGCCTGCCGAACCGTCCGGTGATCACTCATATCCTCGGCCTCGCCAGCAAGATGCGCGACACCGATCGGTGCAATAGCGCGCTCCTGTTCATCGATCTTGATAATTTTAAGCGCGTCAACGACACGCTGAGCCATGAGGCTGGCGACGAACTCCTGCGTCAGGTGAGCGAGCGTATTATTCAGGATGGCTTTGGTTTGACGCGGGAGGATATCGAAAGCTGTACGACCACGTTCGGAGAGCTGTGCCAGACTTACCCTACTGCCATTGCTCTCGTCCGCTTCGCCGGAGACGAGTTCGTGGCGCTGCTGCCTGGAATGATAGATCGAGACCTTTTGGAAGAGCGCGCTACCCGCATCGTCGAGGCGCTCGGCAAGCCGTTCACGATCTATGGCAACGAATTGAAGATTGGAGCGAGCATCGGCATCGCCCGCATGCCTGTCGATACCGATGATCCCGAGCAATTGCTGAGTTATGCTGATATTGCAATGTATTCAGCAAAACAAGCGGGCCGGAATCAGTATCGTTTCTTCGATGCGTCTCTCAGGGAAATCGCCGTCGAGCGGAGCCAGATCGAGGCAGACCTGCGCAAGGCGATCGAAGCGGAAACGCTCAGTCTCTACTTTCAGCCCAAACTGGACACTCGCACGCTGGAATTACGCGGTGTGGAGGCGCTGGTTCGATGGAACCATCCCGAGAAGGGAATGATCCCGCCGGACAAATTCATCGGGATCGCTGAGCAAAGCGGCATGATGCCGGCGCTGGGCTCAAGCATCTTGCGCATGGCTGCACAACAGGCTCGCGCTTGGCATGATGCCGGACGTCGCATCCCGATCGCGGTGAACGTCTCTCCGGTACAGTTCGAGCGGCCCGCTCTGGTGTCGGAGATCCTCGACGTTTTCGATCGTCATGACATCGATCCTTCGCTGATCGAGGTGGAACTCACCGAAACCATGGTCATGTCTGATTTCGCCATGTGCAAATGGCGAATGGATCAACTTCATGCAGCCGGGGTGACAATCTCGATCGATGATTTCGGCACTGGCTATTCCAACCTGTCCCAGTTCACCCGCTTGCCCTTCAACGTGCTGAAGATCGACAAATCGCTCATCGATATGATCGGAGACAATCCTCAGTCCGAGGTGATCGTCACCGCCATCGTCCATATGGCGCATGCCATGGGCCATAAAGTCATCGCCGAAGGCATCGAAACGCTCAAACAGCACGCCTTCCTCGACAAGGTCGGATGCGACCAGGTGCAGGGCTACCTGTTCGGCCGCCCCATGCCCGCTCCCGAATTCGAAAAATGGATGCGCGAACGAGCTGCCAACGGCGTCGCCGCCATGCAGGCGTCACTGACAGAAACGCTCAAGGTAGCCTAACACGGTTCCGCGATATCCGATCGGCCGCGGAGTGAAGTTCATCGGGGCGGCTCACCACCGCCGGTCTTGCGGCCGGTAGTAACTGATTAATGTTATCGGACAATTTCCGGTTAGGCTTAACCAGCGCGGCAGAACCCTCAGCCTAGATTACCCTCACGAGGGCTGGGGAATTCGGCTGATGCGTGCGGGTATCTCCGCATTGGTAGTGATTTTGCTCGGGTCTGCGGTGGGAATCACCGCGGCGGCCGAGGGCACGTGGTTCGTGGTCCCGGGCAAACGGGGCGTCCCCGTCATCGTTAATCCGCTGGGATTTGACGCGTCTTACACGGTGGTCGAGGGCGACTTCGGCCTTGACCGTCCGGCGCAGGTCAACCCGATCATCGTCGGCGGCCCGCACGTCCTGCCCGCGCCGTTTTATCCGCCGCCCTACTTTCCAGGCGCCGGGCGGCAACCTGGATACGGCCGTTATGAGGTCGTGCCGCCGCGCAGCCGCCGGCCGCGTCCGGCCGAAAGCTATTCGCGTGGCTGGGGCATCTCGTCCGATCCGCTCCCGGCCACGATCGACAATCCAAACCCGTTTCCGATCGATGTCGGCGTCAACCTGTGGGGCCGCAACTGGGATCGTCGGCGTCCCCATTGGCGGCCGCTTGGTCCCGGTCATCACTGAAGAGAAAGCAGCAAAAGAGGCGCGAGCAACCGTCAAATCGTCAGAAGCAGACCAAACTCGAGGAGTATCATGTTCAAATATCAGTTTCGTCTCTTTGCCATCGGCGCGGCGGCTACGCTCGCGGCCGTCACGCGGGCCGCGGCGCAATGCTGTCCGGCGCTGGTGAGTCCTTGCTGCGCGGCGCCGGTAGTTCAGCCTGTCGTGGTGGCGCCCCTGCCGGTGAGTCCGTGCTGCGCCACGCCTGAGATGTATGTGGTGAATCAGGGACCGGTCTATTCCGGTCCCGGTCCTTACGTCACGCAGCGCAATTACATCGAGGGCGACCAGGTCGCGCCGGTCGGCTATCCTTATGTCGGCTATCTGCCGAGCGAGCCGGTCTACCGCCATCCATTTTATCGTGGACCGCGTTTCTATCGCGGGCCCGCCTTCTACCGCGGTCCGGGATTCTATCGCCGCTGGGCCGGACGGCGCTATATCGGTCGCCCTGTCTATGGCTTCCGGCGCCCCTATGTTGGACGCCCTGCGATACGGGCGACGATCGGGCCACGCCCGGGGCGTGTGTTGTATCGCTGACCGCGCGAGCCGCGCTGCACTTACGCCATGCCAGGCGGCTTCATCGCAGCAAGCCGCCGGGTCGCAACGTAGAGCGCCAGTGCCGCAGCGTTCGATACGTTGAGGCTCTTGATCCGCCCCGGCAGGTCGAGCCGCGCCACCGCGTCGCAGGTCGCGCGTGTCAGTTGCCGCAGCCCCTTGCCTTCCGCGCCCAGCACGAGCGCGATGGGCGTGCGCAGGGGGACGTCGCCGAGGTCGCTATCGCCCGTGCTGTCGAGGCCGATGATGAAATAGCCGCGCTCTTTCAGCGCATCGAGGGCACGGGCGAGATTCTGCACAGTCACGATCGGCACATATTCGAGCGCACCCGAGGCCGATTTCGCCAGCACGCCGGTCGCCTCCGGGCTATGGCGCGCGGTGGTGACAACGGCTGCCACCGCAAAGCCGGCGGCCGAGCGCAGGATGGCGCCGACGTTATGCGGGTCGGTGATCTGGTCGAGCAGCAACACGATGCCTTCCGGTGCTATCTCATCGATCTCCGGCGAGGGGAGGGAATCGGCTTCGGCATAGAGGCCGTTGTGCACGGCGTCCGGCCCCAGAATCTTCGCAATCACGTCCGGCCGAACGAGTTCGGGCTGGATCGGCAGATGGACATTGTCCTCCACGAGGCGCCGGGCGGCATTTTCGGTGGCGAGAAGCCGGCGAATATGGCGTGCGGGATTGTCGAGTGCCGCTCTCACGGTATGCCAGCCGTAGAGCACGATGTGTTCGGCTCGTGCCGCGGTTCTGGATGCGGGAGAACGGGCATGCGGCTGCCGGGCGGCCGCGTTGCCGCCGGCGAATCGTCCGCTTTTCGGCTTGCCGGGCCCGTGCCGGTTGCGCTCGCGCATGACGGATGGTCAATCTCACGCGCCGCTGCGCTTGGCAATCGCCCGCGTCCGCCCAATTAGACGCCGCCATTCGCGGTTGACTTCACCGGGGTCGATCCGCATAAACGCGGCCGATTTCTTGCCGGCGGCGGTTTCCTCGACTATCTGTCGGCAAGACAATCGCAATCCGGCGGGGGAGTGTCCCGAGCGGCAAAGGGGGCGGACTGTAAATCCGCTGGCTGACGCCTTCGTAGGTTCGAGTCCTACCTCCCCCACCATCCAGAGGACAGAGGTCGGATGACAGACGACGGAGAGGATTGTCGTTTCCGTCATCTGACATCCGTTCTCCGTCATCTGATTGCGGGTGTAGCTCAATGGTAGAGCAACAGCCTTCCAAGCTGATGACGAGGGTTCGATTCCCTTCACCCGCTCCAATTCCATTCTTCCGAGGGGGAAACGATTGCTCTCTCGGGACTAAGCGGCTTTCCCCCGAATAGTGGGTATCCGGCTTACGTCCTCTACGCGCTCGGCTTGCCAGGTATCGTAGGCGCCCTGCATACGTACCCACACCCCGGCGCCATCCCCAAACAGCTTGCCGAGCCGGACCGCGACCGCCGGAGAAACCGGCTTGCGCTCGCGCAAAATGTCATAGAGGTGCTGGCGGGAGATGCCGAGAAGCTGCGCAATCTCGGCCTTCGTCCTGCCAGTCGCCGGGATAATATCCTCCCGCAGCAAAGCGCCAGGATGGGTGGGGCAGTGATCCGGGTTGCGCTTGGCGCTGTAGGCCATAAATCTTCTCCTCAATGATATTGCTCGAAGTCGACGCGGCACGCATCCCCATCATCGAATTCGAATGTGATGCACCATGGCCCATTCACATGGATCGAGTAGCGTGTCGGTTTGAAACCCCGCAAAGGATGAAACTCGAAACCAGGAAGATTCATTTCGTCGGGTTTTGTAGCGACATCCAGCCGATCCAGTCGGCGCAAAACCCGCTCGTGCATTCTTGTATCGATCTTTGCTGTTCGCCCTCTTTCCCAGAGTTCTGTAAGGCCTTTGCTTTTGAAGCTCTTGATCACAAGGCAGCAACGTAAGCTATTGGCTTACGAATGTCCACTATTTGCTTGACTCAAGAGCATCCGTCCTTTTGAGCAAGCTCTTGCCCAAACGGCCGAATATTCCTATCTAAACGCCGCTTTTGCAGCGCGCCGCGAGGTGCTGCGCGAAGTGCAAACTCCCGTTTCAAGGAAACGCCATGGCCAAAGAGAAATTCGAGCGCACGAAGCCGCACTGCAATGTTGGCACGATCGGGCATGTCGACCACGGCAAGACGACGCTGACGGCGGCGTTGACCAAGGTGTCGGCCGACAAGGGCTGGTCGAAGACGTTCGTGTCCTATGACCAGGTGGCGAAGGCGTCGGAGAGCCAGGGCCGGCGCGACCCGACCAAGATCCTGACCATCGCGACGAGCCACGTGGAGTACTCGACGCCCAACCGGCATTATGCGCATGTCGATTGCCCGGGCCACGCCGACTACGTGAAGAACATGATCACCGGCGCCGCGCAGATGGACGGCGCGATCCTGGTGGTGTCGGCGGCCGACGGGCCGATGCCGCAGACCCGCGAGCACATTCTGCTCGCCCGCCAGGTGGGCGTGCCTTACATCGTGGTGTTCCTCAACAAGGTCGACGTGGTCGACGACCCGGAGCTGCTCGACCTGGTCGAGCTTGAAGTGCGCGAGCTTCTGTCGAAGTACCAGTTTCCGGGCGACAAGGTTCCGGTGATCCGCGGCTCGGCGATCAAGGCGCTCAACGGCGAGAAGGGCGAGTTTGCCGACGAGGCGATCCTCAAGCTCTACGAGGCGCTCGACAAGGAGGTGCCGCTGCCGGAGCGTCCGGTCGACCAGCCGTTCCTGATGCCGATCGAGGACGTGTTCTCGATCTCGGGGCGCGGCACGGTGGTGACGGGGCGGATCGAGCGCGGCAAGATCAAGGTGGGCGAGGAAGTGGAGATCGTGGGGCTGCGCGACACCAAGAAGTCGGTGGTGACGGGGGTCGAGATGTTCCGCAAGCTCTTGGACGAAGGGGTGGCGGGCGACAACGTCGGCTGTCTGCTGCGCGGCATCGGCAAGGACGAGGTGGAGCGCGGACAGGTTCTGTGCAAGCCGGGCTCGGTGAAGCCGCACAAGAAGTTCAAGGCGGAGGCCTACATTTTGACGAAGGAGGAGGGCGGGCGTCACACGCCGTTCTTCAACAACTACCGGCCGCAGTTTTATTTCCGCACGACCGACGTGACCGGGCAGTGCACCTTGCCGGCCGGCACCGAGATGATCATGCCGGGCGACAACGCGGCGATGGACGTCGAGCTGATCACGCCGATTGCGATGGAGGAGAAGCAGCGCTTCGCCATCCGCGAGGGCGGCAAGACCGTCGGCGCCGGCGTGGTGGTGTCGATCACCGAGTAAGCGGACGACAGAGGACGGGCGACAGAGGACAGAGGGCGGAAAAGAGGCGGCAGATGTCATGTGAGGCAGCGGATCGTCCGTCCTCCGTCGTCTGTCGTCCGTCATCCGAGCAAACATGAACGGCCAGAACATCAGAATAAGGCTCAAGGCGTTCGATCATCGCATCCTCGATGCCTCGACCCGCGAGATCGTGGCGACCGCCAAGCGCACCGGCGCGCAGGTGCGGGGGCCCATCCCGCTGCCGACCAGGATCGAGAAGTTCACGGTCAACCGCTCGCCGCACATCGACAAGAAGAGCCGCGAGCAGTTCGAAATGCGAACCCATAAGCGGCTGCTCGACATCGTCGATCCGACGCCGCAGACGGTGGACGCGCTGATGAAGCTCGATCTCGCCGCCGGCGTCGACGTCGAGATCAAGCTTTGAGACCGAAGGAAACGAGGACACGCCAATGCGTTCCGGGGTGATCGCGCAAAAGGTCGGAATGACCCGTATCTTCACTAATGGCGGCGAGCACGTGCCGGTGACGGTGCTACGGCTTGCCAATTGCCAGGTCGTCGCCCACCGCACCAATGACCAAAACGGCTATATCGCGCTCCAGCTCGGCTCCGGTACGCGCCGGGCCAAGAATGTGACCAAGGCGGAGCGCGGCCACTTTGCCGTGTCCAAGGTCGAGCCCAAGCGCAAGCTCGCTGAGTTCCGCGTCGATGAGAAGGGCCTGATTCCGGTCGGCGCCGAGATCACGGCGGACCATTTCGTCGTCGGCCAGTTCGTCGACGTGACCGGCACGTCGATCGGCAAGGGTTTTGCGGGCGGCATGAAGCGCTGGAATTTTGCCGGCTTGCGCGCCTCGCACGGCGTTTCGATCTCGCACCGCTCGATCGGCGGCACCGGCGGACGCCAGGACCCGGGCAAGACCTTCAAGAACAAGAAGATGCCGGGTCACATGGGCGTCGAGCGCATCACCACGCTCAATCTCAAAGTGGTGCAGACCGACGTTGAACGCGGTCTCATCCTGGTGGAAGGCGCGGTTCCGGGCGCCAAGGGTGGCTGGATCACGGTACGTGACGCCGTGAAGAAGGCGCTGCCGAAGGACGCGCCCACGCCCGGCAAGTTCCGCCTGCCGGAGGCCGCGGTCGCTGAAGCGAAATCAGGCGAGGCCGAACCCGCCGCGCAGGAGGGCGCGTGACATGGAACTGAAAATCATGTCGCTCGAAGGCGAGGGAAGCGGCTCGGTCACCTTGTCCGACGCCATATTCGGGTTGAAGCCGCGTGCCGATCTTATTCAGCGCTGCGTCGTCTGGCAGCTTGCCAAGCGCCGTGCCGGTACCCACGACGTGAAGAACCGGAGCGAGATCAACCGCACCGGCAAGAAGATGTACCGGCAGAAGGGCACCGGCAGTGCCCGCCACGGCCCGGCCAAGGTCAACCTGTTCCGCGGCGGCGGGCGTTCGTTCGGCCCGATCCCGCGCAGCCACGAGATCGGTCTGCCGAAGAAGGTGCGAGCCCTTGCCCTCAGGCATGCGCTCTCCGCCAAGGCCAAGGACGGCGGCATCATCGTGCTCGATAAGGCCAGCGTGAAGGAGGCAAAGACCGCCGCGCTGCAGAAGAACCTCGTCAAGCTCGGCCTCACCTCCGCGCTCATCATCGACGGCGCCGCGGTCGATGCGAATTTCGCGCTTGCGGCACGCAACATTCCGGACATCGACGTGCTGCCGGTGCAGGGCATCAATGTCTACGACATCCTGCGACGGCAGAAGCTCGTTCTTACCAAGGCCGCAGTCGAGGCGCTGGAGGCGCGATTCAAATGAGCACCAGCGACCCCCGCCACTACGACGTGATCCTCGCGCCGGTCATCACCGAGAAGGCGACGACGGCGTCCGAGCACAGCAAGGTCGTGTTCAAGGTCGCGCGCAACGCGACCAAGCCGCAGATCAAGGAGGCGGTGGAGAAGCTGTTCGACGTCAAGGTCAGGAGCGTCAACACCAATATCCGCATCGGCAAGGTCAAGGCCGCCCGCGGCAAGGTTGGCGTGCAGTCGCCGGTCAAGCGCGCAGTCGTGACGTTGGAAGAAGGTCACACCATCGACGTGACGACGGGTCTCTAAGGGAAACCGCACGATGGCACTCAAGAGCTACAATCCCGTCACGCCGAGCCAGCGCCAACTGGTGCTGGTCGATCGGTCGGGGCTTCATCGCGGGGCGCCGGTCAAGACGCTGACCGAAGGCAAGACCTCGACCGGCGGGCGCAACAGCAATGGCCGCACCACGCTGCGCTTCCGCGGCGGCGGCCACAAGAAAGCCTATCGGGTCATCGACTTCAAGCGCCGCAAATACGACGTGCCGGCGACGGTCGAGCGCATCGAATACGATCCAAACCGCACCGCATTCATTGCGCTGATCAAATATGACGACGGCGAGCTGTCCTACATTCTCGCTCCGCAGCGGCTCGCGCCGGGAGACACCATCGTTGCCGGCGAGCATGTCGACGTGAAGCCGGGTAATGCCATGCCGGCCGGCAGCATCCCCATCGGCACCATTGTGCACAACATCGAGATCAAGATCGGCAAGGGCGGGCAGATCGCGCGCTCCGCCGGCACCTACGCGCAGATCGTCGGCCGCGACGGCGACTACGTGATTCTGCGGCTCAACTCGGCCGAGCAGCGCCTCGTTCATAACCGCTGCATGGCCACGATCGGGGCGGTATCCAATCCCGATCAGATGAACATCACGATTGGCAAGGCCGGCCGCAAGCGCTGGATGGGACGCCGGCCGCACAATCGCGGCATCACCATGAACCCGGTCGACCATCCGCACGGTGGGCGTACCAAGGGCGGCAAGACCTGGACGTCGCCCTGGGGCCGTCCTCCGAAGGGCAAGAAGACCCGCACCAACAAATCCACCAGCAAGTTCATCCTGGCGAGCCGCCACGCGCGGAAGAAATAGGCGAGGGACGCAATCATGGCGCGTTCGGTTTGGAAAGGCCCGTTTGTCGACGGCTATCTGCTGAAGAAGGCGGAGGCTGCGCGGTCGTCGGGCCGGCACGATATGATCAAGATCTGGAGTCGCCGCTCGACCATCCTGCCGCAGTTCGTCGGCCTCACCTTCGGGGTCTACAACGGGCAGAAGCACATTCCGGTGATGGTGACCGAGGAAATGGTCGGCCACAAGTTCGGCGAGTTTGCGCCGACGCGCACGTTCTTCGGCCATTCGTCCGACCGCAAGGCCAAGCGCACGGGCGGGTCTGCGGCGCCGGCGGCCGCGCCCGCCGCCACGTCGTGATGCGGGAGAGCGAACGATGAGCAAGAAGAAGCACCCGCGCGCCCTCTCCGACAACGAAGCCAAGGCGGTATCGCGCATGCTGCGCGTGAGCCCGCAGAAGCTCAACCTGGTTGCGCAGCTCATCCGCGGCAAGAAGGTATCGAGCGCGCTCGCCGACCTTGAATTCTCGCGCAAGCGCATCGCCGGCGACGTGCGCAAGTGCCTGGAATCGGCGATCGCCAACGCAGAGAACAACCACCAGCTCGATGTCGACGATCTCGTGGTGGCCGAGGCGCACGTCGGCAAGGCGCTGGTGATCAAGCGGTTCACGCCGCGCGGCCGCGGCAAGGTCGGCCGGATTTTCAAGCCGTTCGCCAATCTCACGATCGTGGTGCGTGAGGTCGAGGCCGCGGCGGCAAAAGGAGCGTAACCGATGGGTCAGAAGGTCAATCCGGTCGGCTTGCGGCTTGGCATCAATCGCACCTGGGATTCGCGCTGGTATTCCGGCAAGGGCGAATACGGCAAGCTCCTGCATGAGGACATGGCGATCCGCGAAGAGCTGATGAAGCAGCTCAAGCAGGCCGCGGTATCGAAGATCGTGATCGAGCGGCCGCACAAGAAATGCCGCGTCACCATCCAGTCGGCGCGGCCGGGCGTGGTGATCGGCAAGAAGGGCGCCGACATCGAGAAGCTGCGCAAGAAGGTGGCCGAGCTCACCGACAGCGATGTCGTCATCAATATCGTCGAGATCAGGAAACCCGAGCTCGACGCCCAGCTCGTCGCCGAGTCGATTGCCCAGCAGCTGGAGCGACGCGTCGCCTTCCGCCGCGCGATGAAGCGCGCCGTGCAGTCGGCGATGCGGCTTGGCGCGGGCGGCATCCGCATCAACTGCTCGGGCCGGCTCGGCGGCGCCGAGATCGCGCGCATGGAGTGGTACCGCGAGGGCCGTGTGCCGCTGCATACGCTGCGCGCCGACGTCGACTACGGCGTCGCCACCGCGTTCACCACCTACGGCACCTGCGGCGTCAAGGTCTGGATCTTCAAGGGTGAGATCATGGAGCACGACCCGATGGCGCAGGACAAGAAGATGGCGGAAGGGGAAGCCGGCCGTCCGCCCCGTCACGCGGCCTGAGCGGGGACGAGCGAGGGATCGAGCAGGCAGGAAGTGAGAAGGCGTTAAGTCATGCTGCAACCGATGCGCACCAAGTTCCGCAAGGCGCACAAGGGCCGGATCAAGGGCATCGCCAGCTCCGGCGTCGACCTCGCGTTCGGGCAGTTCGCGCTCAAGGCGCTCGAGCCCGAGCGCATCACCGCGCGCCAGATCGAGGCGGCGCGGCGCGCGCTCACGCGCCATATGAAGCGCTCCGGTCAGGTCTGGATCCGCATCTTCCCGGACGTGCCGGTGTCGAAGAAGCCGCTCGAAGTGCGCATGGGCTCGGGCAAGGGCACGCCGGAATACTGGGTCGTGCGCATCAAGCCCGGCCGCATCCTGTTCGAGGTCGACGGCGTGTCGGAGGCGCTCGCGCGCGAGGCGCTCACGCTCGCCGCCGCCAAGCTGCCGATCAAGACGCGCTTTGTCGCGCGCATCGCCGAGTAGAGGCCCGCCATGAAGACCGCCGACCTTCGCGCGATGACCGTCGACCAGCTCGACGACGAGGCGCTCAAGCTCAAGAGGGAAGCCTTCAACCTGCGCTTCCAGCGCGCCACCGGCCAGCTCGCCAATACCGCGCGCGTGCGCGAGGTGCGGCGCGACATCGCGCGCATCAAGACCATCGCCGCGCAGAAGCGCACCGGCCAGAAATAGCACCAGAGGACAACGAGATGCCGAAGCGCACCCTCCAAGGCGTCGTGGTGAGCGACAAGCAGGACAAGACCGTTGTCGTGCGGGTCGAGCGCCGCTTCACCCACCCGGTGATGAAGAAGACGGTGCGGAGCACGAAGAAGTACTACGCCCACGACGAAAAGAACGAATACCACGTGGGCGATCTGGTCTGGATCGAGGAGCGTCGCCCGCTGTCCAGGCTCAAGCGCTGGGAAGTGGTGCAGGGCGAAAAGAAGAAGCAGGTCGTGTGAGCGCCATGCGCGGAAAGATCGTGCGCGGAACAACAAGAACGGGGAGCGCATCATGATTCAGATGCAGACCAACCTCGACGTGGCGGACAATTCCGGCGCGCGTCGGGTCATGTGCATCAAGGTGCTCGGCGGCTCGAAGAAGCGCTACGCCACCATCGGCGACGTGATCGTCGTGTCGGTGAAGGAGGCGATCCCGCGCGGGCGCGTCAAGAAGGGCGAGGTGATGAAGGCCGTGGTGGTGCGCATCTCGAAGGACATCAAGCGTGCCGACGGTTCGATCATCCGTTTCGACCGCAATGCCGCCGTGCTGATCAATCCGCAGATGGAGCCGGTCGGCACCCGCATTTTCGGCCCCGTACCGAGAGAGCTTCGCGCCAAGAACCACATGAAGATCATCTCGCTCGCGCCGGAGGTGCTGTGATGGCGGCGAAGATCAGGAAGGGCGACAAGGTGATCGTGCTGGCCGGCCGCGACCGCGGCCGCAGCGGCGAGGTGATCGAGGTGCGCCCCGACGAAGGCCGCGCGCTGGTGCGCGGCGT
>WBZO01005209.1_pt1 | contig 13412 bp, 13 predicted proteins | sample 5204261 | NCBI WGS metagenome assembly WBZO01 (sample SAMN12412400, study PRJNA552823) | activated sludge metagenome | isolation source: activated sludge from anammox sidestream of wastewater treatment plant... | place: USA: North Carolina | collected 2017-09
GCAAAGGACATTCAATTAAGCCTTCAGCGTCTGGGCTATCAGGTGCCGGCCACCGCCACCTCTGGGGAAGAGGCCATCCGCAAGGCTCGGGAATCGCAGCCCGATCTGATCCTCATGGATATCGTGTTGAAGGGGAAGATGGACGGGGTGGAAACCGCGCGCCAAATTCAACGCACGCGCGATGTGCCGGTGATCTATCTGACAGCCTATGCGGACGACCATACGTTGGAGCGCGCCAAGGTGACTTCTCCCGCCGGCTATATGCTCAAACCCTATCAGCCGAACGAGTTGCGCACGACCATCGAACTGGCCCTGCACCGTTCTCACCATGATCGCCAGATGCGGGAGAGTCTCCGTTGGATTGCGACGACCATGCGTTGCATCGGCGACGGTGTGGTCACGACCGATTGCCATGGGCGAGTCACCTACCTGAATCCCGCCGCGGAGCAGTTCACCGGGTGGAGTCAGGAGGAAGCTGCCGGCATGAGCCTCACGGCTTTGTTGGGGTTCGGGCAGGAGGGCCCGATTCAGCATGTGGAAAACCCGGCGTTGCATGCGATGGTGGACGTGCGCATCGTGACCGTCGAGGAGGCACGGCTTGTCTCGAAGGACGGCGCCCATCGGTTCATTCGAGGGAGCGCGGCCCCGGTGGTCGATGACGGCGGCGCCGTCCTGGGGGCGGTGCTCGTGTTCCATGAAATTCCGCCGGGCGGGCATCTGTGCCGCGAACTCGATGAGCCCAGCCGCCTGTTGAAGGACGTGCAGGAGCGCATGGGACGGCCGCAGGGTGTGATCAATCTGTGCGCCTGGTGCAAACGCGTCCCGGATCACACCGGCGAGTGGTACGACCTGGCGACGTTCATCGCGGAGCGCTCGGCTATCCAGTTCAACGGGGGGCTTTGCCCGGATTGCATGGGCCGCTGTTTTCCGGATTCAAACTGTGACAAGCGGATGTGAGCCGCCCGGGCTGTTCCGCGCCGAAACGGTGAAATTTTCGACAAGTCTTCTAGAAATCACACAAATAGACTATAGTGGTCCTGCAAGTCGGGACTGCTTGTGACCAATCCTAGCCAGACACATCCCAACGCGACGCCCATTCGCATCGCACTGTTCGGGGCCGGACGGCACGCCCAGCACCATGCGAGGGCCATCCTCCGTTGCCCCGGAGCTGAACTCATTGCCGTGGCCGATCCGTCGGATGCGGCTCAGGCGGCGATGAGGGCCATCGTTCCCGGAATCAAGAGCTACAAGACACCGGAAGAGCTGCTGGCAGCCGAATGCCCGCAGGTCGTCCATATCATCACCCCGCCGGCGTCGCATGCTCCATTGGCCGCGCTTGCCCTGAAGGCCGGCAGCCACATTTACGTCGAGAAGCCTTTTACCGAACGGGTCGAGGACGCGCAGAGGATTCTGGATGACGCGCGGTCCAAGCACCTGCTTGTCTGCGCCGGCCACCAGCTATTGTATGAACCGCCCACGCGCGTGCTCGCCGACTACCTCCCGTCGATCGGCAAGGTCGTGCACGTCGAGAGTTACTTTTCATTCCGCACCGTCCGTCATGCGCCGGGAGGGCGCCAGGTGCTTCGCGCGGACCACCAATTGCTCGATATCCTGCCGCACCCGGTCTATCTGCTGTTGCGGGTGCTGGAATTGGCCGGCGAGGGGCTGATCGAACTCGTTTCGATGGAAGTGAGTCAGGCTGGAACCGTGCATGCGCTGGTGCGACGCGGCGGCGTGACCGGCACGCTCATCGTCACACTCGAAGGGCGTCCGGTGGAGAGCTACCTTCGGGTAATCGGGAAGAACGGATCGTTGTTTGCCGACTATGTGCGCAGTACCACGCAGCGCGCGATCGGCCCCGGTTCGTCCGGCATCGACAAGCTCTTTGCGCCGTATCGCCAGGCCTGGCAGCTACTGACCGGGACGACGGCGGCGATGGCAAATCGGTTTTTGAAAAGCCAGCGCAGTTATCCGGGGTTGGCCGAACTGTTCACGGCGTTCTACGACGCCGTTCGGGCCGGCGCTCCTTCGCCCTTGTCGCCGGAAAGCCTGCTTGAAACCGTCCGCATCTGTGATCGGGTGGCCCAGGCCCTGAAGGTGGCGGAAGCCAAGGCCCTGGCGGCGGCTGCGCCCAAGCCGGTCGAGAGCCGGGGGGTCCTGGTGACCGGAGGCACGGGATTTTTGGGGAAGGAAATCGTGCGATCACTGCTGAATCGAGGCCGCCCGGTGCGTATCGTCGCCCGGCGGGATCCCTCTCCTTGGGAGCGCATCGCTGGTGTCGAATATGTCGTCGCCAACGTCGCGTCCGGCGCTCCTGCTTCGCTGTTCAAAGGTATCGATACGGTGATCCATGCCGCGGCCGAAACCGCTGGTGGATGGGAAGAGCATCAACGTAACTCGCTTGACGCGACGGAGCACATGGTACGCGGGGCGGCGTCAGCGGGCATTCGTCATTTCGTGCATGTCAGCAGTCTTGCCGTGTTGGCGCAGGCGAACGGCCGTGCGATCGGCGACAACCATCCGCTTGAGCCGGACAGCAAAGGGTCCGGCCCCTACGTCTGGGGCAAGTTGGAGTCGGAAAAGCTGGCAGTGCGTCTCGGACAGGATTTGGGCCTCTCGGTTAAAGTGGTGCGGCCCGGCGCGCTGGTGGATTACCGTGATTTCGATCCTCCCGGCCGTCTCGGCAAACGGCTCGGCAACATCTTTGTTGCGGTGGGATCATCAAGTGATCGACTGGGCGTAGTGGACGTTGGTTTCTCCGGCCGCTTCCTGGCCTGGATGACCGACCAGTGGGACAACGTCCCGAGCCCCTTGAACCTGTTGGACCCGGTGTCGCCCACCAAACGGGAGTTGCTGGATCATCTTCGAAAGGCCAATCCTGATCTCACCGTACTGTGGTTGCCGACGTTCGTGCTGATTCCTCTTTCCTGGCTCGCAACGCTCGCGCAGAAAATCCTCCGGCCCGGCAAGCCGGCGATCAATGTGGCGAAGGTGTTCAGCGTGTTGCCCTATGATACGTCGGGAATCGCCAAGCTCGCGCCTCTTGTGGAACAGACGCCCAAAGTTGTCTGACGTCCCTTTCCCGGTTCATTTCCCCAACCTGGCCGCTCGATGTTCCGGTACCCCGTGACGAGCTGTCGCGGAACCGATTGAATTCGTTACGGAAGCCTCTGAAGCCTTCCTCAAGGCCTCGGCGGGGTTGATTTGAGGTGGCTGCGCGGGGTAAGTCTGTAGGGGGGTCGCCTCGGCTAGGCTGCGACGAAGACCACACCTCAACCACCTTCATTCCCGGATAGGATCGTGTATATGGATTGCCGAACAATCGTGCAGACGGTCGTCATGAGTGCGCTCGCCGTGGTTACGCTTGCCGGTTGTGCCGAGGATCAGCGCTGGCTCATGGCCATGGAGCGGGGCAATGCTGCACTTCGGTCCGGTGACTATACGCAAGCCGAGGAACAGTACCTTGTGGCTCGAAAAGAGGCGGAGACGATCGATCCGGGCGGCAAGCGCTTGGCGGAAACCTTGGGTCAGTTGGGCGAGGTCAACCGGGATTTGGGACGATTCCCCGAAGCAGAGAAGGTGTTCCAGCAGGCCCTCGCCATCCGCGAAAGGGTCTATGGGCCGGACCATGCCGAGACTGCCGCCAGCTTGACCGATCTGGGCGAACTCTACCGATTGCAGGGGCTCTTTACGCAGGCGGAAGCGCTGCATCAACGGGCGCGCGAAATTAGAGAGAAGGTTTTCGGCGCCGACAGCAGCAAGGTCGCCGAGAGCTTGAACAATATTGCGGTCGTGTATCAGGAGCAGCGTCGGTATGCGGACGCGGAGCCGATTCTGCAGCGGGCACTGAACATTCTGGAAAAGCGGCTGGGCCCGGAACATAGCCTCTCCGCGATCACGCGTGACAATCTCGCCAAGATGTATCAGGCGCAGGGACAACATCCCAGGGCGATGCCGCTCTATCAGCGATCGCTCGCTATTCATGAGAAAGCGTACGGTCCGAACCATCCGATCGTGGCCAGGAATCTGGTCAAGTTGGCGGATACCTACAAGGCTCAGAACCAGTACCAGCAAGCGGAAGTGCTGTATCAGCGGGCCATCTCGATCTTCCGCAAGTCGATCGGAAGCGACCATGTCGATACGGCCGATGCCATGAGCCGGCTGGGTCAGCTCTATGACGCGCAGGGGTTGTATTCGCAGGCCGAGCCCCTGTTCCAAGGGGCCATCTCCATTCGGGAGAAACAGCAAGGTTCCGACCACCCGCAGGTCGCCAGTGAAATGAGACATCTGGCCAGCCTCTACCAGGCGGAGAATCGGCTGGATCAGTCTGAAGAACTCTACAAGCAGGCCATCGCAATTTTCGACCGGTCCAGTGGGTTTGATCAGGAAATCTTTGCCAAGACCCTCAAGAACTACGCGACGCTCTTGCGACGCCGGCAGCGTTCCGGCGAGGCAGAACGGTTGGAAGAGCGCGCAGCCATCGTGCTCCGTCGCCTCTCCCAGGAAGACCAGAGCAAGGGAAAGACTGCATCCGACCGCCAGCCGACCCCTGCCCCGTAGACCGGGGCCACTCGAGCCCCCCCGATCGTACGTATTGAGACTCATCGGCTGTTTCTCCTACACTGGGTCCTCTGTTTTAGGACACCCGGGGGAAACTTTATGACGCGAGCGCTTCTTCTGTTCGTTGCCTGCGTCTTCTTGGCGACAGGCGCCTGTGCCAGCAAACCCAAGAAACAGTTCCAGCGTCTGGCTGGGGAGTTCGTTCCCCCCGTCAACATCACGAAACCCGTCGATCAGCAGAGCGCTGCGGTTGGAATCACCATCAAGAGCGATAAATGGGTTCCCGGCAGCGAGGACCGCGTGTACCTGGTGAGGGTCGATCAGGATCGGGATCTGTTTCAGGGGTCGAAACTGCTTCCGACCAGCATCGTCAAACCGACGTCCGGAGCCGGCGGCGGTACGGCCTATATTCAGAACATCCCGCCAGGCCGGTACGCGGCGGTGGCGTTTACGATCGGAGAAAAGGGATACGGCAAGACCCGGGAGATTACCCTGTACCTGTTGCCCAAGGAGGCGGTGAAACAGAGCGAAACTGTCGTGACGGCCTCATCGAGCGCGTTTATGGGAGAGTACGAACTCGGTGACTCCACCATGGTGTTGAACGAGAAGGCCGCCGACGACGTTCAAGCCCATTACTTTGAGGCCTTTTGGGGAAAGCCGTTGGAGAATGTGATCGCAGACCTGCGCATGGTCGGGACCCCGGCCTATTTTTCCGTCCATTCCATCCGACTCACCAAGGGGAGCCGTGACAGCGCGGCGGAACAGCGTTTTATCGAGACAGCCCGCCGAGAGATGGAGCCCAGTTGGGCTCCGGTGATCGAGCGGGGCCGTTCCGGGGGCAGGTGACCGATCGAACGGTGTGGGCCCCGGACTGTTAACCCAGCCTTGAGGTCATCCTGACATCTCCGTGACGAGGGGGCGGTACCCTCGAGCAGACCCTATGACGGAGGTGTCTCATGGAAGTACTACAGGAAAGGTCTCTCCTCGACGGAACGCTGCCCCGTCCTCTCCAACTCGCCGGTCTCAGACGCACCTGGCACGATGCCCGGCTGGCTCTGGCGACCGGAATCGAAAAGCTGCAAGTCCTCAAGACCGAGCGGCAACGGCTGGCCGAGACGCTCGACTTCCGCTGTTGCAGCCAGGAACAGTTGCTCGACGACCTGTTGATCCAGCGGGCTTCCGCGGAATTGCGGGACGTCGAACGGGCCCTGAGTTGCATGCGTGATCGGTCATACGGCATCTGCCGGGTCTGCCGTTGTGAGATCGCGATCCTCAGGCTGATGGCGCAGCCAACCGCCACCCTCTGCGCCGCCTGCATCGAAGAGCGTCTTGAGATGCTGTCGGCCGACGCGCTCTAGATCGCGCCTGCGCCGTTCCCCACAGTCTGCCACGTCATCGCCGGCGCTGCTCGCTCCCGTCGATGCTCGTCCCTCTCCTGCGTCGATTTGAGATCTTCCTCGACAGCGACCGGCATCCTGCTATGATTTTTCCGAGGGTGGATGCCGCCGCCGTCGACCGACGAGCCGCGCAGAAAGGGTTCGACGAGGCAGACTCCGGGGACAGGAGCATTGCGACGTGACGGATGATAGGTGCAGCACGAGACTTGTCGGCCGGTTGGCGCGGACTGCGCTGGCTGGCTTGCTCCTGTGGAGCTGGATCGGCGTCGGTTTCCTCAGCTTCGCCGTGACGCAGGCGGAGACGGGAACGGTTCCCCCTGCCATTGCCATGGCGCTGGAGTCGATTACTCGCGACGCAGACTATGTAGCTCAGTATGTGCCGTGGTCTCACGGGATCGATCCTCGTCGGGTCCGCGAATTCTCGTTGGCGCTGTCGGCCATGAATTTTGTCCAGCAGCGGGTCAGTTCCCTGCAATACGGCTATCGCCTCCATGCGACACCGGACGATGTGCCCGCGACTGTTGAGGCCTGTTTGGTGACCAACGCCGGCATCTGCGGCAATCAGGTGGCCGTGTATATTGATTTGGCCCGACGGTTGGGGCTGCCCGTCCGAAGCGTAGAATTTTACTGGACCACCGCCCAGGGCCAACCCGTGTCCCATGTGGGCGTGGAAGTGAAGTTGGGAGGGCAATGGCGCTATTTCGACGTGACCTGGGGGGCCTATTTCATCGAATCCGATCGCGCAGGTGGGGATGCGCCGTTTTATGACAAGCTTCTTTCTTTTGAGGGCATCCAGCATGTGCCTGCGAACAAACGGCGGCGCATCACAAATGAAAGCGCGCTGGTCTATCAGCTGCAATTGCAACAGCGTCTCGACCCCTTCGAATACCTCGCCGCGGACAAGTCCGTCCTGTACGGCAAGACGGGAACCATCCTACTGCTCGCAGAACGGACGGGAGCGGGGCTGCGCTTTCGGCCGACCAATCGTCCGAACTACATTGGGGTCGTCCAAGATTACAGCAGCGCTGCGCTGGGTGAGACCTCACTCGCGTTGAGGGTTTCGAGCCAGGCGGAGAGTCTGGATCTGAGCCTGTCCGGTGTCGTCTGCACCGAGGGACGGCTCTTGGTGCAGTCCGATCACCATCGCATTGAGGTGTCCTTGCCGGTCAGGGGAGGTAAGAGTGTGAACGTGCCGCTGAATGGTGTCAGCGGGATCCTGTCCCTGGCAGTCGTCTCTGCGCGACCGGGCGAGCCCTGTTACCTGGTCTACGATCACATCGATGTGCAGGCCCCCTCTCCTGCGACTTTGGCCAAGCCCCATTCCCAGCCCTAGAACCTTCACGTTCCGCGGCTCGCAGCTCGGCTCCCGACTGTTTCGGGGCTCATGCCACATCCCTCCGTCTGCTCATCTGTTCCCATCCATTATCCGAGAAAAGTGCTGGCACTTCCCCGGCGTCTCGGGCACTATCGTCTCCGACGTTGCTTTGAACGGGGATCCCGTGACAGGTTCGAGCATGGCACCGGAATCGCAGATGATGGACGGGCAGCAGGCAGTGGGCTGGGAACGGCTCGCTGCGCAGTATCAAGCATTGCTGGGTGTGGCCGAGGCGATTTCCGCCCATCGGGACATCGATCAGCTCTTGCGCGAACTCGCGCAGCGTCTTCCCCGCGTGGTGCAGGTCAACTATGTCGATCTGTCGCTCTATGACCCCCTGAAGCAGTGCATGCGGTTGCAGAGTATTCAAGCCAATGTGCCGGCGGACCTCATCGGCGGCCACGAGTCACCGGTCGAGGGCTGCCCTGCAGGGGTGGTGTGGAAGACGCAACAACCGCTCCTCGTTGCGGATCTGACGGCTGAGCACCGCTGGCCCATTGTGACCGGCCAAATGGCTGAGGATGGAACGCAGTCGTTTTGTTTCGTGCCCTTGACCACGGCCTCCGGCCGTTTGGGCGCGATGGGGTTTTTGAGTTTGAACAAGGCGGCCTATACGGAGGCGGAGCTGGAGTTTCTCCAACAGGTCGGCCGGCTGGTGGCGGTGGCGGTGGAGAATGCCTTGGCCTTTCAGCAGATCGTTGAACTCAAGGACCGACTCGCCAAGGAGAAACTGTATCTCGAAGAGGAGATCCGCAGCGAAGGCGCTTTCGAGGACATTATCGGCGAGAGCCCGGCATTGAAGCGGGTACTGTCGCAAGTCGAGGTGGTCGCCCCGACCGATTCGACCGTGTTGATTCAAGGCGAGACCGGGACGGGCAAAGAACTCATTGCCCGGGCGATCCACCGGCTCAGCGGTCGGCGCGAACGAACGTTCGTGAAGCTGAACTGTGCTGCGATTCCAACGGGTCTGCTGGAAAGCGAGCTCTTCGGGCATGAACGGGGCGCCTTCACGGGGGCGATCGCGCAGAAGGTCGGCCGATTCGAATTGGCCGACGGCGGAACCATCTTCCTCGACGAAGTCGGTGAGATTCCGCTCGAGCTACAGTCGAAACTGCTGCGGGTCCTGCAGGAACAGGAATTCGAACGGCTCGGAAGTACCAGGACCATTCGGGTGAATGTTCGCCTGGTTGCGGCGACAAACCGAGATCTGGCCGCGCTGGTCGACCAGAATGGATTCCGGAGCGATCTGTATTACCGGTTGAACGTCTTCCCCGTCACCCTTCCGCCGTTGCGCGAGCGGAAGGAGGACATCCCCGTTCTGGTGCGCTATTTCGCGCAACACTATGCGGCGCGCATGAAGAAGCGGATCGAGTCTATTCCCTCCAAAGTGATGGAGGCCCTCTCACGCTACCGATGGCCGGGCAATATCCGCGAGTTGGAGAACCTGATCGAACGCGCGGTGATCCTGAGCCATGGACAGGAGTTGCAGGTTCCGGTCGGGGAACTCAAGTTGGATGAGGTCACGCCTGCTGCTTCTCGTACGACTCTCTTCGAGGCCGAGCGCGAGCAAATTCTTCGAGTATTGCGCGAGACCCAGTGGGTGATCGGCGGTCCCACCGGAGCCGCGGCGCGACTCGGGCTCAAGCGCACCACCCTCACGTCGAAAATCAAGAAGCTCGGTCTGTCACGTCCCAGGCAGTGACGATCCCCTTCGTCACCTGACGAACCCTCGCCGGCGTCGCTTCGTCACTCGCTTCGTCTTTTCTGTTTCTTTCTTCCCATGCCTGTAGCGCTTTCGAGAAAAATCAATCTGTTAGAGTTTGTCGTTCCGGTCGGATGCCGATGGAACGGCCCTTGCCATAGTCAAGGGCAAGGGTGACATCGGGACCGGGAGGCGAAGCCATGAATAACATCACGATCTGGGGTTGGTGGTACGGGATGCTGTTGGCCCCGCCGCTGGTCATGGCCGGTCTGCTGGCACAGGATTGGGCGACACGCCTGGTTCATCATCGAATGGCAGGGGCACGCAAGTGATTCCAACAACAAGGAGGTTCGACATGTGGTTCTTCAGGACTGACGAGTCATGGGCCGGGTTGATTCTGCGGGTATCGTTGGGGAGCGTGATATTCGCCCACGGGGCGCAGAAGCTCTTCGGTTGGTTCGGCGGGTTCGGCTATGAAGGCACGATGGGATTCTTCACTCAGAAAATGGGACTCCCCTGGTTGGTGGCGTTCTTGGTCATCATCGGGGAATCCATCGGTAGCCTCGGCCTGATCGCGGGATTCTTGACGCGCTTCACGGCGGCGAGCTTCATCGTGATCATGGCGGGCGCGGTCGCGACCGTGCACTGGCCGCAGGGCTTCTTCATGAACTGGTTCGGCCAACAGCAGGGAGAAGGGTTTGAATACCATCTGCTTGTGATGGCGATGAGTGTGGTTTTGGCGATCATCGGCGGCGGCAAGTGGTCGCTCGACGGTGCGATCGCCCGGCGCTGGGACGAGGAGTCGGAATCCCTGAGGTCAGAGACACGCAAGCCGGCCTATGCGTTCCGGATGTTGTGAGCGGCTGACTTCGGCCGGCACGGCGGAGGCTCGACGGATCATGCTGAAGATCACGCGCTCGGATTCGGATCATGGGACCACCATCGCCCTCTCCGGGCGACTGGTCGGTCCCTGGGTCGGGGAACTGCTGGATTTTTGGTTGCGGGCCAAGGCGGCCGGAGCGTCCGGTCTGCATATCGACCTCCGCGAGGTGACGTTCGTGGACGGCGCGGGCCGGGCGCTGCTCGGCGAGTTGCATCGGCAAGGCGTCACGATTCAGGCGTCCGGATGTCTGATGCGAGCGATCGTGCAGGAGGTGACGGGAGTTGATGCGTCGGAGAGTCCGCGCGGCGCCTCTCCTGTCGGGGGGGAGATCGACGGGTCGTCACCACGATTGCCAATGCCGGAGTATGCGGGTAAGCTCCGGTATCCATAGAAATGTTTCGTCTGAATTATCATGAGGAGGTGACCGCATGGAAAAGCCAGTGATCGCTGCCAAACAACCGGCCGTACTCAGCTTGGATCCCGGGACCTACTATTGGTGCCGGTGCGGCCGATCGAAAAATCAACCGTTCTGCGACGGCTCCCACAAGGGCACGAGCTTCACGCCGATGGAGTTTGCGGTAACGGAGAAGAAGCAGGTCGCCCTCTGCCAGTGCAAGCAGACGAAGAACCCTCCCTTCTGCGACGGCAGCCACAAATCCCTCTGACGCTTTGCAGGATCGGAGGGAGGGCGGTCGTAGAAAGTGGCGGAGGCGCCGGGTCACGCGGGAGGCTGTCAATCATGGGCCCGAGTGTGGCCCGGCGCTCGGCGGCACTACGGGGCGGAAAAGGGGTCGGTGCAGCGGATTCGACCGGTCGACACCACGAAATTGTCGAAGTAGCGCTGCTGGACCTTGCTGAAGGGCACGCTGGTCCAGTAGTTCTCGAGATATACGGCATTGATGCCATAGTCCGAATACCCGCCGACCCAGTTGATTCCCCTGCGTTGGGCTTCGAGCCGATCGTCGATCCAATATTCCAACAGGCCGTCCGGTTCGTCACGGTTATTGAGCTTCATGTGCACCTCGATGCAAAACCACCGGCCCACGTTGGTGTCGGCGAACAGCGGCGTCGAGCCGCCCGCCGCCCCAAGCCAGCGCAAGCGAGGAAAGTCGTTGTAGGTCGTGGTCCGCAGGGTTCCTGCCTCGTCCGTCCCGGATGCAGGATCGATGTAGAGCCGGAGGGGATCCGAGTCGGGCGGGGCGCCGCTCCAGAGGTGGCCGATTGCGGCCTGCGCAAAACGCTCACTCGAGAGGATCGTGGCCCTGGTGAGTTTGTCGGCTCCTCCCCCGGTCCAGCCCGGTTGAAGCCTGAGATGGAACCGCCAGTAGATTTCGCGGTAGCGGGCCGTTCCTGCATCGACCGGCTTCATGTAGGCGCTCGGAGTGCGGCCGAATGCGACGTGCAGAAACCCGCCGTGAGGATCCCCCGGCAGATACTCCGCACGCATCCCGGCCGACCCGCCGATGCCGACGCCCCCTTCCCGCACAAATCGCCCGTGGCGAATGTCATATTCGAAATAGCTCTGCAGGCGATCCACCTCGAAATCGTCGCACCAGAGCCACTCCGGATGGCGGGCTTGCCAATCGTCACAGGGAAGGCCGGCCGATTCGGCGGCCTGGACGAGAGAATTCGTGAGGAGGGTACAAAAACAGAGGACCGTGATACGAAGCAGTCGTGGAACGAGTTGCTGCATCACGGTCCTCATGGTGGTGCTGTATGCGCGGTCCGCGCACGACTGGGAACATGCGCGAGCGCTCTCTCGTCAGACCTCTAACGGTTCACGTCAGTTCGTAATGGCGCCCTCCGAGGCCGATGACACGTGGCGCGCGTATTTTCCCATCACGCCGGAGAGGTAGCGCGGCGCCGGATGTTTGACTTTCTTCAGGCGCGAGGCCAGCTCCTTCTGGCTGAGTTCGACATCCAACTTGCGTTTGGCGATGTCGAACGTGATCATATCGCCGTTCTTGACCGCGCCGATCGGTCCCCCCTTGACCGCCTCCGGCGAAACATGGCCCGCCATCAGGCCGTGGGTGGCGCCGGAGAATCGGCCGTCGGTCAGCAGCGCGACGGAATCGCCGAGTCCCGCGCCGACGATCGCGGCGGTGACGCCGAGCATCTCCCGCATGCCGGGTCCTCCCGAAGGTCCTTCATAGCGAATCACCACCACGTCGCCGGCCTTGATCTGGCCGGATTTGACGGCGGCGAAGGCATCTTCCTCACGATCGTAGACCTTGGCCGGACCGCGGAAATGCATGATCGAGTGGCCGGCCACTTTCACGACGCAACCTTCCGGCGCGAGGTTGCCTTTGAGAATGACCAGGCCGCCCGTCGGCTTGATCGGGTTCGAGAGCGGACGCAGCACCTGTTGTCCGGAGGTCTCCTGCGCGGACTTGGTTTCTTCGCCGATCGTCCGGCCCGTGACAGTGATCTGATCCGGGTGCAAAATCTTGGCATCGATCAGGCGCTTCGCGACCAACGTCGTTCCGCCGGCGGCAAAGAGGTCTGCGGCCGTGAACCGTCCGCCCGGCTTGAGGTCGGCGAGGAGCGGCACCTTGCGGTTGATCTTGTCGAAGTCGTCGATGGTCAGCCGCACGCCCATTTCACGCGCGACCGCCAACAAGTGCAGCACCGCATTGGTCGAGCCTCCCGTCGTGGCCACCGCCGCAATGGCGTTCTCGATCGAGCGGCGCGTGATGATCTGGCGCGGACGGATGTCCTTTTTCAGCAGTTCCATGACCAGCTTGCCCGCTTCGAAGGCCACGTCGTCTTTCTTCGGGTCCATGGCCGGGACACCGTTGCGCCCCATCGGGGAGATGCCCAGGAACTCGAACGCGATGGCCATGGTGTTGGCCGTGAATTGTCCGCCGCAGGCGCCTGGGCCCGGGCAGGCATGGTCTTCCAAGTCCTTCAGCTCGGCATTGGTCATCTTGCCGGACGCGTGTTTGCCGACCGCCTCGAAGACGTCCTGGATGGTCACATCGTGGCCCTGGAACTTTCCCGGCATGATCGACCCGCCGTACAGCATCAGCGACGGAATGTTGAGGCGGCACAACGCCATGACGGTTCCGGGGATGGTTTTATCGCAGCCGGAGAGGGCCACGACTCCATCGAACAGGTGCCCGCGCGCGACCAACTCGATCGAGTCCGCGATCACTTCCCGGCTGATCAGCGAGGCCTTCATGCCCTCGGTGCCCATGGAGATGCCGTCGGAGACGGCGATCGTGTTGTATTCGATCGGCGTTCCCCCGGCGGCGCGGATTCCGGCCTTCACGCGCTCGGACAGGCGGCGCAGGTGATAGTTGCAGGGCATCACTTCGATCCAGGTATTGGCGACGCCGATCAACGGGCGTTCCAGGTCGGCGTCGGTGAACCCGACGGCCTTCAACATCGCGCGGGCAGGGGCCCGTCCGGGTCCGTCGGTAAGATCGTGGCTCTTGTGCTTCGGATTGCTGGTCATGGTCAGTCCTCTATAGGGAATAGCAATGTGGCCTTCGC
>WBZO01005210.1_pt1 | contig 13409 bp, 11 predicted proteins | sample 5204261 | NCBI WGS metagenome assembly WBZO01 (sample SAMN12412400, study PRJNA552823) | activated sludge metagenome | isolation source: activated sludge from anammox sidestream of wastewater treatment plant... | place: USA: North Carolina | collected 2017-09
GCCGCAGCCGGTGCCGCCGATCTTCCAGCCGGAGCTGGTGGCCGATGCCGTGCTCTTCGCGGCGCGCCATCGCCGGCGCGAGATCTGGCTCGCTTGGCCGGCAGTGAAGGCCATCGTCGGAGAGAAGGTCGTCCCCGGCTTCGCCGATCACTACCTCGCCGAGCACGGCTACGGCTCGCAGGAGACCGACGTCCCGGTCCGCGCCGGACGCCCCGACAACCTGTACGAGCCGGTCCCCGGCGATCACGGCGCGCACGGCCGCTTCGACGCGCGCGCCAAGCGGTCGAGCGTCGAGTGGTGGCTGTCGAAGCACCGCAGCGCCCTCCTCGCGGCGGTCGGGGCGACGATGGCGATCGCGGGGCTCGGCTTCGGCGTCGCGGCGCTCCGGCGGTAGAGCCACGAGCGAATCGATCATCCCCGGGGCGGCGCTCGACCCGTGAGTGGGGACGGGCAGAACCAGATCATCCCCCGGTCCGGCACCGCCCGATGCGGGAATCATTGCACAATTTGCGCATGGTAGGGCTGGTACGGAGGATGCCCTACATGTGGGCATGAGCGTCGGAAAGACCCTGGCCCTGGTCCTTGCCCTCTCCTCTCTCGTCGCGTGCGCCGCGAACACCGACGACGGCTCGGCGGACGGAGATCCGGAGAGCCAGGAAGGTGCGTGGGACGCCCAGAGCGTGGACCACGAAGAGAGCTCGACGCATCTCTGGATCGTCAACCGCGGGATCGAGCTGCTCGCGAAGCACGCCGCGTCGGATCCGATCGCCAAGCGCACCGTGGCGATCATGAACGACGAGACGTGCCGCGCGCAGTGGCAGCAGGGGCTGCTCGATGCCGACTTCAAGGCCGCCTACAACAACGGGAGGAGCGATCTCCCGCTGAACCCGAGCGACGCGCAGGTGGCGCTCTCGGGCGCGACCTGGGAGAGCCACTTCTTCGATCCCGATACGGGCAAGAACTACAAGGGCGACGCGAGCCCGACGGCGTACACCGAGTCGAACGGCCACCTGCGCTTCGCGCTCGAGAGCCACCTCGAGGATCGCAAGCCGACCGCCTGCTACGAGCTCGGCCTCGCGCTCCACTACTACACCGACCTGACGCAGCCGATGCACGCGACGAACTTCACCGCGCTCAGCCGGCCGGCGAAGCTCCACTCGAACATCGAGGGCTACTCGATGGAGATCCAGACGCGCTATCCGCTCGAGGACTGGAGCGGCGCACCGACCGGCACGCCCGAGGAGTGGGTGATGCAGACGGCGAAGGACTCGAAGCCGCTCTTCATGGAGGGCGTCACCGCGATCGTGAACGCGTACAAGAGCTACACCGGCTGGCACGTCCTCTCGTGCCGCAACATCGACGCGGCGCCATGGCGGTTCATCGAGCGTCAGCACGTCGACTACCGCCACTGCTGGGAAGGCAACCCCGGCGTCGATGCGGCGATCGGCAAGACGCTGGAGTCGGCGCAGGACCACACCGCGAAGTTCCTCTACCTGATCGGCAAGCAGCTGCCGGCCGCGGAGTCGCCGTGAGCTGGCGCTCGCTCCTCGCCCTGGGCCTCGCCGCGGCGATCGCGGCGCTCCCCGGCTGCGCCTCCGAGGAGGAGGATGACGTCGATGCCGACGCGGCCGAGATCAACTCGGCGGACGGACCGTTCGGCCCCGCGCTCTTCCGTAACGACTTCCATACGTACCTGAAGGAGGCGGGCTACACGGACGAGCAGATCCGGCAGCTCGTGCTGATGCCGACGCCCGCGATGAAGCCGCAGGTCACCGTCGATCCGGCGCATCCGCTCGACGCCTACGACGCGGCGTTCCGGCGCGTGAAGCCGAGCGATCTCTACGAGGCCGGGCTCCGCGAGCCGCTCGTCGTGAAGCGCCACCCGCTCTCGAACGATCTCGAGGGAGAGCTCCGGAGGCGCCCGATCCACATCGTCGTCGTGCCCGGGATCTTCGGCGAGTTCATCCCCGTGTCGCCCTTCGAGGAGGTCTTCCGCGCGGGCGGCGCGGCCAAGCGCGCGTTCGAGGAGAAGGTCTCCGCGCGCGACGGCGACAAGCAGTTCAGCCTCTCCGCGCTGGGCGACGTCGATCGGTCGCTCCGCGACACGATGCGCGTCGGGAGCATCGACGACGCCGAGGGCCGTCCGCTCGTCACCGTCACGTACCTGAAGCCGGAGCTCGGCTCGCTCGAGACGTTCGGCACGCTCGACGAGAACGCCGACTACTACCTCCCGCGCCTCTCGAAGTACTTCGACCTCGTCGGCGTCCCCGAGCACCTCTACGTCATGGGGTACTCCCGCGGCATGGCGACCGCGCTCAACCTGGTCTCGCGCGCCGATCGCGAGCACGTGCGGTGGCTCCCGCAGCTGAAGGGCGTCATCGGCCTCGCCGGCGTCGTCTACGGCTCGCAGCTCGCGGACGCGGCGATGTCGCCCGGCCCGCAGCACGACATGCTCGTGACGATGCAGGACTTCGTCGAGAACAAGCTCGAGTCGTGCACCGCCGCGACGCCATCGGCGTGGCTCATGACGAAGAACCTCGGTCACTGGACGGCGTTCACCGGGCGGATGGCGGTGCTCGCGCCGCGCCTCGGCAACCACGACGCGGAGCTCCGACGCGAGGGCATCGAGACCGCGTTCGCCGACCTCGGCACGTTCGTGAGCTTCACGAAGCGCGCCCTCTTCGGCGAGCCGAGCCGCGTGTTCGACGCCGAGGCCGAAGGCGACAGCGCGGCCAGCGGCGTCTTGCACCTGAGCGCGCCCAACGCCGAGTACTGCCAGAACATCGAGCGCTTCAAGATCACGGCGCGGCAGATCCTCAAGGGCATCGACACGCTCACCACCGCCTCGCGGCTCGAGTGGTGGCGCACGCATACCCTCCCGGCGCACGTCCGCTACTACGCGATCACCGGGACGATGGGCGATGCGACGCCGGAGGGCGCGGAGCCTAGCGTGCTCGTGAAGACGCCGGTGGCGAACGACACGCGCTCGGTCGACTTCCGCAGCCTGCGCGGCAACTACTACGACCTCCTCGTGGCGAGCGGCACGCAGCTGCAGGACAGCCAGGTGCCGGTGCAGCGCGGACGCTTCTGGGACGACGTCGATCGCGCGCTCAACCCGGCGCAGCCGCCGCTCCGGACGTACTTCATGGGCACGGTCGGCATCCACCACTGGGGCCTGTCGTTCCCGCGGGCGTTCGCCACGCACGACGGCCTCGAGGCCAACCCGTTCCCGCGGACCATCCTCCTCAAGTCGATCGCCACGTTCGTGGCGCAGGTCGAGCGCCGCGGCGGCTGACCCCGCGTCAGGGGCGACGGCGGCGCCGGAGCACGATCGCCGCGCCGAGCGCGCCGAAGAGGAGCGTCGCGGCATCGACCCGCCGCTTCGAGGCGCCGGTGACGCTGCAGCCGTCCTCTGCGCCGTCGCCGGTCGGCGTGGTCCCCGCGTCGACCTCCGCGTCCACATCGGGGGAGCCGGCGTCGACCGTCCCCGCATCCGCCTGGGGCGCGGGCGTGCTGCATCCGGGGACGGACGCATGGACGCAGCCCCTCACCGGATCGCACCGGTCCTCGGTGCAGGCGTTCGCATCGTCGCAGTCGCCGCACGCGGTGCACGCGGCGGCGCCACCGGCCGAGAACGTGCCCGATGCGCAAGGCGCACAGGTCGATGCGCCCGCGGCGGCCGAAGTCCCGGGCGGGCACGCCGTGCACTTCGTGTTCGCCGTCGCCGTGCATGCGGTCGAGGCATACGAGCCGGCCGCGCACACGGCGCACGCGTTGCAGATGCCGCCGCCGAGGTAGTACTTCGGCGGGCAGCTCCCGCAGTCGGCGGGCGCCGGCCCGGAGCAGGCGGCGCAGCTCGCGTCGCACGGGCTGCAGACCGTGTCGCTCGCCTCGGTGCATGCCGCCGCCTCGTACGTGCCGGCGGCGCACACGCTGCACGTCGCGCACGCGGTGCCGTTCAGGTACTTGCCGGCGCCGCAGCTCGTGCACTCGTTCGCGCTCGGGCCGGAGCAGGTCGCGCACGCCGCGTTGCACGCGCCGCACACGGTGTTCGCGTTCGCGGTGCAGGCCGAGGCCTGATACTGGTTCGCCGCGCACGTGGCGCAGACGAGGCACTGTCCACCGCTGAGGTAGCGGCCGGCGTCGCACGACGTGCACTGGTTCGCGCCCGGTCCGGTGCACGTCGCGCACGTCGGATCGCAAGGCGGCGCAGGGAACAGCGCGGCGACCGCCGGAACCTGATCGACGCGCTTGAACGTGTAGCCCGCCGCCTCGAGGAGCGGGACCATGTACTTCACCATGTCGATGGTGTTGCCGGTCCCGTTGAGCGGATCGGTGTTGCCGACGTTGCCGTAGTCGGCGTCGTGCATGAGCACGATGCCCTTGCCGACCGCGTTCGTCTCCTGGATGTAGAGATCGCCGCACGCCTTCGACGTCAGCTTCGGATTGTTCTGCCAGCACGCCCAGTCGGCGGCGGTCGTCGCCGTGCGCGCCCCGCCGATGTCCCACTCGATGTGCCCGACGTACTTGTCCATCGCCGAGGCGTGGAGCACGTTGTAGACGCGGTTGTCGTAGCCGCCGTACGGCGCGCGGAACATGAACTTCGTGCCCGGCACGTACGGCGCGATCACCGCGTCGACGTCGGAGAGCTCCTTGATCATCGCCGCGTTGCCGGCCGGCGTGTTCGGGAACTCCGCCAGGCTCGTCAGGTCCTTGTGGTCGCGCGTGTGGTTCGCGACGATGTGGCCGTCGGCGACCAGCTGCGCGAGCACCGTCGCGGCGGGCAGGGTGTTGCCGCAGCCGTTCCCCACGTCGAAGCACTGGCTGTTCACGAAGAACGTCGCGGCGATGCCGCGGTTCTTCAGGTACGTCGAGAGCTCGAGCGTGCGGCTGCCCGGACCGTCGTCGAACGAGAGCGCGAGCTGCTTCGTGCCGAGCGACGTCCCGAAGAGCGCCGCCGCCGAGAGGTCCTGCGAGACCTTCCCCGTCCTGCCGTGATCGTGATCGTGGGAGAGCGGATCGGGGGGAGCTCGATCCGACGCGCACGCGACGAAGACGATGCCGGCCATCGCCGCGCACGCGAGGAGCCGCGGATCGGACGGGGTCATGTTCGAAGGGTAGCCGGAGCCGATCCGTTCGTCCCGAGCTTTGCGTGAGTCCCCGCCCGGTGTCGCACCCCTTGCGGCAACGGGCCGGCGGAGCCTTGCGACGGCGTAACGTCGCCATCGGCCGCACCGGAGGCGGGGGCCGGACATGGTCCCCAGGGCGTAGGGGATGACCGGTGACAAGCGCCATCGAAACATGCTGCCCTCGCTGCGGGGAGGGGAGACGGCGCGTGTCCACCCACGGCATCGTTCTCGTACCGGGGTTCTTCGGGTTCGGGACGTTCGGTGACCCGAACGGGCAGCACATCGACTACTTCGCGCGCGTGCGGGAGGAGCTCGCCGCGCGCCTCCGCGGTCTCTCGCCGGTGTTCGTGACGCACGAGCCGCCCGCGCCCACGGGCAGTCTCCGTGCGCGTGCGGCCGCGCTCTTCGCGGAGGTGACGGAGCTCGGAAAGAGCGTCGATCGCGTCCACCTCGTCGGACATTCGACGGGTGGCGTCGACGTGCGCCACGTCACGAACCCTGCGTACCCGATCGCCGGCGTCTCCGCCGACGAACGCGCGAGGGTGATCGCGAAGATCGACTCCGTCGTCTCCGTCTCGGCGCCGTTCCACGGTACGCCGATCGCGCGGAACCTCGCGTACGCGGACGAGGCGTTGCTCGTCCCGCTGCATCTCCTGAGCATCCTCACGTCGCGCGATCCTCTTCGGCTCACGGGCCGCGCGGCGCTCGCGCTGCTCGGCGTCCGCGAGCTCGTCCTCGGCGCACCGGCGGGGCAGGACCGCATCATCCCCAGCTTCCTGATGGGCGTCGACGAGGCGACCGCCGAGCAGGTCCGCAAGTTCCTGAAGACCGTCGTACGCGACACCGGAGCGCTCGACGATCTGACACCCGCGAGGATGCGCGCGAGCGAGGCGAACCTCGCCGCCACCGATCACCCGCACCTCGCGAGCTTCGTCTCGGTCGCGCCGAGGTCCGTGCGCGGCCTCCTTCGCAGCTTCCATCCGTTCGACGCGCCCGAGCGGCGGGTCCTCTACGCGCTTGCGCATCGCATGTCGACGCCGGAGGAAGCCGACGCGATCCCGCCGATGGCGAGCGGCCCGTGGATCGGCGGACATCCGAGCACGACGTTGGAGGAGGGCGCGAACGACGGCGTCGTGCCCGCGGGCTCGCAGACCGTCGGCAGCGCCGCCGCGGGCCTCGTGTACGGCGATCATCTCGATGTCGTCGGTCACTTCGATGCCGAGGGAGGCGGCGGGACGTTCTTCAAGTCGGGCGCCGGCTTCGACCGCAGACGCTTCACCGCGCTGTGGAGCGCGGTGGCCGATCGGATCCGGCAGAGAACGTCGGGTTCGCCGTCTCTCGGTGGCTTCCAGCACGGATGGGCTCGAGTCGAGTAGGCACTTCACTCGAGCCCAGCCGCACGCTGGCAGGCTCCGTGCACGCGTTCGCACGGAGGCACTCCCATGCGTATCGATCGACGTACCGCTCTCGGGTTCGCGCTCGTGGCGACCTTGCTGCCGGGCGCTGCCTTTGCCATCGAGCGCGACGAGCGCGGCTGGTACATGACCGGCAACGGCGTCCGCCGGAAGAAGGTCGGGCCGTTCTCGGCTCAGGTCTACTCGATCACGCACTTCATGCGCGACCTGCCGCCTACGCGCTCGAAGGCCGCCGTCATCGCGATGGAGACGGACAAGGCGTTCGTATGGAAGACGCTGCGTGACCTCGACGTTTCGCAGATCACGAACGCCTTGCGCGACGCCTACGCGATGAACGGCTACACGGACAAGGCGAAGATCGACTCCTTCGTCGCGGCGTTCACGAAGGAGGCACCGAAGGGGACGACCGTCCAGATCACCTACGCGGCCGGTCCGAAGACGACCACGCTCAAGGTCTCCGGCCAGGGCACCACGACGGTCCCCGGCAGCGACTTCATGCGTGCGACGTGGAGCATCTGGTTCGGCAACATCGATCAGCCGTCGCTCGGAGACGAGCTCATCAGCAAGATCCCGGCGCAGGCGGCATCGTGATCGTTCAGTGGTACTGGCCGATCGCGATCGCGATGTTCGCATAGCGTGGCGCTCCGTCCACCGCGAGACGGATGCGCCACCGGTTGTCGTTGAACACCCCCCAGGCGGTGAACGGTACGGTCGCCACGTCGGCGCCCGCCGTGAGGTGCACGCGCCCGAGCCCGCCTTCGAAGCGGGAGGGCTCGAGGTACGTGCCGCCGCGCACCGTGAGCCAGTGCGGGATCGGCTCGGTCTCGAAGCCGAAGCGCGGCGAGGCCGTCGTGAAGCCGCCGTACGGCTCGCGCCTCTGGAGGAGGAAGCCGGAGATGCCGACGGCGTTCGGCGTGCGGCCCGTCACGAGCACGCTCGCGAGCACGGTGATGCCGCGACGCGGCCAGAGCTGCGATCGCTTCTTGAACGCGGCCGCGGTCGCCGCCCTCTCGCGCGCGAGCATGGCATTCTCTTCGGCGACGCGCTTGCGCTCCTCGTCGACGAGCCTCAGGCGGAGCGCCTCCCGCTGGCCCTTCGGGGCGCGTTCGACCTCCTCCTCGAGGGCGGCGGTCCGCGCGAGCCGGGCCGCGGCGACCTGGCGACGCCGTGGTCCGTCGACGTCGTCCGGGTTGAGCCACTCGGGGTTGAGGATGCGCGGTCCGAAGTCGATGGCGACGCCGGCCTCGAGCTCGAGCGGCAGCACGATGGTCGAGGGGAGGATGCGCCCCTCCGCCACCTGCGTGCCGTCGGGGAGCCGCTCGTTGGGGTTGCCGGTGACGTCCGTGATGCGCACCGGATCGCGGTAGGTGATGCCCAGGCGGTAGGGCTTCAGGTTGGGGCGATAGAGCGCGCCCACCTGATAGCCGCCTGCCGCCGAGGTGGTGCCGGCGCTCGAGCCGCTGAGCGCCGTACGGAGGCCGGCGCCGACCAGGAACTGGCCGCCGAAGAGCGCCCAGCCCGCGGAGCCGGTCACCCGGTCGATGCGGAAGGCGTATGACGACGTCCGCGTCAAGGCACCCACCGAGAGCGTGTCGACCCCGAAGGTCATGGCGTCGTAGTCGATGGTCACGCCGAAGCTCCCGAACTGGAGCTGGACCCCGGCGTTCACGTTGAGCGCGTTCTTCAAGCGCGAGGCCGAAGGGGCGGTCGGATAGGCGCCTGCGTGGTTCTCGAAGTCCGTGCTCCCCAGCACGCCCGGCGCCATGAAGCCCAGACAGACGTCGTAGTCGAACGCCTTCAGGCTGTACGGGGCGCGGACCGCCGGAGAGGCCGCGTTGACGTACTCGCCCTCGCACCACTCGGCGAGGGCGGCGTATGCACCGCCGAGGCCGATGACGCGCGTGGCCGTCGTGATCGGACCCTGCGACAGATCGAGGACGTAGTCGTTGCTCGTGATCGGCGGCGTGGTCTGCGCGCGGGCGCTCGGGGAGGCCACCAGCAGCGCACCGGCCGCGAGCGAGGCTCCGAGCACACACGAATGGCGCACTGTGAAGAACCTCGACACGCGACCGATCACCGTCAATGCGACGCCTCTCCCGGCTCGAGGCGCGAGTCGAGTAGCCGCTCCTCCGTGCCGCGTCGCCGGCGCAATCGACCGCGGCCATGCGTCGGCGTAGCGCTGGCTCGCGATCGCGGCACGTCGAATGCTCTTCGACGCGCATGCTCGGCGGACGTCGGCACGCCTGGATCGTGGCGGGAGCCGCGTGCACATGGGCTTGCGCCCGTGGCGAGCCGGCGGCCTTCTCGGGCTTCGTCGACGAGCCCGTCTCGAGCGTCGCGGCGCAGATCGCCGGGAGGGTCGACGTGATCGCGCCGCGCGAGGGCGATCGCGTTCAAAAGGACCAGGTGCTGGCGCGGCTCGAGTCGGCGCCCTACGAGGCCGAGGTCGCAGAGGCCGAGGCGAACGTGCAGCGCGCCAAGCACGCGCTTGCCGAGGCGGAGGCGAACCTCACGGCCGCGGTCCCCACCGTCACCGGCGCAGCGGCCGAGATCGCTCGCGCTCGAGCGACGCGCGACGAAGCGGACGCCGATTTCGATCGCGTGCAGCATCTCTACGACAGCGGTGCGGTCTCGGCCTCCGAGCTCGATGCTGCGCGCGCGAAGGCGCTCGAGGCTCGTGCAGCCTACGACGCCGCGGTCGCGTCCAGGTCGACGACGCGTGGGCGCGTCGGGGCCGCGGCGGCGGGCGTGGAGGACGCGCGCGCCGGCCTCGCCGCGAGCGACGCTGCGCTCCGACTGGCGCGCGCCCGGCTCGAGCAGACGCGCATCACGAGCCCCTTCGACGGCGTCGTCGTCTCCCGGAACCTCGAGGAGGGCGAGTGGGCCGCGCCGGGCACGCCCATCGTCACCATCGAGGACACCTCGCATCCGTGGGTGCGGCTCGACGTCCCGGAGACCACGTTCGGCACGCTGCACCTCGGTCAGGGCGCCGACGTGCGCGTCGTCGCGCTGCCCGGCCGGACGTTCCGGGGCCACGTCACGCAGATCGGGGCGCAGGGCGAGTTCGCGCTCGATCGCGACGTGAAGCGCGGTCGCCCCGACATCCGCACGTTCCTCGTGCGCGTCGCGTTCGACGCCCCGCCCGCCGAGCTGCGGCCGGGCATGACCGCGGAGGTCCGGCTCGCGCCGGGGACGAGCGCGCCTCGAGGTCGGGAGGCGCGACGATGACCGGTCCGGTCGAGAACGCGATCGAGGCGCACCACCTGACGAAGCGGTTCGGCGCGACGACCGCGGTCGACGACGTCGACCTCGTGGTGCGCGCGGGCGAGGTGTTCGGGCTGCTGGGGCCGAACGGCGCCGGCAAGACGACGATCGTGCGCATGCTCACCGGGCTCGTCACGATCACGTCGGGCAGCGCGAGGGTCGCCGGCGTCGACGTTGCGCAGGACCCCGACGGCGTCCGGCGCGCCCTCGGCGTCGTCCCCCAGGCGCTCACGTCCGATCTCGACCTGACCGGTTACGAGAACATGGACATCCACGCGCGCTACTTCGGCGTCGACCGCGCGACGCGGAAGCGGCGGATCGAGGAGCTCCTGCGACGCGTCGGCCTCTGGGAGCGCAGGAAGGACCTCGTGAAGACCTACTCGGGCGGGATGCGGCGACGGCTCGAGATCGCGCGCGGCCTCATCCACCGGCCGCAGGTGCTCTTCCTCGACGAGCCGACGATCGGCCTCGATCCGCAGAGCCGCCGGGTGATCTGGGACTTGCTGAGGGACCTCCGGCGCGGCGACGAGCTCACGATCTCGCTGACGACGCACTACCTCGACGAAGCCGACGCACTCTGCGATCGGATCGCGATCGTCGACCACGGCCGGATCGTCGCGCTCGGGTCGCCCGCGGAGCTGAAGTCGAGGGTGCCGGGCAGCGACACGATCACCCTCGTGCTCGCCCATGCCGTCTCGAACGACGTCGCCTCGGAGCTCGCGCGGCTGCCGGGGGTCCGCGAGGCGCGCATCGACGGGCAGGACATCGTCATCCGGGCGGACGGCGGCGGCGAGCTCCTCCCGCCGCTCCTCGATCTCCTGCGACGCAGGGAGGTGACCGTCGTCTCCGTCTCGCTCGACCGCATCTCGCTCGAGGACACGTTCATCTACTTCACCGGACGCTCCCTCCGCCAGGACGCCCCCGTGAGGGGTCCGGTCCCTCCTCGGAGGTTCTGATGGGGAAGCTCTGGGCGGTGATGAAGCGCGATCTGCTCCGGATGCTCCGGAACCCGGTGACGCTGCTCGGGACGATCATCCTGCCGCTCGTGTACCTCCTCATCCTGGGCAACTCCCTGCTCGGTCCGATCAAGGGGCTCCCGGTCGGTGTGGTCGCGCTGGACGACGGACCCGAGACGCGCCAGTTCCTCGGTGCGCTCCACGCGATCGCGCACGGCCCGCGCACCATGGTGCTCGAGCACGTCGACGACGCCGGCGCCGGGATGCGCGCCCTCCGCGAAGGCGATCTCGCGGGCTTGGTCGTCGTCCCGACCCGCTTCTCGTCCGATCTGGAGCGCGGGCTGAAGGCGGACGTCGGTCTGTTCGTCGACAACGTCGACGCCGTCTCCGCGCGCGCGATCGAGCAGGCCGTCTCGTCGGCGCTCCCGACGGTCCACCAGCCGCTCGCGCGCTACGAGCTGCACCTCGGCGCGTCGGAGGTGCGAAACGAGGAGATCTACCCGCGCGTCGACTACGACGCGTCGCTGGTGCCGGGCGTGATCGTCATGTCGATCTTCATGGGCAGCATGATCGCCGGGGCGTTCAACCTGGTGATGGACCGGTTCCTCGGCGTCCACGAGGCGTACCTGTCGACGCCGCTGCGGCGCGTTCACATCAACCTCGGGTTGCTCTCGAGCGGCACCCTCGTGACCTTCGTGTCGAGCGGGGTCGTGCTCGTCGTGGGCCTCCTGGCGACCGGCGCCCGCATCCACGGCGGCGCCGTCGCCGTCGTGCTGACGCTCGCGGTCCTCCTCGTGACCGCCCTCGGGATGCTCGCGATGTCGATGAGCCTGCTCGGCCGCGCGAACCACCCGCGCGTCGTCGGCTTCATGAACGGCTTCCTCAACATCATCCTCTTCTTCCCGAGCGGCGCGCTCTACCCGGTCCAGAGCTTCCCTCCGTGGCTCCGCGCGTTCGCCCGGGTGAATCCGGAGACGCACGCGGTCGCCGCACTCAAGGCGATCCTCTTCCGCGGCGGCGACCTCGGCGCCGCGAGCGCCCATGTCCTGTTCCTCGTGGGTTTCACGGCCGTGATGCTCCTCGTGTCGACCCTCGCGCTGAAGCGGACGCTGTGACGACGCGCCACGCTTACGAGTGTGCAAGGGGCGCGCGTACGCATGGAAGTGTCGAGGCGACGTCGCCTAAGCTCGGCGACGGGGGTGGTTCATGCACTGGCGACTCAAGGCCGGAATCCAGAAGTCTCTCTCGATCCTGCCCGGCGGCACCTGGATGCATCAGCGGCTCCAGCGTCGCTTCGGCGATCTGCGACGCTTCGAGCGCGAGCTCTCGGCCAAGGTGGAGGACTGGACGATCATGGTCCACCACCTCCGCGGCGCCGGGACGACGTTCGCCGGGGCGCGCTTCGTCGAGATCGGCACGGGGTGGTGTCCCGCGCTTCCGCTCGCGTGCTACCTCGCTGGCGCGGCGCGCGTGGCGACGTACGATCGGATCCGTCGCCTGCAGCCGGATCTGCTCCGCCGCTCCGCGAAGGGGCTCACGCGCTTCCTCCCCACGATCGCGCATGCGTCCGGAGCGTCGATCATGGATGTGAAGCGGCGGCACCGTCGGCTGCGCGAAGCGCTCGCCGACGGCGTCGACCTCGCCACCGCGACCGAGGGGGTCGTCGTCTACTGGGCGCCGGCCGAGCCGAGCCGTACCGGCCTCGGCGACGGCGAGATCGACGTCGTGTTCTCGAACAGCATGCTCGAGCACGTCCCCGCCGAGACGATCACCGACCTGTATCGAGAGGCCAGGCGCGTGCTCGTGCCGGGCGGCCTCATGTTCCACTCGGTCGACTGCAGCGATCACTACGCGTGGGTGGACCGTCGCATCGGCCCGCTCGACTACTTGCGCTACTCCGATCGCGCCTGGGCGCGCTGGAACAACACGTTTCTGTATCAGAACCGCATGCGCGCCCACGAGTTCGTCCAGGCCGCGGCGGCGTGTGGGTTCGAGATCGTGCTCGACACCTCGACGCCGAGGCCAGACCGTCTGCGCGAGCTCGCCCGGGTGCCCGTCCACCCGCAGTTCCGGCACTTGCCGCCGGAGAAGCTCTGCATCACGACGGTGGACTTCATCGCGCGCGCGCGCGCCGAGGCCCGGAGCGGCATGGTCGCGCGCGAACGCGTTGCGTGAGCCTGCGGCGGCGCGGGCGTTGCATCGCGTTTGCCCCGAGGAGCAAGCGCGTGGATGGCTACGGCAAGGTTCGCGAGGGCAGGCAACGCAGTGCTCGGGGCGTGGCTGTTCGTCTCGGCCTTCGTGCTGCCGAGGTCGATCGAGGGCGCTACGAGCGCCGGGCTCGTCGGCAGCGTCGTCCTCTCCGTCGCGATCGCTGCATTCTACACGCACCCGCGGTTGCATTACGTCAACGCGGCCGCCGCGCTGTGGATGCTCGTGTCCACGCGCCTGCTGCCGCCGGGCTCGCGCGGGACGCTGATCCACGACGCCGTCCTGGCCGCGCTCATCCTCGGTCTGGCGCTCATCCCGTCCGGCCGCGTGCGGGTCGCCGGGCCGGCGCCGGTGTGACGGTCGTCACGCGTGCGGAGCGGCGACCTGCTCCGCGAGCGTCGTGGGCGTTACCATCTCGCGGGTCGTCGCGTTGTGTC
>WBZO01005212.1_pt1 | contig 13407 bp, 12 predicted proteins | sample 5204261 | NCBI WGS metagenome assembly WBZO01 (sample SAMN12412400, study PRJNA552823) | activated sludge metagenome | isolation source: activated sludge from anammox sidestream of wastewater treatment plant... | place: USA: North Carolina | collected 2017-09
GGCGCCTCCGGTACCGTGGAGCTCGCCGTCCCTGCGTATCGCGCCGCCCAACCCGCGCTGACACCGGCCGAACTGAGCGAACTGGGCGCCCTGTGCCTTGCCATCGAGACCGCCTATCAGCGGCCGATGGATGTCGAGTGGGCGTTTCATCAGGGCAAGCTGTACGTCTTGCAGGCTCGCCCCGTCACCGGAATCGACTGAGGCACCGAACGGTGCTCCCACAAGCGATCCGGGCAGCCAGCAATGATAGCCGCTTCGGTTAGGATTTGCAGCGCGGTGGCGGCGATGCCAGATGCTTTGTCCAGGGTACAAACGCTTTCCGAAACAGCGACAAATCCCTTGACACGTCTGCCGCGAGGGAGTAGTCTACGCTCGTACTGAACAGCCATACCCGCGGCGATGATCCGGCCGCGCGTGCGATGTGGGAGAGGGGTGGTCCCACATCGTAACGTCCGCGAACCGGGGAGTACGCGACAAACCGACCGGTCTCCGGTCGGTTTTTGTTTGTCCCTCACTTCGGCGGCAGCAAGTCACCTGGCCGGATAGCGCGGCACCCGCTCGGGCCACAATCCAGGCGAAGACCGGTCTTCCGCTCGCTCGTACCGTGCCGGCCGGCGCATTCCGGCCAGCCGTACGCGGTAGCAGGCAGCGGGGCTGGGGGCGAGCTCACTTCGCCGCAGTGGCGCCGAGGGTTGCTGTGGAGGTGGGCGGCGCCCTACCTGAACAGATCGCGCTCCGGCGGCCGGACAATCGCACGGGCGCCCTGATCGCCATTGGTGAATGGGTAGCCGCGCACGATCGCCACTGGCACGGCATCGGTCTTACCCATCACCAGCTCGGCCGCCGCCGCCAGCTCATCCGCGGCACACAAGCTCGTGACGCGCAGTTCATAGCCGTAAGGGTCGACCTGGCCCACATAGCTGCGCATCGGGTCCATCCCGGCAACACCGATGGCGATGTTTGTCTGCCCCTCGCGCCATGGCCGGCCAAAGGTATCAGACATCACCACCGCCAGCCGCACACCGCCCGCTGCCGCAGACAGCGCAGACCGCAATTTCTCGCAGTCAGCATCCGGCTCTGGTGGCAGCAGCGAGACAGCTCCCTCACCCTCGATGTTTGAGGCATCCACCCCGGCATTGGCGCAGACCAAGCCGTGGCGGGTCTCGACGATCAGCACTCCCCGCTCCATCCGCACAATGCGGCGCGCCTCACGCAGCACCACTTCGACCTGTCGCGCGTCCTTGGCGTACAGCTCCGCGAACGAGGATGCCAGCGCCGACGGGGTCACTTCAGCCAGCTTCACCAGGTGCCCGCCCGCCTTAGAAAACGCCTTCTGGGCCACGACCACCACGTCACCATCGGCCAGTTCTAGTCCACCGGCCTGCAGAGCCGCGGCCGTCAGCGCGGCGAGATCATCACCCGGCCGGATCTCCGGGATGCCGCGGACAGGGATAATACGGATCTCGCCGGACATCGCTTTTCTCCTATGCTAGCTGCTGGCTATGTATTAGCTATGTCCACTGCTGGACTGGCGCTGCTGCGCGGCAATCACTGGCAGATGAGAGGACCGTGAACGGGTGGCATATCAGCCGATGCCGGAGATGCGAATGCCCGTCTGCGTCTTGTAGCGCCGGTTGAGGCTGATGAGCAGCGCGGTCATGTCCTCGACGTAGCGCGAGTAGGCGAGCGGCCCGGCATCGATGGCGCGCACGCCTTTGATCGTCTCCGCCAGCGTCATCACTGAGCGGCGGGCGTCGCGATCGTCGGCACACACGAGCACATCGCAGCCGAGGTCGTGATCGGGCTCCAACAGCTCGTGCGCCGATAAGTTCTGGAACGCCCCAACGACCCTTGCCTCAGGCGCGAGCTGTTGCGTCAGTTCTGCCGCCGACCCTTCCGGCACCAGCTCGGCATGCGGGCCGCCTTTGCCGAACTGCAGCGGCACCACCAGGCTAACCACGATCTTGCCGGCCAGCTTTGGCGCAAGGGCAGACACGGTGGCACGCAACCCTGCGAACGGCACCGACAGCATCACCAACTCGGCCTGCTCGACAGCGACATCGTTCGTTGTGCCGGAGACGCGGGCGCTTGCCACCTTGTCGCGCACGGCTTGCGCCGCCGTCTCGGCACGGTCGGCGGCGCGTGAGCCGATGATCACTTCGTTGCCGGCCAGCGCAAATCGGATCGCCAGCCCCAACCCCTCGTCGCCGGTCCCACCCAGGATCGCGATCTTCACCAGTTCCCTCCCGCCGGCGCCCCTTGCTTCCGGTGCGCGCCCTTTCTAGAATGCAGCCACGCGGCTGCGAGAGTATAGGGCCGCTGCCTGCTCCCGTGCGCACTGCACGGGGCCACAGCACGCAGTTGGGAGCATACCAGGGACCGGCCCGGGGTGTTCTGTCCGCTACCGATACCAGCGGGCACACCGCCAGCCGGACGTCCGGGCGCGCCGGCGGTTCCCTGGAGTACAGCCGCACATGCTGTCTACGACTATCGCTGCCCCGGCAGCCGCGCAGATCGCGCTGCGCGACGTCAGCCATGCTTTTCGCACCGCCCGAGAGACGCGCACTGCCCTCGACGGTGTCTCGCTCGAGATCCGCTCCGGCGAGTTCCTGTCGATCATCGGCCCATCCGGCTGCGGCAAGTCGACGCTGCTGCGCCTGGTCGCAGGGCTGCTGCCGCTGCAGTCCGGGTCGCTGCAGGTGAACGGCGCTGTGCCGCGCCGGGCGCAGCAGGCAGGCGCCTTCGGTATCACGTTTCAGGATGCGGCGCTGTTGCCCTGGCGGACCGTGCTGGCAAACGTTCGCCTGCCGCTCGAGGTCCAGCGCCGGCGAGGCACGCCGGTCGATCCGCGGGCTCTGCTTTCTCTCGTTGGCCTGTCAGGCTTCGATCGCTACTATCCGCACCAGCTATCCGGCGGTATGCAGCAGCGCGCCGCTCTGGCTCGGGCGTTGGTCACCGATCCCCCGATCCTGCTGATGGACGAGCCGTTCGCGGCGCTCGATGAGATCACCCGTACGGAGCTGCGTCACGAACTGCTGCGCATCACCGCCCAAACCCGAAAGACCGTGCTGTTTGTCACCCATAGCCTGGCTGAGGCGGTACTGCTCTCGGACCGGGTGGCCGTCATGTCCGGCGCGCCCGGACGCATCCGCACGGTCATCGACATCGATCTGCCGCGGCCACGGACCGCGGATAACGAGGACGCGCCCCAGTTTCTCGGCTACGTACGCCGGCTGAGGTCGCTGCTGCGGGAGGACAGCGATGCGTGACACCGCTCGGCGCCTCTCTACCACGCCACAAGCGCCGCACCGCCAGGGGCAGACCGCGTCGTCCCGTAACGTCGCCTTGCTCGCGAGGGGAGTAAGCTCAGCAGCGCCACCGCTCACCGTGCTCATCCTGACGATCCTCGCCTGGGACCTGTATGTGCGTCTGCGTGACATCAAGCCCTACATCATGCCGTCTCCGCTGGCGGTGTGGCAGCGGTGGACAGGTGACCTGGGATTCTTCTACGGCGAGGGCCTGGTCACCATGCGCGAAGCGGCAGGTGGCCTCGTGCTGGGTGGTGGCATTGCCGTGGCGCTGGCGGCAGTAGTGGCGCACTCACGCCCGCTGGAACGCGGAGTCCTGCCGGTGGCTATCGCCGTCAAGGTGACGCCGGTGGTGGCGGTGGCGCCGCTGTTCACCATCTGGTTCGGGTTTGGCATGTTGCCCAAGGTGCTGATCGCGGCACTGGTCACGTTCTTCCCGTTGTTGATCAATGCCATCGTTGGCTTCCGCGCCGTCAATCCTCAGGCGCTTGAGTTGATGCACGCGCTGAACGCGTCCGGCTGGGCGGTGTTCTGGAAGCTACGCGTGCCAAGTGCGTTGCCGTACCTGCTGTCCGGGCTGAAGGTATCAGCCACGCTGGCGCTGATCGGCGCGATGGTCGCCGAATGGAGCGGCGCCGGTCGCGGCTTAGGACGGGTCGTGTTGCTGGCGCACAGCAACCTAGACATGCCCACGCTGTTCGCCGGCATCCTCACTCTGGCGACACTCGGTATCACGCTGACCGCGGTGCTGTCTCTGATTGAGCGCCGCCTGCTGTTTTGGCACGAGTCGTTTCGCGCCGGCGCGCGTCCCCGTTAGCCGCTAGGGAGGTTCACCGTGAAGTCCGTCGTTCGGCTGATACTCGGGGTGATGGTTGTCGTGGCCCTGGGCGCGTGCGGGGGAAACGATCAGCAGGCCGCCACGCCGGCACCTGCCCAGCCGGCCGGGTCCCCGGCCGCCGCAGCGGCGACCGCAACGCCCAAGCCGTTGGTCAAGGTGACGTTCCAGGCCGGCTTCAAGGCGCAGGCGAACCTACCGTTTGTCGCCGCCTATGTCGCCAAAGACAAGGGCTACTTCCAGGAGGCGGGGCTGGAGGTCGAGATTCAGCATTCCTCTGGACAAGACGCCCATCTTGCCCTGCTGGCGTCCGGCCGCATTCAGTTCTCGACGACGGTGGCCAGCACCATCCTCAAGCAACAGGCGACCAGCGGCGTACCGGTTCAGGCCGTCGCGCTGTTCGGCCAGCGGGGCGATACGGTGCTCGCGGTGGCGGAGAACTCCACCATACGCAGCCCCAAGGACTTCGAGGGCAAGACGGTCGGCTACAAGGTGTTTCCCGCGCCGGAGTACCTGGGGATGCTCAAGGCTTCAGGGGTCGACCGCTCGCGGCTGACCGAGGTGGCCGTCGGCTTTGACCCGCGCGTGCTGATGGAGAAGAAGGTCGATGTGCTGCCGGTATTTCGCTCGAATGAGCCGGACACGCTGCAGAACCTGGGCTTCCCGGTGCGGTTGTTCGACCCGGCGGACTACGGCGTCCCCACCCTGGGGGTAACATATGTCGTCAATAGCGAGTGGGCGGAGAAGAACGCCGAGATGGTGACCGCGTTCCTGCGGGCCACCATGCGGGCCGTGGCCTGGGCACAGGAGAACCGTGACGCGGCGATCGACATTGTCATGCGCTACGCGCCACAGGAGCAGCGGGCCCACCAGCGGTACATGCTCGATATCGAGCTCGATGCCGCGCAGAGCGACCTGACGCGACGGTTTGGCATAGGCTGGACCGAAGAACGGCAGTGGCAGGCGCTCCATGACGCACTGGTCGAGTACAAGGGCATCCAGAAGCCGATCGACGTCAAGAAGGCGTTCACAACTGAGTATCTGGCGCCGGTTTACCAGGACGGCAAGCTAAAGCCGGCTCCGTGAGGGACCGATGGAGTTTCAGGATGTGGTGCGCCGGCGAAGGATGGTACGCACCTTCGAGCGGCGGGAGATGCCGGCTGAGATGGTCGCGCGGCTGCTGGCGAACGCCCAGCGCGTGCCATCGGCCGGGTTCAGCCAGGGCTTCGAGTTCCTGGTGCTGGAAGGCTACGCACAGACCGAGCGCTTCTGGCAGGCCACCTTTGCCGGTGGCCGGGAGGGGTTTCCCTGGCCCGGGCTGTTCGATGCGCCGCTGATCATCGTGCCCTGCGCGCACAAGCAGGCATACTTGGACCGCTACGCCGCGCCGGATAAGGGCTGGACCGATCGCGACGAGGGTCGCTGGCCGGTGCCGTTCTGGCTGGTGGATACGTCCTTCGCAACCCTGATGATCTTGCAGACGGCGGTAGACCTCGGGCTGGGGGCACTGTTCTTTGGCATTGTGCAGGAGGCTGCCCTGCGCCGAGCGTTCGGCGTGCCCGATGACTTCCAGCCGATTGGGGCGATTGCCGCCGGCTATCCACTGCCAGACCGGCCCTCGGGCTCGCTGGCCCGGGGGCGGCGGCCGGCAGCACAGGTGATCCACCGCAGCCGGTGGGGTGGCTAATGTCGTGAGCCGGCGCGCTCGGTGGCAGCGATGTAATGGTCATCGGTCTCGCGCTTATGCCGGGACAGCACGATCAGTGACCCGAGCACGGCGTAGGTCACGTAGCTCCAGCTCTCGTCGAACAGCAGCACCATGGCGGCGGTGACAAACGGCAGCGTGAAGATCACCACCCGTGCAGCACGGAAGTTGTCGTGGCTGAGCCGGTACACCAGCAGCCAGATCAGCAGCGCAAGCACCACCACCGGCCACAACAAGATCGCCGCAACGACCGCGGTCACGGTGGTGCCGCGCCCACCACGGAAACCCATGAACACGGACCAGTTAACGCCGATCAGCACCGCCAGCCCGGCCGTGGCATAACCCTCTGGGTTGGCGGCCAGCCAGCGCGCCACCCCCAGCGCCGCGATGCCTTTGCTGCCTTCGCCCAAGAACGCCAGCATCCCGGCTGGAAGTCCGGCCTGGCGGGCGGTGTTCATCACTCCCACATTGCCGGTGCCAAGCGAACGGATATCCCGCCCGGAAACGATGCGCACGATCAGGTACGCCAGCGGAATCCCGCCGATCAGGTAGGACAGCACGGCAACCAGCAGGTAGTTCACGTTGCCCTCGCTCCGTGACCTGATCATATCGGTCGCGCGGGCGGCGTCAATTGGGCGGCGGTGCCGGTGGCGGCGCTTCACCCCCCTGGCATACGATGGGGTCGCGCCCGAACGATTGTGCTAAACCGCGCTCGGGCAAGCTCCATGAAGGGCCCCCGTATGCGCGTCTCGTATGACTCCGGTATCTACCTGCCTGACATCGATGTGTGGCTGGATCCCACCGCCCGCCGCGAGCGAGCGATCGTCACCCACGCGCACAGCGACCACGTACGAATCCACGGCTGCACCGTGGCGACCCCGGGCACCGCCCGGCTGATCGCGCATCGCTACCGGCGCAGCGGCCGGTTCGAGGAGCTGGAGTGCGGCGAACGGCGGGAGTACTCATCGTTCGCGGTAACGCTGTTGCCCGCTGGGCACGTGCGCGGCTCGGCGCAGGTACTGGTCGAGCACGGCGGCGAACGGTTGCTGTACTCGGGTGATTTCAAGCTTGCTCCTTCCTTCACTGCCGAGCCGGCCGAGGTGCCGGAGGCAGAGGTGCTCATCACCGAGGCCACGTTCGGCAACCCACGGTACCGCTTCCCACCCGCCGAGTTCGTGATGGAGGAGATCGCTGATTTCTGCCGGTCGGCGGTGGAGGCAGGCGCCACCCCGGTGCTATTTGCGTACTCCTTGGGTAAGGGGCAGGAATTACTGGCACGGCTGGCCGGCCGTGGCTTTGAGGTGGCGCTCCACGACACGACGCACGGCGTGTGCGCCGTGTACGAGTCGCTGGGCGCTCGGTTTCCGCCATATCGGAGGCTGGCGGGAGGTGACGGCGCCGGCCAGGTCGTAATCGCCCCCCCACAAGCGCGACGCGGCCCAGCGCTGGCCGGAATCCGGCGCATGCGAACGGCCTACGTCTCCGGTTGGGCGGTCGACCGCTCGGCCCGGTACCGGCTGGGGGTCGATGCGGCCTTCTGCCTGTCCGATCACGCTGATTATGACGAGTTGCTGGAGTACGTCCGTCGCGTCAACCCACGGCGCGTACACACCATCTATGGCTTTGCCGGCGAACTGGCGGCGGACCTGCGCGCGCACGGCTACGATGCGACTCCGCTGCGCGACCCGATGCAGCAGCGGCTGTTCTAGCAGAGCAGGCGGCCACGCGCCACCAAGCCCGGTTTCTCGCTCTGCGGGCCACGACCCGGCGCTGGAGACGGCCGGCGGTCACGAAACATACTGTTAACACACACTTGACCGATTATTTGGTAACGATATGGTGTATTGCAGTGGCGCGGTCCGCCGTTGGGCCGTATTGTTGGGTGGTCAACGCCAGAACTAAGGAGAAATGGATATGCCAGCCGCATCAGAGCGCGGGTCGCTTCCATACGTAGTTCCCGCCTCGGAGCGCACCGCCGAGGGGCTTAGCCGGTTGGTGCTGGAACATCCCAACATCCGCTTCATCTCGCTGCTGGCCGTGGACCTGGGCGGCAATGAGACCGACGAACGCATCCCCGCACCGCGCTCAGCGCGCGAGGCGCACGAGCTTCTGACCGGCGGCGTGCAGACCGACGGCTCGTCGGTGGCGCTGCCGGGCATCGCCACCCTGAATAACGCTAAGGTTGACCTCTTCGCCGACGCTGCCGCCCGCTGGTATGTCGACTACAACGATGACAACCTGGACGAGGAGACGGGGTTACCGGTCGGCACCGTGATGATCCCGGCGTTCCTGCGGCACGAGACGCGCTGGGTTGATTCCCGCTCCGTGCTGCGCCGGGCCGAGGAGTACATCGGCGCGCGCATGGCTGAGCTGCTGGCGGCGAACCCGCGGGTCGCGCGTTCCCTCGGCATCCGGCCGAATCAGATTGAGCGGGTCACGCTCACGGCGGCAACCGAGCTCGAGTTCTGGGTGCGCACGCCGGGTTCCCGCGTCGAGGTTGAACGGCTGGCGGTATCGCAGGCGCTCCAGGAGCAGTACTGGAAGCCGACCAAAGGCGACGTGCGCACCGGCCTGGAGAACTCGCTCGACCTATTGGGCCGGTACGGGCTTGAGCCTGAGATGGGCCACAAAGAAGTAGGCGGCGTGGGCGCCCGCGTCAGCGGCGGCGGCGCGGATGTAATGGAGCAGATCGAGATCGACTGGCGCTTCTCCACCGCGCTTCAGGCGGCGGACAACGAGCTGCTGGCGCGCACCATGATCGACCGCGCCTTTGCCGCGCTCGGGCTGGAGGTCACCTTCCAGGCAAAGCCGATTGAAGGTGTGGCTGGCAACGGTGAGCACACCCATGTCGGCATGGCCGTCAGACTGCGCGACGGGTCGGTGAAAAACCTGTTTGCGCCGGCGCGGATGGAGCAGGACTTCCTCAGCGAGATCGGCTGGGGTGCGATCATGGGCCTGCTCAAGCACTGGGAGGCAACGGGCGCCCTCGTAACTTGCTCCACCGATGCCTTCAACCGGCTCAAGCCCGGTTTCGAGGCGCCGGTGTGCATCGTCACCTCCCTGGGCCACGATGTCACGTTGCCCTCCCGCAACCGTTCGGTGCTGGCCGGTCTGGTGCGCGATATCGAGAACCCGCTTGCCACCCGCTTCGAGGTGCGCGCCCCTAACCCGCACACCAACAGCTACCTGGCGATTGCCGGCATCTACCTGAGCATGCTCGACGGCATCGAGGCGGCGCTGGCCGGTGGCCGCAGCACCAAGGAACTGGAGAGCGAGTGCTCCAAGGGCGCTGGTGATGCTGCCACCTACCTGCGCATCGACCGCCAGTACCGCTCTGAGGATGACGTGTTCGAGCACTTCACCCAGGAGGAGCGCGACCGGCTGTTTGGCAGGCCGCCGGCTACGGTCGCTGAGACGCTGGACAACCTGGCTGCTTACCCGGACCGCGACCGGCTGTTCTGCGACAGCGGCGTCTTCACACCAGCGATCATCCAATCGTACCGCGATGCGATGCTGGCCAAATGGCGGCTGGAGCTGAGCCAGCGCATCATCCCTACCAATGTGGAGATCGTGCGCGAGTGCCGCCGCCTGCACGCGGAGGATGCCGATGGGGCGGATGATCGCGCCTGGGACGCGGTCCAAGACCTACGATTGGAGCTGATGAAGGACACCGCCTCTGGCCGTTCGCTGTTCTCGCGCATCCGTGATGCCATCACCGAGGGCGACGACTCGATGACCTCGATGCTACAGCTCGAGATGAACCGTAAGATGACCGAACTGCAGGATCACTATCGCGCCTACACGTCCAACCTGCTGGACCTGCCCGCCGCTGAGGCGTTGCAGCTGGCCGGGGAGTCCCGGCGGATGCTGCCGGCCGGGCTGACCGCGTCGCCCTAAGCGCGCCGGTCAGCGGGCACACGAACGCTGGGGACAGGCGGCGCCTGCTCCCCGGCGTTTGTGCACGGTGTGCCGCAGCTAGTGCAGCAACCGCCGGCCCTCATCACCGGAGAAGTCGACTCCACAGCCCTCACAATGGAACCGCACTGCGCGGTCTTCCTTGCCCATGTCGTCGAGATTGTCCCAGCGTGGTGTGAGCGCGGTGTGCGGGCATGCCGTCTCCAGCGGCGCCTGGTGGCCGTCTCCACGGCCGAATATCCGGTTCAGCAATCCCATCGTGTTCCTCCCTGCACGACGCGAACCCGAGAGGCGGAGTGTCGTGCTGACACATATCGTGCAGGGATTATCTGGCTTCGCGCATCCCTGAGATGGGTTAGCACCAGGGACGATGCTTATCCCACCGGATGACGGCGCCGCTCACCCGCCCCAGTGAGCAGGAACTCCCGAACGGCACGGGCGGTGGTCTCCGGCTGCTCCCACTGCGGCAGGTCGCCACTGTCATTGATCACGGTCAGCGACAGCGCGGGGTTGGCAGCCACCGCGGCACGCGCCGCATCTGGGTCGCTGACCCGGGGATGGTCACCGTAGATCAGCAACGTCTCCACCGGCAGCGCACGAAAGGCCGCGGCGGCATCCGGGGCGTCCAGCACGCCGGACAGGAACGAGGCGGGGGCATAACGCGCTCCCGGTTGCTGGGCCGTGGCCCAGGCATAGTCCGGATAGCCGGCCGGCAGCAGCACAGGCCGGGCAAACAGCCGCCGCAAATACCGTGTCACCAGCAGGCGGGTCGTGAGCAGGTTGAACAGCGCATCACCGGCCAGCGGCGTGCGGAGGGTTGCCAGGGCGAGCCAGCGCAACGGCCGGCCGGCGCCGCGCGGCTCCAGCCCGGTCGGGCTGATCATCACCAGCCGCCGGAACCGTGCCGGCATCGCAGCGGCCAGAAGAGCGAGATACTGCGACGGCAGCGACAGGCTCACAACATCCACGGGGCCGGCCGCCAGTGTATCGAGCATCCGCTCCAGCACGCGCCGGTAGAGGTCAGGGGTATACCAGCGCGGCGAACGATCGGCCAGGCCGAAACCGGGCCAGTCTACCGCCACGACGCGGTGGTCCATGGCCAGCCGTTCGAACAGCGGTCGCAGCTCGTAAGCCGTCCCCGCCGCGTTGAAGCTGTGCAGCAGCAGCACCGTGGGCCCGTGACCGCGTGAATAGTAGGCGACGGTACCATCCGTCGTGAACAGCGTCTGCACGTCGACGTCCAGCGGTGGCGCAAGGGAGGGACGCCTCCAGGCGCGCAACGCGTTCCACGCCGCCGCCGATGCCGCCAGCATCAACGTGCTCGTACCCGCCAGCCGCCATGCCTTACCCATTTTCGCCCCCCGACCTCAGGTGCGCCTGCGTGGCCGCCTGCGCCCTCACTCCCCTAAAGATAGCGCAGCCCATGCCCGTTCGCTCACTCTGCCCGCTCGTTCCTGCGTGACAGTTGGGCTAGAATGCGCTGACGGTAGCCCGGCCCGGTCGGGTGGCGTGATCAGTGCCCGGAGGGAGAGCCATGGCGAGCAACGTGCTACGCACCGCGGCGTGCGAGATGTTCGGCATTGAGTACCCGATCCTGCTGGCGGGGATGGGACCGACGGCCGGTGGCGGGCGCGGCTCCGCAGCCACGGCAGAACTGGTAGCGGCCGTGTCGAACGCTGGCGGCCTGGGCGTGCTGGGCGGCGCCGGCTTTGGCCCGGACGCGCTGCGGGCGGAGGTCCGGCGGATTCGCTCGCTGACGGACAAGCCCTTCGGCGTGGACCTGCTGTTTCCATCGAACGCCGTCCGGCTGTCCGATGAAGGCACACCGGCGGACCCACGCACCTTGATCCCACAGGAATACTGGGATGCGATCGGCCGGATCAAGCAGGAGTTCGGCATCCCAGATGTAGCGCAAGACCGGCCCGCCCCCCGCGGCCTGTGGCGGGTCGACGACCAGGTCGAGGTACTGTTCGAGGAGCGGGTACCGGTGCTGGCTTCCGGGCTGGGCAATCCCGCCCCGTTCGTGCCGCGCGCGCACGAGCTGGGGATGAAGGTGATCGCCCTGGTAGGCAACACCAAGAACGCAAGGCGCGTCGCGGCTGCCGGGGTTGACCTGGTGGTAGCACAGGGGACCGAGGCCGGCGGTCATACCGGCCGGATCGGCACGATTGCGCTGGTACCTCAGGTGGTCGACGCAGCCGCTCCGGTGCCGGTGGCGGCGGCGGGCGGCATCGCCGACGGCCGCGGGCTGGCGGCAGCGCTGGCATTGGGCGCTTGTGCAGTGTGGTGTGGCACCGTATTCCTCGCCACCCACGAGGCCAACCTGTACGAGTGGCAGAAGCAACGTATCCTCAACGCCACCGAGGAGGATACGATCGTCACCCGGCTGTACAGCGGCAAGACTATGCGCAACATCACCAACCCACTGGCGCAGGCTTGGGAGGCGTCCGGGATCAAGGCACTGCCGATGGGCCTCCAGGGGCTGCTGATCGCCGACCTCGTGACCGGTGCGCGCGCCGCCGGTAAAGACGAGCTGCTGATGAACGCCGCCGGTCAGGCGGCCGGGATGATCAGCGGATTGCGGTCCGCCAAAGAGGTGATCGACGAGATGGTGGCCGGCGCCGTACAGGTGCTGACGCGCGACCTGCCGGGCGGCGTTCGTGCTGCGGCGGCAGCAGAAAGCGCCGTCTAGCCGCCGCGCTCCCCGAAGCCACGCTACACACATGAGGCTCGTATGACCGCGAACCCATCGCCGCCTGCCGCCCTGGAGGGCCTACGGGTGCTGGACCTTACCGGACTGCCCGGCCAGTACGCTGGCAAACTGCTGGCCGACCTGGGCGCCGACGTCATCCGGATTGAGCCGCCGGCCGGCTCCCCAGCGCGCAACCGGCCGCCGTTTGCTGGTGATGTGCCCGGTCCCAACACGTCGCTGGCGTTCTGGTACTGGAACACCAGCAAACGCTCGATATGCTTGGACATTGCCACCGAGGACGGCAGAGCGCTGCTGCGCCGCCTGCTGCCGCGGTTCGACGTGCTGATCCACACCTACAGCGAAGCCGAAGTGATGTCACTGGGGCTGAGCCATGCCGAGCTGGCGGCGCTGCATGCGGGCATCATCACCTGCTCCATCACCCCGTTCGGCGAGTGGGGACCGCACGCCGGCTGGCAGGCTGATGACATGGTCGTCTCAGCGATGAGCGGGCTAATGACACTGGCCGGCTACCCGGATCGGGCGCCGGTTATGCCCCCCGGGGAACAGGCTGCGATCTGCGGCAGCATTCAGGCGGCCAGCGCCATCCTGGCCGCGCTATTTGCGCGCGACCGCAGCGGCGCCGGACAGCACATCGAGGTGTCACAGCAGGAAGCCATGTCCATCACCCAGGAAACCGCAATGCAGACCTGGGATATGCGTGGAGAGTTGCGCCGCCGGACCGGCAATCAGAAGCTGCTGCCGGGCTTTGGCACCTACGCCTGCGCTGACGGCTATGTCTACTCCATGATCGGCGTCGGCGGCTTTGGCTCACCTCTGCCGGTGCTATTCGAGTGGATGAACGAGAAGGGGATGGCCGGCGATCTGATGCAGCCGGAATGGCAGACGGCGCTGAGCGGGATGGACCTGCGCCAGTTGACCGCGCTGCTGACCC
>WBZO01005213.1_pt1 | contig 13406 bp, 14 predicted proteins | sample 5204261 | NCBI WGS metagenome assembly WBZO01 (sample SAMN12412400, study PRJNA552823) | activated sludge metagenome | isolation source: activated sludge from anammox sidestream of wastewater treatment plant... | place: USA: North Carolina | collected 2017-09
CCTCCAGCTTTTGCCGTATAAAAGCGCCACCTGCCGAGGGTAACAAGCGTCCCAGCGGCTGCGCGCCGATATCGATCACATCCACATGGTAACCGGCAGTTGCCAGATCGTTGGCAAATTCACAACCAATCAAACCCGCACCGATGATACTGATCCGCTTCTTCCCGGTCAGCGCATCACGAAATTTTTTATAATCGTCAAGGTCGTTAATCGATAATATTTTTGCCACACCATCACCGGATAGCGGCAAATGTATTTGATCAGCGCCCACCGCTAAAACCAGCCGGTCATAGCCGATTTTTTCACTATCAGCCAGTGTCACCGCATACCCTGCTGGATCAATCGCGGTTACGCGGCAATGCGGGCGGATGGAAATTTTCAGTTGCGCCGCCATGTGCGCCGCATCGCCGTTCAAAATAGAGTCAGGAGTTTTTCCGGATGATAATGCATTCGATAACATGGGCTTGGAATAGAAACCGCCATGATCAGCCGATAACATGACGATAGCAACTTCGGCATTCAGCTTGCGCAACTCACGTGCGACTGCATAACCGGCTAATCCGCTACCCACAATGACGATAGGATTTCCCATTAACTTAGATCTCCCTTCGGCTCAGATTTACTTCACTCATATTCTTGATCACCAATCTATTTATCGCCAACCAGACAAACCGCAAATCACATTGAAATCATTTGTTTCTTTCCTTAACTGACAAAAAACAAGGCACACTGATTGCTGAAGCGTTACTCCCAATCAATGTGCCTTTATTACTATCTGTATGTCAATTCAAGAATGCAATCCACATCCAAAGATTGCAAAAAACTACGCTACATGCGCTATTTTATTTGACTTCATTTTTGTTATTAACCAAGCTGGTGCGTCTTTGCAAATAAGCGTCGCGCACAAATTCATACTTATCTAAAGCAGCCTCTTCAAGGGTTTTATCATTCTCGAGATGCCGTGCGCGTAAATGAATAGTTCTTGTTGCCCCAATGGGTAAACGCACCGCCGTTGAATTGATATAAGCAACGTTGTTCACGAAAATACCGGTAATCCCTTGTGTGATAGGATCAAATATAAAGCTGTCGACAGCGAGACCAACCGTATCACGAACTGAGCTTGGTCCCAAGAAAGGCAGCACGATATAAGGTCCGCTGGCAATACCATAGCGTCCTAACGTCTGACCAAAGTCTTCGTTGCGCTTATTGAGATTGACATCGCTCACCGCGCTGATGTCGCTGGCAATATCGATCATACCGAACATACCGAAGGTGGTATTAACAAATAATCGCGCACTACTGGCCAATGCGCTCTCATAATTCAATTGCAAGACAGAGTTAGTTATTACCACCACTTCGTTCACATTGGAGAACATGTTGCCGAGTATCATTTCAATCGGATCGGGTGTAATTCTCTTATATCCCCTGGCAACCGGATCCATGACATTGCGATAGAACACTTCATTGAAATTGAAAACTGCACGGTTCATGGATTCCAGTGGATCATTCACGCCATTCTGGTTGTTCCCATTCGCACTTAATGGCTTCGTTGAAGCACAACCCGTTAAAAATAAACTAGAAACCAGAATAGCGACTGCTATGGAACGGATAATATTAATCATGTTCTTATTTCTTTTAGTAAAAATTCGGTCGATCTTGCCATATTTATACGATTGGTTCAATACACCCTCGCACAAAGTATGCCGTTTTGTTCAGGCATTCATGCATCCATACTGCACGGAATAATTAGAAAGCTCCCAATTAATCAGACACCCAGCGCGCAATATACGGCAGATTATGCCAGGACTAAATAAAGTATCCATGCAGCAATAGAATGGACAAAGTGATGCAATTCTCCGGTTAAGCCGTTTCCATTCCGCTATGGCGCAATAACGCATCCAATTCCGGCTCGCGTCCGCGAAACGCAATAAACGACTCAAGCGCCGAACGGCTGCCTCCCACCGCCAGAATCTCTTCCAGAAAATGCGAACCGGTGGCTGCATTCACCACCCCATCCGCAGCGGTTTCTTCAAACATGCTGTAGGCATCCGCCGAAAGCACTTCCGCCCACTTGTAACTGTAATAGCCTGCGGCATAACCGCCGGCGAAAATATGCGCAAAGCTGTTGGGAAAACGGTTAAAGTCCGGTGGAATAACTACCGCGACTTCGCTGCGGATTTCGTCCAGCAACTGTAAAACCGTCTTGCCGCCATCTGGACTGAAATCGAAGTGCACATGCATATCGAACAGCGCAAACTCAATTTGGCGCAGCATTTGCAACCCGCTCTGGAAATTTTTGGCTGTTATCATCTTATCGTATAGCGCTTGAGGTAACGGTTCACCGCTATCGATATGCTGCGTCATTCCCGTCAGCACATCCCATTCCCAGCAGAAATTTTCCATGAACTGGCTCGGCAATTCCACCGCATCCCATTCCACCCCGTTGATTCCCGACACCCCCAAATCTTCCACCTTAGTCAGCAAATGATGCAAGCCATGACCGAATTCATGAAACAGCACGATTACTTCATTATGAGTAAACAAAGCCGGGCGCGGCTGATGATCAACGATGACCGGAGCGGAAAAATTACACGTCAGATAAGCCACTGGCAATTGTATGGTGTGTTTTCCCGTTTGATGATCGATCCGCCGGCGCGTGATCGCATCGTCCATCCAGGCACCGCCCCGCTTGGTGGGTCGCGCGTACAGATCCAAATAAAACTGACCGATCAGCTGACCGTTGGCGTCATGAATATCAAAAAACTTCACATCGGGATGCCAGCACTGAATCTTGCGCTCAGGCGCTGCAAGCGAAATGCGAATGCCGTACAGTTTTTCCACCACCTTAAACATACCGGCCAATACCTTATCTTCCGGGAAGTATTGCTTAACTTCTTGATCCGAAAAAGCGTAACGTTCTTGCCGCAATTTTTCACTGACATACGCCAGGTCCCAAGCTTCCAGTTTCGGCAGATTCAATTGCTCGGCCGCAAATTGCTGTAGCGCTTGCAAATCCTGCACGGCATACGGCTTTGCCTTTCCCGCCAATTTTCTCAGAAACTCCAATACTTGCTGCGGAGAAGTCGCCATTTTCGATGCCAGGGAAACTTCGGCATAGTTCCCAAAACCTAGCATTTGCGCCGCTTCCCGGCGCAATCCCAGTATTTTATTAATCAGCGGCATATTATCTTTGCTCGAATCCGCGTGACTATCGAACTCGCTGGCGCGCGTCGCATAGGCGCGATACATTTGTTCACGTAAATCGCGGTTATCGGCGTATTGCAGCACGGGAAGATACGACGGCATGTGCAAGGTAAATTTCCAGCCCGTTTTACCATCCGCAGCGGCTAATTGCTGCGCCGTTTGCAGCACATCGTCCGGAATTCCGGTCACGGCTTTCGCATCCTCGATCAACAGGGAATACGCATTGGTTGCATCCAGCAAGTTATCGCTGAATGTGGAAGATAATTTCGATAGTTCTTCCTGAATCTGCATGAAGCGCTGTTTCTTGTCAGCCGGCAATTCCGCGCCGCCCAAACGGAAATCGCGCAATTCATTCTCGATAATTTTCTTTCTAGCCGGCGTCAACCGATCGAATTCCGCGCTAGCGCGTAACTGTTTAAATTTTTCAAACAGCTTCACATCCTGCGATAACTCGGCATAAAACTGCGTGATCAACGGCAGATTGGTGTTATAGGTTTCACGCAGTTGCGGCGTATTCATCACCGCATTCAGATGCGACACTTGCCCCCAGGCGCGGGACAACCGCTCATTGGCATCCGTCATCGGCTGCACAAACGTCTGCCAGGTTGGCGCGCGCTCATCAGATCGAATCTTCTCGATCACCGCGCGATTTTCCTTTAACAACGTTTCAATCGCCGGTGTGATATGTTCGTTCTGGATTTCTGCAAAACGCGGCAAGCCGGAAAAATCAAGTAATGGGTTTGACATGTTGCTCCAAAGGATCGGTTAAAAACAAAAATGATGGGAAATTTTACTGAAGACTCAGCGCTCGTACACAATATGGCCATTCACCAGGGTATATTCAACGCCGCCCGGCAATTCCATGCCCATGAAAGGCGTGTTTTTTCCTTGACTCTGAATGGCCGACGAAGTCACTTTCCAGTAATGACCGGGATCGAAAATGCAGACATCCGCCGCACTGCCGACGGATATATGGCCCGCGTCAATTCCCAGTATCCGGGCCGGTTCCGTGGTAATTTTCGCCAGCGCCTTGAGCAACGGCAAACGCATTTCAGCGGCCCACTTCAACGTAAGCGGCAACAATAATTCCACTCCCGTCGCACCGACCTCGGACTGCGCGAACGGTAACAATTTGGCATCTTCATCCACCGGCGCATGATCCGAGCAGATCGCATCGACCGTGCCATCCAGCAAGCTGTGACGCAGCGCGTCACGATCGCTGGAGCTGCGCAACGGCGGCATTAGATGGCAGTTGGAATCAAAAAAACCGATGTCCATGTCCGACAAATGCAGGTGATTGATCGTCACATCGCAAGTAATCGGCAAACCCTGCTGCTTCGCGGCGCGAATCATCGCCAAGCCTTCGGCGCTGGAGATCCGGCACAGATGAACGCTGACACCGATTTCCTTGACCAATAGCACAATGTTGGCGATAGCGATCGTTTCCGCGCACACCGGGACTGTCAGCAGACCCAGCCGGGTCGCCACTTCGCCATCGTGCGCCACGCCATCGCCCGTCAACGAGATTTCCTGCGGCCGCAGCCAGACGCTAAAACCGAATGTCGAAGCATACCGCATAGCCTGCATGAGCACGCGCAAGTTCGGCAGCAAGCCGTCCGATTGCCCGAACACTACGCATCCGGCATCGTTCAGTTCGGCCATTTCGGTCAAGCGTTCGCCTTTCAATCCCTGCGTCAATGCGCCGATCGGATAGACATGCGCCTGATTGAGACTTTTGGCGCGATGTTTCAGCATTTCCACCAACCCTGGTTCATCCAAAGGCGGATCGGTATCCGGCGGACACGCGATGCTCGTAACGCCACCGGCAACCGCCGCGGCCATTTCCGACTCCAAAGTAGCCATATATTCCAGCCCCGGCTCGCGCAGGCGCACCGACAAATCCACCAGCCCCGGGCAGACAATCAACGATTGCGCGTCGATCACCCGGCTGGCTTGAAATTCGCCCGGCGCCGCGCCAATGGCCACGATTTTACCTTTGGCGATAAAAATATCCTGTACGGCGTCGATACCGTTTTTAGGATCGATCAAGCGCCCGTTTTTGATATGAATTCTCATGCAACCGCCTCTAAACCTGATTGCCCGCTAGAATCGACATCACCGCCATGCGCACCGCGATGCCGAATGTCACTTGCGGCAAAATGACCGACTGCTTGCCGTCCGCGACTTCCGAATCGATCTCGACACCGCGATTCATCGGTCCCGGATGCATCACGATGGCATCGCGCCGGGCCAGCGACAATTTCTCCGGCGTGAGTCCGTAATATTTGAAATATTCTTCCGGGCTGGGCAGATTCGCGCCTTTCATGCGCTCATTTTGCAAGCGCAGCATCATCAGCACGTCGATATCCTTCAGTCCCTTCGCCATATCGTGATAAACATGCACCCCCAAGCGTTCCACCATTTTGGGCAGCAGCGTCTTAGGAGCAATCACGCGCACTTCCGGCACACCGAGCGTGGTCAATGCATGAATCTGCGAGCGCGCCACGCGGGAATGCAGAATGTCGCCGATAATGGCCACGCGCAAATTCCGGAAGTCGCGCTTGTAACGCCGGATCGTAAACATATCCAACAAAGCTTGCGTCGGATGGGCATGACTGCCGTCGCCGGCGTTGATGACATGAATATCCGGTTGCACATGTTTCGCAATCAAATGCGCCGCCCCGCTCTGCGAATGCCGCACGACAAACATGTCGGCATTCATCGCGGAAAGATTGTTGACCGTATCCAGCAGCGTTTCACCTTTGGATTGCGCGGAAACGGCGATATTCAGGTTGAACACATCCGCCGACAGACGCTTGGCGGCGATTTCAAAAGTCGTGCGCGTGCGTGTGCTGGGCTCAAAAAAAAGATTGAATATCGACTTGCCGCGCAGCAGAGGGATTTTCTTGACATCACGCTCCGTGACACCGACAAACGACTCGGCGGTATCCAGGATGTGCAATAAAACGGAAGCGGGCAGTCCTTCGGTCGTCAGCAAATGCTGCAACGCGCCATGTTCATCCAGTTGCGGGTTTCTATTGATCATTCCGGCAGGTTCTTATCGTACAAATGAAAGCTTAACTTCCCATTCTCATCACGTCTTAATTCAAGCATTTTATCCGCTGGCAGCTCCAGGGTTATACCGGTGTATTGCGCGGCGATCGGCAATTCCCTGCCGCCCCGGTCGACCAAAGCCGCCAGACTAATCGAAGCGGGGCGGCCGTAGTCGAACAACTCATTGATCGCCGCGCGAATGGTGCGGCCTGTTTGCAGTACGTCATCCAGCAGCAGAATATGCGCGCCTTCCACGGCAAACGGTATTTCCGACGGCTTAACTTGCGGATGCAAGCCGATTTTATCGAAATCGTCGCGATAAAAAGCGACATCCAAAGTACCGAGCGGCTGTTTGATTCCCAGCTCTTGATGCAGGCGCTCAGCCAGCCACACCCCGCCAGTGTGAATACCGATCAACGAGAAATCCCGATCCGCATCGGCTTGGATTTTTTTAGCAAGACTCTCGAATGCAGCTTCAGCGTCAGGTAGCGGCATGCTGTTCGTCAAAAAATGATTGCAGGATTTGTTGCGCGGCGGCCTGATCCAGTACCGCTTTTTGTTTTCTGCCCGTGACACCGGCTTCGCGCAACGATGTGCTGGCAATTTCACTGGTATAGCGCTCGTCTTTCATGATCACCCTGATATTAAAGCGGCCGGACAGCCGCCGCGCGAAACGCTGGCTTAATTGCGTCAGTTCATGTGCCGTTCCGTCACTATGCAGCGGCAAACCGACGATCAGCAAAACCGGCTGCCAGGTTTGAATCAATTGCCCGATCAGCGCGAAACGCCGCTCCGTCACTTCGCTCTCCACCGTTACCAGAGGATGCGCCACCTTGACGGCCGTATTGCCTACAGCCACACCGATCCGTTTTGTTCCAAAATCGAAAGCCAAAACAGCCCCCGCTTGCGGTTGGTCAAAAAAATGGTTTTCCGGTAGCAATGAATGATTAGGCATGTCCGACTTCATTGGAAAGATTCGCGTCGTGAATTCCCAGCAGCTGCATGGCGGCCGGGAGCCGTTCTTCCGTGGGCATATCGAATATGATAGCGGTTGAAGCAGGCACGGTCAGCCACGCATTCTGCGCCAGCTCGTGCTCGATCTGCCCCGCAGCCCAGCCTGCATACCCCATCGCGATCAAAACCTGATCCGGCCCTTCGGCGTTGGCGATGGCTTTCAAAATATCCAATGAAGTCGTCAATCCCACTTCCCCATTCACGGTTAGCGTGGATTGCCACTTGCCGACCGGTTGATGCAGCACGAACCCGCAATCCAATTGCACCGGCCCGCCAAACAGCACCGGCGTTGACTCCACGAAAGACTCAGCCGGTGGAATACCCAATTGTTTGAAAAGATTGATCATCGTTAAATCGGTAGGCCGGTTGATGACGATACCGAGCGCGCCTTGCTCGTTATGCTCACAAATATACGTCAGCGTCTTGGAAAAGACAGAATCTGCCATGGCCGGCATTGCAATCAAAAAATGATGTGTCAGATTGATACTTTTCATTGCGAATGTCTTTTGATCAATGACTTATTATTCCGATTTTTCTTGTAAGCGCCAACTTTCAAATCCAATAACGCGCATCACACCCAGTATGCGGTATGAGTCATTACTTTCGATCCAAGTTTCATGGTCAACTTCACCGGCAGCGGCAGTTCCGCGCCACCGTATGACAACGCCATGGTCGCATGACTGGCTTCATCGATTTTCATTTGCGTCACGATAGCGCGGCTTTTCTCGTCGTGATTGGGCAAGCGTTCCAGATGTCCGGCCAGATGCGCACCAACCTGGTGCTCCGTTTCGGCCAGAAAGCCTAGGTTCCACTTGTCCCCCAGCATACCTGCCACGACACCGATGGCGAAAGATCCACCATACCAAAGCGGATTCAGCAAGCTTTTATGCCCGCCCAGTTCAGCGATGCGGCGCTCCGTCCAGGCCAAATGTTCCGTTTCCTCGCGCGCTGCCTGCATCAGCGTTTGCTGCACTGTTTCGTTGCGCGCCGTTAAGCCTTGCCCCTGATACAATGCTTGCGCGCATACTTCGCCGACATGATTGACCCGCATCAGCGCGCACGACAAGCGTTTTTCCGCATCCGTCATCTCGGCTTCCGGCAATTCGCCACCGGGCACCGGCCGCGCTGTCTGCGCCGGTGTCAGTAACGTGCGCAGGGCACTGTCAAACCCAATGATAAGCTTATCGATCGTAATCATTGTTTTTTACTTCGTCCGTGAATAAGAATTGACGCGCCATTATAGGACGATATGCACGCATTTAGGTACACTAAAATTTTGTCCGGTTATAATTTCAATCCCATTTGTCTGGCCAGCAAAGTAACCGGATGCAGCACTTCGACATCAATTCCTTGCTCGTACAATCCATTGGCTATATGCATGGCGCAACCGATATTGGAAGTAACCAGGTGTTGAGCCGCGCTTTCCCTTATCGCGTCTAATTTGTCTTTCAGCAACATATCCGCAATCTTGGGCTGATCGATGAAATAAGTCCCCGCGGCGCCGCAACATTGATCATTGCCCGCCAAAGGCACGGCTTCCACACCGGGTATCCGGGCAATCAATCGATAGGGATATGCTTGATCACGCAACACATTGCGCAAACTGCACGGTTCGTGCACCAAAATTTTTTGCGGTAACGCTGCAATATCGACACTTTCCCATCCTCCGGCTGCCACCAAAAAGCGGCTGATATCCATAATATGCGCTTGTTCACCGGCAACCCCGGATTCAAGTAATTGCACACCACATCCCGATGCGCTGCCGATAACCGTTTTGAACTTAGCAAATACCGATTGATTCCGCCGCGCCAGGTCATTCGCTTGTTCCAGATCACCGCTATGCTGATGGATAGCACCACAGCAAACCTGGTCCAATGGAACATGAACCGTGTAACCCAGCCGATTTAACACATAAATGCCGGCATTCAAGGTTGCCACATCGGTTAGGCGCGCCACACAACCCAAAAACAGAGCAACCTCGCCACGCGCTTCGCCTTGCGCTGGGTAAACCGGCTGCCAAAAATTGCTCACGGTATTTTCCCCTTCCGCAGCGGCCACATAGGGAAACTTTACCAAAGGCAGCTGCACGGCAAATTTGAGCAATCTGCTTTTTCCTACAAGTCTCGATTTTCGCAGCCACTGCAGAGCTTTTCTCTTCTGCATAAAGTAAAACAACCGGCGCAATCGATCGAGACGAATAGGTTGTGCAAGCAACAATCTTTCCAGCACACTTCGTATCGTTGATTTCCGGATAATTGCCACTGATTCCGGCTGGTTTGCAATTAAAGCGCGCGCTTCATCAATCAGTTGCCCGTAAGCAACTCGATTGGGACAAACCGCCTCACAAGCGCGGCACGTCAAGCACCGGTCCATATGCTGAACAAATCGCGCATTCAATGGAATTCGCCCGTTTGCCGCGCCATTCATTAACGCAATACGTCCGCGCGGCGAGTCGGCTTCCGATTTCAACATGCGATATGTTGGGCAATGCGGCAAACACAATCCGCACGAAACACATTGATTCGACTCTTCAATAATCAAATCCCTGGAACGCTTTGAAAGCAATTTTTTCTCCACTTGAAACCCTTAGAATAGGAGCGATGATGTTTGGTTTTGGCTAATGATTCAAATCCAATTAAAGAGTATTGCGGCAAATGCACGGCTATTTTATCACTTGTCAGGATCGCAACAATTACTGTAAAATTAAATGTTATTCAAATTCAAGCATCACACTTTCAGACTGACAGATTTACAGGAAAAATATGGTTATTATCCGATTAGCAAGAGGGGGAGCAAAAAAGCGCCCGTTTTTTAATATGGTTGTGGCTAATTCGCGTTATGCCCGCGACGGCCGGTTTATTGAGCGCGTCGGTTTTTATAATCCGCGCGCCGCTGAAGGTGAAGAAGCGCTGCGCGTTCAATTGGATCGGGTTGCCTACTGGCAATCCAAAGGCGCTCAGCTATCGTCAACAGCAACCCGGCTGATCAAACAGTTTTCTGCGCATAACACAGCATCTGCAAATAGCTAAAGTCGATACACAAGAGACACCAATGGTGGTAATGGGTCATGTTATCGGCCCGTATGGTGTTTATGGCTGGATAAAAGTTAATCCGTATACAGAATATATTGATGGATTAATGGAATATCCAGTATGGTGGCTAACAAAAGATAACAAAGATTGGCAGATGGTGCATGTAGTTGCTGGCCGCATCAACGGCAGCATACTAAATGCAAAGCTAAAGGAATATAGCGACCGCACGCAAGCACTGAAGCTGCAAGGAATGCAAATAGCAATCCCGCGCGACCAGCTTCCCGATTTATCCGAAAATGGAAAAGATGGTTACTACTGGTCCGATTTGATCGGTACTGAGGTTGTAAATCTAAAAAGCGAAGTATTAGGCAAAGTTGTCGGCCTGCTTGAAACCGGTGCAAACGATGTTCTGCGCATACAGCATGCGAATAAGGATAAAGAAGAAATCCTCATTCCATTTGTTGAACAGTTCATTATAAAAGTGGATTTGAAGCTTTCACGGATTACAGTTGATTGGGGCATAGACTATTAAGGTAAAAACCAATGCCTTTTGAATGCGACGTTATCACGCTATTTCCGGAAATGTTTCGCGCCCTGACACAATACGGTATAACAGGCAGAGCGAACAAAAGTAATATTTTTTGTCTCAACACGTGGAATCCACGCGACTTCACCAGTGACAATTATCGCACCGTGGATGACAATCCGTACGGAGGCGGTCCCGGGATGGTCATGATGGCGCAGCCCTTAGAAGATGCCATCATACGAGCAAAAACAAGACAAAATACCGTCGGAATTGAAAAACCAGCGGTTGTTTACTTAACCCCGCAAGGGGAGAAGCTTGACCACAAAATGGTCACACAGCTTAGTAAGCGGCCGGGATTAATTATGCTTTGCGGGCGGTACGAAGGGATAGATGAACGTTTAATTGATCGTCAAGTCGATATGGAGATTTCCATCGGCGATTACGTCATCTCTGGCGGTGAGTTAGCTGCAATGGTTCTGATTGATTGCATCATTAGACAGATTCCAGGCGCACTGGGTGATCCGGAATCTGCCAATCAAGATTCATTTGTAGCAGGATTATTGGATTATCCTCATTACACTCGTCCTGAGGTGTATCAAGAAAAACGTGCACCGGAAATATTAATGTCAGGAAACCATGCACATATCCGCCGCTGGCGCTTGCAGCAAGCTTTGGGCAGAACATGGCTAAAGCGCCCTGACTTGTTAGCGTCAAAATTTGCACAAGGCATGACCGCAGAAGAAGAAGAACTGTTGGAAGAATTTAAACAATCCTGTAAATTCAGGGAGAAAGAGGGAGAAATATTATGAACTTAATCGAGCAATTAGAAGCAGAAGAAATTAAACGTCTAAATAAACAGATACCTGATTTCGCCCCAGGGGATACAGTTATTGTCAATGTTAATGTCGTTGAAGGCGATCGCAAACGCGTGCAAGCTTACGAAGGTGTCGTAATAGCTAAACGCAACCGTGGATTGAACTCAGCATTCACAGTACGAAAAATTTCCAGCGGAGAAGGCGTAGAACGCACCTTCCAAACCTACTCCCCCTTAATCGCCGACATCGAAATCAAGCGCCGCGGCGCCGTTCGCCGTGCGAAACTTTATTATCTCAGAGATCGTGCAGGCAAATCAGCGCGGATTCGCGAAAAATTACCTGCTCGCGCAAGTGAAAATAAGAGCACAGCATCACCGGAATAAAAAAGCTTGCGGCTATAATTGCAATCAGCCCGGTTACAGCAACGTAACCGGGTCAGCAATCTCAATCAACCGAACAGCACACAAAACAGTCCATTGTGGCGCAAAGAATTCGCGGCAGCGCTTTACTTTGCCTTACTTAAGCAGCTCCAGAACATTCTCCGGCGGCCGGCATAACCTGGCTTGATCTCCTCGTACTACGATGGGGCGCTGCATCAAATCAGGGTTATCTATCATCGCTTTAATGATCTCATCCTCGGATGCCGCAACCAAACGGGCGGCAGATGGTTCATCTTTTCTCAGAATATCACGCGCAGACAGATTGAGCTTCCCGATCAATTCCCGCAATTTCTCGGCCGTCAAGGGTGCTTCATAATAATTCACAGACTCAAATTCCGCGCCGCTCTCCTGAAGCAAGGATAACGTCGCCCGGCATTTACTACAGGTGGGCTTCTGATAAATAACGATCTTGTCACTCATTGGATTGGCACCTTTGGCGTTCTCTACACAAAATTATGAGCAACCGATTGATTATTTCACACCACACTCGGCAGAAATAGCTTTATACGCGGATGTTGAACCACTCAAACCGAATGTATCCACCGTTTCCGTTCCGCGTGCCGACGCGCCTTTTACCACTAATGAACTGCCGCGCTTGATCGCATCGGTGATTTTGTTATCGGTCGCCTGATCGGGAGCCCACGCCGAATCATCCTGGGTGAACAACCGGAAATTTTGGTTATTCATGATAACGGTCGCATCACTGCCCGGCTTATAAGGATAGCCTGCTATATAGCTGAAAACATTCTTACTTTTCTCAGCAGGACGGTGCGTAACCAAGGCAAACACATCGCCTCGCTTGGAATAATTCCCTTCCGATTTTTTCGGCTGACTCACCATGTAGCAAACCTTGTTGTTATTTTCCATGAACATGTAGGCAGTCCAGTCGCCATGCTGACCGATCAGCTTTGGTTCGGTAGCGAAAACCGGGTTACACAGTGCGAAAACAACACCAGCCATGATCAATTTTGTACATTTCCGCTTCATTTTAGAAACCTTGAGAAATATTATCGATACGATTTTCAGTGATTGATCGGAATCAAGATACAGCATCTTCAATCCGAATTTCCAACCGTGAACCAACGATGACTAACAGCCTTCCATTTTGTAAATATAAAAACCGTTCTTGTTGATCTCATCAATGACATTTGCCGGAGCGCTCTGGCTATGGCAGAAACTACATTCCCGGCTGGTAACCACCGCATTGCCTTCACCAATCGAACTCAACCATTGTTTCGCATATTCAACGGCTTTCTGGTCATCTTTCACCGCGGTAAACACGTCAAAATGCATCGTATGCCCGTCTTTTGCTTTGACATAA
>WBZO01005214.1_pt1 | contig 13403 bp, 14 predicted proteins | sample 5204261 | NCBI WGS metagenome assembly WBZO01 (sample SAMN12412400, study PRJNA552823) | activated sludge metagenome | isolation source: activated sludge from anammox sidestream of wastewater treatment plant... | place: USA: North Carolina | collected 2017-09
GTCTTCGTGGCGGACAACCGCAGCTTCGATCCCCGGGAGCGGCTTGCCCATGGAGCCGGGGCGGATATCCATGGCGGCATAGTTGGCGATCATGATCCCGCCGGTCTCGGTCTGCCACCAGTTGTCGTGGATCGGCAGGCCGAGGACCTCGGCGCCCCAGGCGACGCCCTCGGGGTTGAGTGGCTCGCCGACGCTGCCGACGAAGCGGAGAGCCGAGAGGTCGAACCCGCGGGCGAGGCCGGGGCCGGCCTTCATCAACATGCGGATGGCCGTGGGCGCGGTGTACCAGACGGTGACGCGCTCGTCCTGGAGGATTTGGTACCAGCGGGCCGCATCGAAATCGGCCTGGTCGACCACCATGGTGAGCCCGTGGGTAAGCGGCGAGATGATGCCGTAGGAGGTGCCAGTGACCCAGCCGGGGTCGGCGGTGCACCAGAAGATGTCGGACTCGTGGAAGTCGAGCGCGGTCTTGCCGGTGATGTAGTGGGCGACGACTGCGTCGTGGACGTGCATGGCGCCTTTGGGTTTGCCTGTGGTGCCGCTGGTGAAATGGAGGAGGGCCAGGTCTTCGGGCGCGGTCTCGGGGATGGTGAACTGGTCGCTGGCGATGGAGATGACGCTGTCGAACCCGTGGGCTTCCTCGATGAGATCGCCGATTTCGCCGATGAGGATGACGTGCTGGAGGTCGGGAAGGGATGCGCGGATCTGCGCGACCTTGCGCTTGTAGAGCATGGGCGTGGTGACGAGGAGCTTGCCGCAACCGATGGACATGCGCTGGTGGATCGGTTCGGGGCCGAACGCGGGGAAGAGCGGGCAGAAGACGCTGCGGTTCTTGAGCGTGCCGATGGCTGCGATGTAGAGCTCGGGGACGCGCTCCGAGAGGGCGAAGACGGTATCGCCGGGGCCGACTTCGAGGTCACGGAGCACGTTCGCGAACGAATCGCTCGCCAGTTTGAGATCCTGGTAGGTGAGGTTGCGGCGCTCGCCTTTGCGGCCCAGCCAGCGGATAGCTATCCGGTCGCCGCGGCCGGCGGCAACGTGCCGGTCGACGGCCAGGTAGGCGATGTTGATGTTGCCCGGAGGATCGCCGAGGAGTTCGCGGCGCGCGTCATCCCAGCTGAACGACGCAACTGCCGTAGCGTAGTCGCCCAGGTTTGGAGCGACACGCAGGGTCCCGGGGGGCTTCCGGATCGGCGGCCAGTTCATCGCGCTCTCGGGCATGCTTCCTCCACGATACTCCAGCGAGTTCGCGGAGATAGCGTGCCAGAGCCCGGACGCCGGCCCTACGGCCGACCGTCCTGAGAGCGGGGTGCCATGCGGCTCAAGCCGCGCGGGCTTAGCGGGGCGGAGGCTTCCGGAAGAGGCCTTCCTGGGCGACGCTCGCGACGCGTACGCCTTCGCGGTTGTACATGCCGGCGAACATGAGCCCGCGCGCGGCGTGGGCGGCAGGGCTCTCGCTGACGTAGAGGATCCAGTCATCGAAGCGTGGCGGGCGGTGGAACCACATGGCATGGTCGAGGCTGGCGGAGGCGCCGCCGGGCATCCAGATGCCGTAGTGATGGGCGACCGTGGCGACCAGGCCGCTGTCGCTCAGGTAGACCATGGCGGCGGCGTGAAGGACGGGGTCTTCGGGGAGCGGGGCGTTCATCTTGCCCCAGACCATGCGCGCCGGAAGGCGGCCGTCGCCGTCGCTTTCGCGGGTCGGGCGGGCGGCGGCGCGGAGGTCGATGGGGTGGTTCATGCGGCGGCGCATGCGGTCGGCCATGCCGGGCGGGAGGTGCTCGGCCATGCGGGGCATGGCGATGGTGGTCCACCAGGGTTCGCAGGTCTCCGGGTCGGGTGCCTCGGGCATGGGCTCCTGGTGGGAGATGCCCTCTTCGGGGGCGACGAAGCTGACGGAGGCCTCGAAGATGGTGTGGCCGGCCTGGACGGCGGTGACCCGGCGGGTGAGGAAGTTGCGGCCTTCGCGGACGCGCTCGACGTTGTAGTCGATAGGGTCCTTGGGCTGGCCCGCGCGAAGGAAGTAGGCATGGAGGGAATGGATCGACCCAAAGCTGACGGTGCGTCCGGCGGCGACGACCGATTGGGCGAGGACGAGCCCGCCGAAGAGGCGGCCCTCTTCCTGCCCGGGCTGGCCGCGAAAGTGGTCGTAGTCGGTGGGCTCGAGGTTGAGTTGCCGGAGAAGGAAGGCGACAGCCTTGTCCGGCGAATCCTGTGCGGGTTCGGTCATGCGGGAGGAACTCTTCTTGCGTCCGCGCGGCATTGCCGTCGCGGCGCGGGGATATGTGCAGCCAGCATAGCCCGAGGGGTGCTCAGGCGCATTGCGCGGCGGCAGATGGTTCACCCTCGCAGCGGCTCAGGTTCGCCCCCGGCACCCCAGTTCGACCTTTCACCAAGGCGGCCCGCTGCGCTCCATCGCGCATGTCAAAGCGGGCGCTACTTCACGGTAATGATTCCAGTCATTTCCACCGGATGGATATCGCACCGGAACTTGTACGTGCCGGGGTCGGGTACATCCCAGGTGAGCGTCCCGCTCTGGCCCGCGAGGATCACCTCCGGTATCGACACCGCACCCGCATCGAATGCCCCCGAGAGGGTGGCAATGCGCATGTTGTGCGGCTGGAGGCCCTCGCTGGGTAGCGTGAACCTGACCCGGGAGCCCGCCGACAGGTCCACAGCGTCCGGTTTGAAGACGTTGTCGCCCATGGCGATGGTGACCTCTCGTGTGGCGCCACCTCCCTCACCCGGCGTCGCCGTCGATGTCCTGGTCGGCGACCGCTCCGCCGTCGCTGGCGAGGTAGGGCTCGGCTCGGCTGCCCCGGGCACGCCAAGGGCCTGGAACGTCTCAGGATCCTCGCCCCCAATCACGTGGAGGATGCCGAGACCACCCTTCGATACACGCCCGATCGCATGGTCCACGAGCTTGTAGTCCCCGGGCACGTCGAGGCCGAAGTCGACGATCGCCGCGCCGCCCGGCGGGATGAGGACGGTCTGGATGCCCTGCAGCGGCGGGCTCATCAACGTCCCGTACTGGTACGCCCGGTCGAAAATCTCCCCAATAATGTGGAAGCTCGATATCAGGTTCGGGCCGCCATTGGTCACATACAACCGGACTGTCTCGCCCGTGTTCGCCCGCAGGACATCGTCGCCCTGGAGCGCCCTGGTCGCGCCGTTGAACACCACATGGGTTGGCTCCTCGGCAAGCAGCTTGGTCGAGTCGAGCTGCGGGATCCCGCCGGGGCCAGGCGTATCGCTCAGGTAGTACTCGTGTTGGCCCACGTAAAACTCCCGATCGACGGCGGGGCCGCGTGTTAGCCCGTCGACCAGGATGGCGCCGTACATGCCGTTGGAAATGTGGTCGGCCACTATGCCGGCCGCACAGTGGTACGTGAACAGGCCGGGCGCCTTCGCCTTGAACGTGAAGGCTTTCTCTTCTCCCGGCGCGACATTCGTCGCCTCCGCCCCGCCCCCGGGCCCGTTGACCGCATGAAGGTCGATATTGTGGAGCGTCGTGTTCTCGGAGCGGTTTCGAAGGCGGATCTCGACCGTGTCTCCCACTCGCACGCGGATCAGCGGGCCGGGCACTGATCCGTTGAAGCTCCACTCGCGATATTCGACCCCCGGCGCAATCTCACGTAGCTCTTCCCGGGCCTCGAGGTTGACGATGACGTGTGTGGCGTCGCGGTTCACCCGCGGCGGGGCGTTGGGTGGGGCAACCAGCACGGTCTGGATGGTTTCCGTGCCCCCAGTCGAGCAGCTGGCCGCGGTGAACCCCGCCAGCACCACCACCGCCAGCAGGGGGGCATGAGTGTGCCGTGCCCAGTTCCTCATGCGTTGAATGTGCATAGTGGATATTTTGCCCCAGGCAAGTTTCGACAGAGTCCCCATTTTCGTGCTACCTCATTCTCACCTTACCCGAATCGGGCGGCGATTTAAGCCACCGCGGTAGTAGTGATGCGAGGCGGGCGGGGCGGGCCGCGAAGTGCGCATGGGGGCGGATGGCGGGTATCAGCCCCGGCGACGATGGGGACCGCCGGCTGTTGTACCATTTCGGCATGGATCCACGAGACATCGAGAGCGCCGTATTGCGAGACTTCTGTCGCGCAAACCGCGTGCGACGGCTGGCGCTGTTCGGCTCAGTCCTGCATGGCGAAGCCGGGCCTGGGCGCGACGTTGACCTCCTTGTAGAGTTCGAGCCGGATGCCCGGGTGGGACTCATCCGCCTGGCCGAACTCGAGCTCGAACTTTCCCGGCTGTTGCGGGCGAAGATCGATCTGCGCACGGCGCGCGATCTGAGTGCGCGATTCCGGCCGGAAGTGCTCGCGGAAGCCGAGGTGCTCTACGCAGCCGCGTGACCGGATTCGACTCGAGCACATCGTTGACGCGGCGCGCGAGGCCATGGACTCCGCGTCCACATCCTCAAGAGACGAACTCGAAACCAACCGCCTGCTTCTTCATGCGCTGGTGCGCTGCCTGGAGATCATCGGGGAAGCCGCCACCCAGCTGTCCGAGGAAACGCGGGCGAGCCTTCCGAATGTGCCGTGGGCCGGCATTCGGGGCATGCGGAACCGCCTGATTCATGCCTAACTTCAGCGTCGATCCCGATCTGGTCTGGGATACCGTCACGGTCGACCTGCCTCCGGTCGTGGCGGCCATCAGCGAATTCCTCAACCAGGCGGACAGCTCACTCAACTGAAGCGCCGACAGGAAAGTGCCCTCAGCCCCGCAGCGGGAAGATCGCGAACGTGCCCAGTGCCTTCGCGACCAGGCGATCGCCGTTGCGCACCTCGGATTCGAGGAAAGCGACTCGCTTGCCCTTGTTGAGCACCTTCGTCTCGCATTCGAGCGTGCCATCGCGGACGCCGGCGATGTAGACCATCTTCAACTCGATGGTGGCGCACGACTCGTCCTCTTCGAGGCGCGTGTAGAGGGCGGCGCCCATGCCGGTGTCGGCCATGGAATAGAGGACGCCGCCGTGCACCACGCCGTGCGGGTTCATGTGGTCGGGTGTGACTGCGATGCGGGCGCGGCTTGCGCCGTCGTCGCGCTCGTAGATTTCGAGGCCGATGAGTTGCTGGAACCCCATTGGGGGCTTTGATTCCTTCGCCATAGCGGGGGCGATAGTACCGCGCGAGCGCGGACCTGTGGCGATACCCGTTGGCTCGATGGCTCGCGGCTCAAGCTCACGGCTCCACGATGAAGGCGCCCACCATGTCGTGGAGGGTGCACAGGAAGTAGTACGACCCCGCGCCGGATGCGGTGAACGTCTGCGCCCGGTTGCAGGGGCCGGCGCAGGTTTCGCCATGGGCCAGCCCGGGCAGGCTGAAGCTCTGGTTGTGCTCAACGCCCGGGTCGTCGTTCTGGAGCGTGGCTGTGACGCTGGCCCCGTCCGGCACGCGGATCGTGGACACATCGAAGGCCAGGCTGGCGGCCCGGACCGTCAGGCTGACCGATGACGCACGGGGTCGCGGCGTGGGCGGCGGCACCGGCGTTGCCCGGGCGGCCGGTTGGGCCGCCGTGGGCGAAGCGGTGGGCGCGGCCGCTGGTCCCGCCAGCGTGGCCGGCGGGGCCGGTGTCGAGGCGGCCACCGCGCTCGGGGTCGCGGTGGCGGCCGCCGTCGGCGTTGAAGCAGCGGCCGTGGGAGTCGCGGGCGGAGTCGTGGGAGATGTCGCCGCGGGAGACCGGCCGCCGCCGCAGGACGCAGCCAGCAGCACGAACGCCAGCCCGGCGCCCACGACGGCGGTCAGGCGAGCGTCAGTCTTCATCCTGTTCGGCCAGCGTGCGGACCCCGCGCGGCCGGCAGGGGGCGGGCCACGCCGGGTCGATGCTTCGCGAGGTGGCGTCGCTAGGCCCGGCGCTTCGCGAGCGACAGGGCCAGCGTCCCGGCCGCGAGCGCGAGGAGCAGCACGCCGGCGCCCTGCGTGTACCCCATCGGCCCCTCGGAGACGGCCGAGTTGCCGGTGGCAGGCGGCTTCGGGGCGATGGACGTGGCAGGGATTTGTGCGCGGATGAGTCCCGCGGGGTTGTCCGTGGAGTGGACGTTGACGTACAGCGTGCCCTTGGCCATTGCGTCGGCGAAGCCCTTCCAGTTCCCGGCCAGCGGGCCGACGAGGTTGGCCTGGGTGATGGCCCCGGTTGGGTGTAGCGCCCCGACCGCCGGGTCCGCCGGGCCGAACAGGAACGCGACCACCGGCCCGTTCGCGCCCTTCGCGCCGGCGTGGATGTGGGCCATGGTCAATTCGGGCCCGACCGCGCTGAGGTCGAATTCGAACTTCCCTTCGGTAAGCGTGCCGGAGAAGTATCCGATCGCGTTGGCGGTGACTGCGGGAACTTCCTCGGCACCGGAAAGCGTGATCTGCTTGACGGTCGCGGAAGGCGCCGTTTGGGCCGAGGTCGGCCGGGGTGATGCGAGCAGCAGCGCGAGCCCCAGTGCGGCCATGGCGAGGATCGCCGCGAGGACGCCCCTCCCCCTCCAGGTAGAAACCATACTCATCGTGTGAACTCCTTCGTCCATTACCGGGCCGCATAAGACGCGGCGTCAGCGGCCACATCATGGAGTCGAATGGTTAAGCTCCGGGAAATGCCGGCGTCTCCGTCCCGCTTCGAAAGGCGGACGTCCCTGGTTGCCGTGGCGTCACTCCGGTTGGGCGGCTCAGCAAACTTCGCGGCGGTTGTCGACCTGGACAACGAGCACGAGCAGCACGTTATCGTGGATTTCGTAGATGAGCCGCCCGCAGTACGCGGCTCCCGCGCAGACGGCGGGAGGTTTCGGGGATGGGGCGGTCGTCGGGATCCACCGATGCAGGGTGCCACAGCACCCGATGGCTCAGGGCTCCGGGGTGGGCGTGCCGAGCGCGCCGTCGACCGCGTCGCGGGCTTCGCGGAAGAGGTCGAGGCTCTCATCGAACCCCTTCGGGAGGAAGGCCAGGACCGTGGGCGCGGCATCGAGCAGCGCGGTGGCGACGCGCGATTCGTCGATCGTGTCGCGGAGGTCGGGTTCGGGGTAGCGGACGAGGACGATGAGGACGACCTGGCAGATGATGACGGCCTTGATGAAGCCGAAGGCGCCGCCGGAGAGGCGGTCGAGGACGCCCAGGTTGAGGATTTCGGCGGTGCGCTTGAGGAGGTGCGCGCCGACCTGACCGAGGATGATCACCCCGGCGAAGATGGAGAGGAACGAGAGCACGGCGGCGAGCGTGTCGTTCGTGACGATCGGTTCGACCTTGGGGTACATGTCGTCGTAGAGGACGCCGGCGATGGGGATGGCGAGGACGACGGCGGCGATGGAGACGAGCTCGCGGATGAAGCCGTTGGAGTAGGCGCGCCAGGTGGAGAACCCGATGCCGGCGAGGAGGACGAAATCGAGCCAGTTCACGTGGGGGTCAGGTTGGGGGGCTGGGCGGCAACGCTCAAGGGCGGGTGGTGGGTGGCCGTTGGCCGTTGGCCGGTGGCCGGTGGCCGGTGGCCGGTGGCCGGTGGGTTGTCAGCGGTCCCGGCCAACCCGGGCAAGCGCGAGAAAGGCCGCGCTGCCGAGCAGCGCGTAGAGGCCGCCGGTCGCCAGGCCTTCGATGACGGCACTGGAGGTCCCCACCTCGTGGGCGTCGTTCCGGACCAGGACCAGGGCCCAGAGCGCGACTGTCCCGAGGGCCGCGCCCAGCAGGGGCTGCGCCACGCCGACTCTTCGCCACGACCAGACTGCACACGCCGCGAGCAGAAAGAGCAGGGACGGCACCACCACGGTGGCAGCAGCCTGGAGGGGCCCGCGGGGGAGCGGCCACACGAGCAGCCACGCTGCGTGGAGAAGGAAGGCGAGGAGAGCGGCGAATACTAGGCTCCGGGTCATCATTTCAGTCCGCGGACGCGACGGTGAACCCGGCGACGAACTGGCGGCAGTCCTTCAGGAAGGCCTGGCGCGCAGCATCGCAAAATACGACCCAGGACACGCCGGAATGGTCGCGCAGGCCGGCGACCGCCACGAGGATGTGCCGGTTCTTCCCGGTGCCGGGGTCGACGCGTGTCCCTTCCAAGAGCAGCTGGCGTTGATCCCCCCGATCGCTGGAGCGCGAAGGGCCGAAGGTCGCGCTCTCCAGCTGCGTCCGCCAGGACGCCTCGGCTTCGGCGAGCGCGCCTCCAACGTGCCGAAAGACGACGATGCCGCTGTCGCGGACGTCCCGGCGGCCGGCGAACATCACCGGGACCAGCTCCGGGTCGACGTCTTCGAGGCCTTCGGGCCCAAGCCCAATCCGCCAGCCCGCGGGCACGCGCACCTCGAAGTCGCCGTAGCGTCCAACCGTGACCGAACCGTCGCCGCCGCAGGCGCCCGCGCCGAGCCCGAAGAGCGCGAGGGCCATGGCCGCGAACAGGACCGCGGCTGCTCGGTGAAGCGGCAAGCCCTGTCGAAGCTGTTTCATCGCTCACCTCCGCCCGCCCCACTCCAGTAGGGTAGGATATCATATCACACATGCGGGTGGGACTCCATCGGAACGGACGAAAGCGGTACTGATTGCCACGCCGGGCGTCTTGGCCCCGACGATCACTTCAGCGAGTGAAGGAGCTGCCGCACTTCCTCAACTCTTGGCTCTTCATTCTGTACGTACCAGAGCAGAAACTGTCGGCCGTTCATTCTCACAATGAACTGAAAATTCAATGAGCCGTTGGCATCCTGGAATGGACTGGGTGGCCGCCCTACTTCGAGGCCCTCGAGAAATGAAAGCGGCGGCGAGGATTATGATCCTCGTGCGGAGCCACGAGCGGGAGGAAACATCACCCTGCGGCGCGCCGCCCGATTGCCGAGACGACCACGCACCCCACAAGAACGCCAATCGACCCCAAGCCTAGAATTCCGACGAATGTGAAGAATCGCGCCTCATCCGCGGGAATGTCCGGCGTCAGTTCTGAGGCCCGCGAGGCCACATGGGCGGCGATGATGAAGAGACCCGTTGCGGCACCCAGGAGGTAGGCGACAATGCTGCGCCTGGGTCTCCACGTCCAGACTGCGGCGACCCAGGAAGGCGCGAGGAGGAACGCCCATAGCCCGACTACCATCGGCTCGGACGAGTCCTCCTTCGCCGCAACGAGTGCACCGGCTGCCAGGTGGCCGCTCACCCAGGAAGAGATCAATAGCCCGGCGGCCCGCCAGGGGAGGCCGCCGGACCGATTCGCGAGGGCCGCGGAGTTCCGAAGCCAGTTCAGCGGCCAAACTCGCGCAAGCTGTCACCCGGCGAAACCTCGTCGAACTGAAGAGCCTCGTGATTCGCCGAGCGCAAGTTCGCCAGCGCTTCTTCAACGAAGGGCGCATTGGCATGGATCGTGATGGTCACCGTCTCCGTCCAAATGAAGGGGCTGCCAGAAAGCGCCCTTGCGGCCGCATCTCGGACCGAAGTGAGTTCACCGGCATTCACTAGCCGGCCATCTTCGGGTTCTGGGACTGTTCCCGGCGCGTTCGTCACTATTTCCAAAGGAGGCACGCAACTCGGCTCCTGCGAGTCGGGCCTTGGAACACACTCGCCGTAGATGAGATAGACAGCGTCTTGACCGTTTGCGTTTGCGCGAAACATCTTCGTTAGCTTAAAGCCCTCGAACTCCTCGCCAAGCCACGCCACCGGGTACGCGGCAAAGTTCTCGGCTTGAGCCACGGCCGAGGCCTCGACCTCGCCCGGTCGGAAGCGTGACGAGTCCGCCGGCAAGCCGTTGCCGAGAGGCTGACGTTCGGGCTGGGCGGCGGCAAGAGCGGCCCAGCTGGCAATCAGTCCCAGCACCAAGACCGCCAATAGCACGTTGGTTTTTGCCAAATGGGACATCTCAGTTCACTCCTTATGATGTCGTTGATGGTCGTGTTTCAGGGCAGCGCAGATCACGGAAGATCGATGTACCACACATAGCCGTTCGTGTAAGCATACTCTCCGTGACATTTGGCGATGGCCATGGTGTTTCCCCAGTAGTTGTTCTGACTGCCCGTATGTCCATCGCTAGCGGTCGTGAACGCGTCGTAAACATAGGCTCTACCATTTGTGAAGCCATATGTATCGACACAGTGATGGCCGGTCGGCCAAATGTCCCTCTCCCACTCATCGTAGTGAGGTGTCGCTGCGTACGACTGCCCGTATGCCGTAGTCGCTGCTACCTCATCGCGGAAGTGCCAGCGGTCGTTCGACCATCCCGAGGCTGTTGCTGCTCCATCGTCGTTGGTGGAACACCCGTAGTCATCTTGGAAATACTGATCTCCTTGTGCTTCGTGGGTGTCGAACTCCCCGTGGTCCGAGTATTGGCCATGTTGATAGGCGTCATCATAAAAGCCACTGCCGTTCGTAAACACGATGGTTATGGTGTCGACAGCGGTTGAGCAGCCCGACTCGTAGCTGTAGCCTGAAAACGTCGACGCGGGGCTGTAACCGGCGTGAACGAGCCGCGCATTCGCGCGAATCATAAGGATGCCGCATATTACGAGCGCCAATCCCAATATCAGTTGAACCCGTCGAACGCGGGCGGTCGCGATGTGAATCATGGCGTTGGCTACCTCCGAGACGTCACGATGGTCTCCGTAGCGCTGTCCCGACAATCCCTCTCTTTGGCTCCATCCGATCGGCCCTAGCCATTCGTACCCGTCCCAGCGGAGGCCCACCAGTCCGCCAGCGCGGTCCGGTTATCCACTCCCACTTTGTGCATCGCGTTTGCGAGGTAGTTCTTCACCGTCGCCTCTGTCAGGCCCGTCTGTAGCGCGATTTGGGCGTTGGTTTTGCCCTGGGCCACCAGCCCGACCACCTCGCGTTCCCGTGGGCTCAGGTCCTGGTGCATCGCTCGAACCTCCTCTCCCTCCCGCTCGCCGGGGGGGGGCATCCTCGTCATACCACAAATCCATTTCGGCTTCCATCACAAAGACGTTAACCGCCGCCGGAATGTTCCGCCGGCTGCGATGTCCCGGCGCCCCCGGGAAGGCACCCGGACCTGACCCTTCTCGGCGGCCACCTTCGCCTGTCGCCTTTGGCCTTTCGACCCCCGAAACGGTATACTTAGCCTAGCGATTTCCCCTGCCCACCATCGCGCGGAGCCTGCCCTTGTCCATCGAACCGACCTCCAACGTCCGACCCGTCCAGATCGAGAACGAGATGCGCACGAGCTACCTCGATTACGCCATGAGCGTGATCGTCTCGCGGGCGCTGCCCGAGGTGCGCGACGGGCTGAAGCCGGTGCAGCGGCGCATCCTCTGGGGCATGTACGAAGGCGGCGCCCGGGCAGGGACCGCCTACCGGAAGTCGGCGGCGACGGTCGGCGATGTGATGGGCAAGTACCACCCGCATGGCGACCAGGCGGTCTATGACACGCTCGTCCGCATGGCGCAGGATTTCTCGCTGCGCTACCCGCTGGTCGACGGCCAGGGCAACTTCGGCTCGGTCGATGGCGACCCGCCGGCGGCAATGCGGTACACGGAAGCGCGGATGTCGGCCATCGCCGAGGAGATGCTGGCCGACATCGACCAGAACACGGTCGACTTCGAACCGAACTACGACGGGCGGCACCAGCAGCCGGTCATCCTGCCATCGCGGATGCCGAACCTGTTGCTCAACGGTTCGTCCGGCATCGCCGTGGGCATGGCGACGAACATCCCGCCTCACAACCTGGGCGAGTTGGCCGACGCGGTCTCGCTGCTCATCGAACAGCCGGACTCGACGCTGGACGACCTGCTCCAGATCGTGAAGGGGCCGGACTTCCCGACGCACGGCATCGCGCTCGTGGGCAAGGACAGCGAGCAGGTGCGCCTGGCCTATGGCGAGGGCCACGGCAAGGTGACGATGCACGCGCGCACGAGCATCGAGGAATCGAGCCGGGGCCGGACGGCGATCATCGTGACCGAACTGCCCTACCAGGTGAACAAGGCGCTCCTCGTGGAGAAGATCGCCGACCTGGTGCGCGACAAGAAGATCGAGGGCATCGCCGACCTCCGCGACGAAAGCGACCGGAACGGGATGCGGATCGTGATCGAGCTGAAGAAGGAAGGCTCGGTGACGCAGATCAAGAACCTGTTGTTCAAGCACACGGCGATGCGGACGAGCTTTTCGGTCAACATGATGGCGATCGTCGACGGGGCGCCGCGGCGGCTGGGGCTGAAGCGCGCGCTGGAGTTGTTCATCGACCACCGGCGCGAAGTCATCCGCCGGCGCACGGAGTACCAGCTCGAAAAGGCGCGCGAACGCGAGCACGTGCTCAACGGCCTGCTGAAGGCGATCGAGATGCTGGACGCGGTGATCGCCACCATCCGGGCATCGGAATCGGCAAACAACGCACTCGAGCTGCTGCAGGGCACGGGGCTCGTCTCGGCCGAGCGGCTGCCGGCGAACAGCCCTGCGGCGCTCCGGTCGCTCACGCGGCAGAACCCGTTCGACTTCACGGAGATCCAGGCGCGAGCGATCCTCGACATGCAGTTGCGGCGGCTGGCCGCGCTCGAACGCCAGGCGCTTCTGAACGAATACGAAGAGTTGATCAAGAAGATCAACGAACTCGAGGACCTGCTGGCGAACCCGCGCAAGATCGACTTCCTGATCCGCGACGACATGCTCGACCTGAAGAAGAAGTACGGGGACGCGCGGCGGACGGAGATCGTGGAGGCGGACCCGGAGGACTTCCGCGAGGAAGACCTGATCGCGCACCAGGACAGCGTGATCACGCTGAGCATCCGCAACTACATCAAGCGGATGCCGCTCGAGGAGTTCCGCCGGCAGAAGCGCGGCGGGCAGGGGGCGCGGGGAGCCCCCACGCGCGAAGAAGACGCGGTGATGAAACTGGTGGTGTGCGACACGCACGACAACTTGCTGTTCTTCACGGACAAAGGGAAGGTCTACCACCTGCGCGCGTACGACGTGCCGGATACGAAGAAGCAGGCGAAGGGCCTGCCGATCGTGAACCTGATCGATATCGAGGCGGGCGACCGCGTGACGGCCATCCTGGTCATCAAGAGCTACGAGGCGGACTTCATCCTCCTGGCGACGCGGCTCGGCGAGATAAAGAAGACGTTGCTGAAGGACTTCGAGGAAGTCCGCCGCAACGGCAAGATCGCGATGGACCTGGAGCCGGACGACCAGCTCATCGCGGCGCGGCTGGCAACGAACGAGACGAACGTGATCCTGGTCTCGAGCGAGGGCCAGGCCATCCGCTTCAAGATCGACGACCTGCGGCAGGCCAGCCGGACCAGCGGCGGCGTGCGCGGGATGAAGCTCGCGAAGGGCGGGTACGTCGTCGGCGTGGAGACCCTGGACGATGGCAACCAGCTGCTCATCATCTCGGAGAAGGGCTTCGGGAAGCGGACGCGGGTGGAGGAATACCCGCTCCAGGGGCGCGGCGGGCAGGGCGTGAAGACGCTCAACATCACCGACCGCACAGGGTCGGTGGCGGCCTGCCGGATGGTGGGC
>WBZO01005215.1_pt1 | contig 13403 bp, 11 predicted proteins | sample 5204261 | NCBI WGS metagenome assembly WBZO01 (sample SAMN12412400, study PRJNA552823) | activated sludge metagenome | isolation source: activated sludge from anammox sidestream of wastewater treatment plant... | place: USA: North Carolina | collected 2017-09
CAGTCGCCTGCGGCCCACACGCCCTCGACGCTCGTTGCCAGGCGCGCGTCGGTCGCGATCGCCCCGGTCGGTCCGATGGCGATTCCCGCGTCGCGCGCCAGGGCGACGTTCGGCCGCACGCCCAGTCCCAATACGACGAGGTCGGCGGGCACCCCACCCGCGCTCGTCTCGACGCCACGGATCCATCCCTCCGCATCGACGGCGAAACCTTCGACGCCGACCCCGAGCTTGAGCTCCACGCCCATCGCGCGCATCGCGGCCGCGACGCGCTCACCCATGTCGGGGTCGAGCGTCGCCATCGGCGCCGCGAGCTTTTCCACGACGGTGACCTCGAGGCCGCGGTGAACTAGCGCCTCGACGACTTCGATGCCGATGTAACCGGCACCGACGACCACCGCACGCCGCGGATGGCGATCGCGGATCATCGCGTCGATCGCGACCGCGTTCGGGATCGTGTGGATGACGTGAATGCCCCTGGCGTCGATATTGGCGAGCGTCGGGCGGATCGGTGTTGCACCGGTCGCGATCACGAGCTGATCGAAGGGCTCGGTGAACTCGCGCGCCTCGGCATGCGAGCGCACCGTCACGCGTCGCGCGGCGGTATCGATGGCGAGGACCTCGTGCCCGGTGCGCACGTCGATCCCGTTGGCGCGGTGCTTCTCCGGAGAGCGTGCGACCAACGCCGATACCTCCGCCACCTGTCCGCCGACGAAGTACGGCAATCCGCAGGCCGCAAACGACGTGTACTCGCCGCGCTCGAACACCACGAGCTCGACGGGCTTCGCACCCCGGCTCGCCACTGCGGCCGCCGACATTCCCGCAGCATCACCCCCGATGACGACGACCTTGGACACGGTACCTCCGTAGCGATCGAAAACGCGATGCAAGCATACCGCGGCACCGGCGGGCGCCGGCGTGACACAGCACCGAGGATGGGGTGCCTACAGGCTCGCGATCACGTTGCGCAGTTTCCCGCGCACCTCCTCGGCAATCGTCCCCAGTTCCGGATTCTCGATCGCGAGCATCGACGCGACAGGATCGACGGCCGAGACCTCGACCTTGCCATCCGCGCGTTCCTGAACGATGACATTGCACGGCAGCATGGTGCCGATCTTGTCTTCGGTCTGGAGCGCCCGGTACGCGAACGCCGGATTGCAGGCGCCCAAGATCCGGTACTTGCGGAAATCGACGTCGAGCTTGTGCTTGAGCGTCGACTTGACGTCGATTTCGGTGAGGACGCCGAAGCCCTCCGCTTTCAACGCGTCGGTCACGCGCGTGATCGCCTGGTCGAAAGGAAGGGAGCACGACTTGCTGAAGTGATAGTTCATGAGGGTCACCCAAAGAGCATGACGGAAAGAAAGCGGGCAGCCGCGGGCGCCGCGCCGTCGCAACGGCATCGCGGCCCCACGCGTACCGCCGTGTGCGTTGCCGCACCCGGCCCACATCGACACATGGGGCCGTTCGAACCTGAAGCAACGCGGCGCCGTGCTCGCGATGCGCCTGCGTCATCGCCGGCGGTCGGAGGGCTCCGCGGCCGGATGGCCCCATGGTCGAGTTGCCCTTGCGCCGCATCAAGAAATGAATTACCATTCACTCCATTGCGCGAACGGCGGAGCGGGGCATGGCGTATCGACAAACCGCGTCGGTGGAAGCGCGTCTGCACGATAACCGCAGCCGCATCCTTGCCGCCGCGCGTCGCCTCGTCAGCGAGGGCGGCTGGAAGGAGGCGCAGGTCGCGAGCGTCGCCGCGGCCGCCGGCATGGCCACCGGCACGGTCTATCGCTATTTTCCATCGAAGGCCGAGCTCTTCGCCGAAGTCCTGTCCGCGGTCTCGCAGCGCGAGGTCGATGTCCTCGCGGCCATCGCGGCGTCGAGCGAAGGCGCGATCCAACGCCTGCACACGGCGGTGTCGACGTTCGTGCAGCGGGCGATGCGCAATCCGCGGCTCGCGTACGCGCTCATCGCCGAGCCATGCGACAAGGAGATCGACGAGGCGAGGTTGACGTACCGCGCGGCGATCAGCGAGGTCATCCGCGCCGTGATCGCATCGGGCCAAGCGACCGGGTCGCTGCGCAAGGACGTCGCCCCCGATCTCGCCGCGACGGTCATCGTCGGCGGATTCATGGAGGGCTTGATCGGGCCCTTGTCTCCCTTGGGTCGCCGGCAGCGGCAAGACACCGAAAGCTATCGGCGGGAGGTCGCCACCCTCGCCGACGAAATCGCGACGCTCGCGTGCGCGAGCGTCGCCTCGCCCCTACCCAATGTTCGTCCTTTCATCCGGAGGCCGTCATGAACAAGCCCGTTCCCGCCAGCATTCTCGAAGTCCCCGTCGATCGTCACGTGACGCACGAAGTGCGCAACCAGGCCGCGCCGGCGACCGATTTCAATGCGTTTGCAACCGACGTCGTCGCGCGCGCAGCGATCGAGCGCGAAGCACCGTGGGCCGCGCCGCGCTGCGACGCGCTTGGCGCGGTGGTCGGCGACGAGGCGACACAGGAACTCGCGCGGCTCGCCAATCGCAACCTCCCTGAACTCAAGACGCACGATCGCTTCGGCAACCGCGTCGACTGGGTCGAGTTCCATCCGAGCTGGCATGAGCTCATGGCGCTCGCGTGGAAGCACGAGGTTCCCAATCTTTCCTGGCGCACGAGCGAGAAGGGCGGGCACTTCGCCCGCGCGGTGTTGACCTACCTGTGGAATCAGGTCGAGCAGGGAACCGCGTGCCCGACCGGGATGGCGTACGCGTCGTACGCGGGCTTCACCGTCGAGCCATCGCTCGCCATCTGGGCGGAGAAGTCGAAGGGCACGGTATACGAGTTCAGCCGCCGCGAGGTGGCCGACAAGCCGTCGGTCGTGATCGGCTACGCGATGACCGAGAAGCAAGGCGGCTCGGACCTGCGCCAGACGCAGACGACGGCGCGCTTCTCGCACGTCGGCGACTACCACGGGGCGCCGGCGCACTGGTACGAGCTCACGGGCCACAAGTGGTTCTGCTCGGTGCCGCAGTCCGACGGCTTCTTCACGCTCGCCAAGGTCGACGGCGGCGTCACCTGCTTCTTCCTGCCGCGCACCTTGCCCGACGGCAGCTTCAATCGGTTCTTCGTGCAGCGGCTGAAGGACAAGGCCGGCAATCGCTCCAACGCGTCGAGCGAAGTCGAATTCGCCGGCACGCTCGCGATCCGCGTCGGCGAGGAGGCGCACGGCATTCGCGAGATCCTGACGCACTCGCACCTCACCCGTCTCGACTTCGCGATCGGCTCTGCGGGGCTCATGCGCCAGGCGCTGACGCTCGCGCAGGTGCACACCACGACGCGCAACGCCTTCGGGACATCGATCGCCGAGCGGCCGATGATGACCAACGTGCTGGCCGACATGGCGGTCGAGGTGGAAGCGGCGACGCTCATGGCGCTGCGCATCGCCAAGGCCACCGACGCCATGGGCAAGAGCGAGCACGAGCGGCTGCTCGCGCGCGTGGCCACCCCGGCCGCCAAGTACTTCAACTGCTCGCGGGCGCCGACCATCGCCAACGAGGCGCTGCAGTGTCACGGCGGCAACGGCTTCATCGAGGAGAACCCGATGGCGCGACTGTTCCGCGAGTCGCCGCTCAACAGCGTCTGGGAAGGCACCGCGAACATGATGTGCATGGACGTGCGCCGGGCGATGCTGCGCCTGCCGCAGACGATCGACGCGCTGCTCGACGAGGTGCGCCCCGTCGCAAGCCAGGATGCGCGCCTTGCGACCATGGTCGGTCACACCGAGCGCCTCATCCGCGGCGCGGTCGACGACGAGTTTCTCGCCCGTCCGATGAGCGACGCCGTCGCCCGCGTCCTCCAGGCCGCCGAGCTCGTGCGTTACAGCACGCCGGAGGTGGTCGACATGTTCTTTGCCACGCGCGCCGCGGCCGAGTTCGGCGCGTGGGGTGCGCACTACGGCACGATGGCAGGATCGATCACGCAGGCCGCGGCCCGCAAGGTGATGGAGCGGTCGATGGTCGCGCACCGGTAGCCCGGCAGGCGCTCGAAGGCCGGAGGAAGAGCCATGTCCGATCTCATCGCCGAGGCGCCTGCCGTGAGCAAGGTGGAGCTCATGACGGGCGACGCTTACCGCGAGTCGCTGCGCGACTACCGGCCGCGGGTCTTCGTCGACGGACGCGCGGTCGCGAGTGTCGTCGACGAGCCTGCGCTGCGTCCGGGTGTCAACGCGCTCGCCTTCACGTACGACAGCGCGCTGCGCCCCGATCTTGCGCCGATCGCCCTTGCGACGCAGACGCGCCGCAATCGGATCGTGAATCGCATGACGCACGTCAACGAGTCGGCCGGCGATCTGCTGAACAAACTCGAGATGGTGCGCCTGCTTTGCCAGGAAACGGGCTGCGCGCAGCGCTACCTCGCGCACGACGCGCTCAACGGCCTCGCGCAGGTGACCGCGCGCATCGACGACGCGAAGGGCACGCGCGAGCACGGCGAGCGCTTCGAGGCGTACCTCGCGCACGTGCAGGACAACGACCTCACGCTGGGCATCGCGATGACCGACGCGAAGGGCGATCGCAGCCGGAAGCCGCACCAGCAGGCGAACCGCGACGCCTACGTGCACATCGTCGAGCGCAACGCGAAGGGCATCGTCATCGGCGGCACGAAGGCGATCGTCACCGGCGCGCCGTACATGCACGAGCTGCTCGTCATGCCGAGTCGCAACATGGGACCCGAGGACGCCGATTTCGCACTGTGTTGCGCGGTTCGCGTCGACGCGCCCGGCATCACGATCGTGTCGCGCCCCGCGGGGCGGCCGGGTGACGATCTCGAGCACGGCGACGCGCCCTTCTCGCGCAAGTACGGGCAGGCGACCGCGGTCGTGATCTTCGATCGCGTCTTCGTTCCATGGGAGCGCGTCTTCTTCGCCGGCGACTGGGAGCATAGCCACGTCCTGACCTACAGCTACGCGACGCACCATCGCCACACCTGCATCGCGGCACGGGCCGGCTTCGGTGATCTCCTCATCGGCGCCGGCGCCTTGATGTGCGAGGCCAATGGCCTGGACCCGGGCACCAAGAGCAGCTTGCGCGAGCCGATGGTCGAGCTGATCACGATCACCGAGAGTTTCTTCGCCTGCGGTGTCGCGGCGAGCGTTTACGCCGAGCGCGACCCGTACAGCGGCACGTTCATGCCGGAGCCCGTCTTCGCCAACATCGGCAAGCTCCTGCTCGCGACCAAGATCTACGACATGCACCGCATCGCGCACGAGGTATCGGGCGGGCTCATCGTCACGCTGCCGGGTCCCGACGAGGATCACAATCCCGTCACCGCGGCGACGCTCGCCGAAGTCTTGCAGGCAGCCCCCGGCATCCCCTACGACAAGCGCATCCAGACCGCGCGCCTGATCGAGGATCTGACGGCGTCGTACCAGGGCGGCTGGTACTCGGTGATCAGCCTGCACGGCGGCGGTTCGCCCGCGGCGATGAAGCAGGAGATCTGGCGCAACTACCCCGTCGGCTCGAAGGTGGAACTGGTCGAACGACTGCTCGATCGCGGCCTCCTGCACGACGAGAAGCGTGCGATCACCCGGAATCGCCAACCAGGCAAGTGCTGCGACGCCGGCTGCACGGCACCGGGTCAGCCGATGATGGTGGCACTGCCGGCGAGCCGGCGGACGTCGAAGCGACCTGACGAGGCGACCTCGAAGCCGCAGTGACGGCGTGGCGGTGTGACGTCGCCGGCGCGCTACGGTGATCGCACGCCGTCTATTTCTCGCCCTTGCCGTGCATGACCATGATGGTTTGCTGCATGAGCGCGCACGGTGTCTCCTTGCCGTCCGCAACCGCGGCGACCTCGGCCGTGGCGACGATCAGCGTGCGACCCGGGCGCACGACGCGACCGCGCGCGATGAGCGATTGCCCGGCGGCCGGCGCGAGGAAGTTCACCTTGTACTCCACCGACAGGACCGACGCGTCGGCGGGGACCACCGTCATCGCCGCGTAGCCCGCCGCCGAATCGGCGATCGCGCCCACGATCGCGCCGTGCACGAAGCCATGCTGCTGCTCGATCCCCGACCAGTGCGGCAGGTGGATCTCGGTGCGCCCGCGTTCGACGATCGCGAGCGTCGCGCGTATGAGTTGCATCGCGTTCTGCCGCTGGAAGCTCTCCCGGACGCGCGCGGCAAAGGGGGGATCAGCGCTGCGGGTCAACGTCGCCTCCTTTCACATCCCCCGGCGGATGCCGGGGCGAGCTCACGGTGTCCCGCATGGTATCGCGGCCACGACTGGCGAGCACGACCTTGCCCGCAGGCCACGACGTGGGGTCGACCCCGCTCCGAGGGCCTTCGCTCACGACCGGGTCAGTGCGCGCATCTCGACCAGTGCCGTGACGACGTCGAGCTGGGGTGTCGCGACGCCCGCGTCGCGCCCGAGCACCTGCACCGCGCGTAGGATGCTCTGCGTTTCGAGCGGCCGCCCGGCCTCGAGATCCTGCAGCATCGAGGGCTTGTGCGGGGAGAGTTTGCCCGGATCGAGGATCGACGCATCGATCGACATCGGCACCCCCTGAGCCGTCGCGACCGCGGCCACTTCGCGCATCAGGTCGAGGCACAGTCGATGCAACGTCGGGTCCGCCGTCACCTGTCGATTGCCGGCTCCGGTGAGCGTGCTCACCGGGCTCAACGCAACGTTGATCGCGAGCTTGCGCCACACCCGAAGACGGATGTCGGGATCGATCGGCGCCTCGATTCCGGCGCTCGCGAGGAGCTCGTGGACGGCCTGCGTCGCAGCCACGCCCGCTGGCGTTACCGGCCCGAGCTCGAACCGACTCGTTGCCGCCGCACAACGCACCACCCCCGGGGCGACCACCGTATTCGGCGAATAGGCGACGGCACCGACGACGCGGTGCGCCGCAATGGTGTGCGCAAGCCCTCCCGGATCGAGGCACGCACTTGCTGCCGCAGACAGGGGCGCAACGCGTTGCAGCGCGTACCACCAGGGGATGCCGTTGGTAACGAAGGCGATCGCATCGGCGCGCCGGGCGAGATCCGCGAGCGCGGACGCCGCCGCGGCGAGCGCGTTGGCCTTCAGCGTGACGAGCACGACGTCGGGTGCCGCAATCTCGCTCGCGTCGGCGGTGGCTTCGACGGTGGCGTGGATCTCCTGCTCCGGAAGGAGGAGGCGCAACCCTCGCTCGCGCATCGCAGCGAGATGCGCGCCGCGCGCGACGACGTGCACGCGATGCCCGGCATGCGCGAGCCGGGCGGCCAGGTGGCCGCCGATCGCGCCGGCGCCGAAGACGCAGACGTGGGGCATTCAGGCGAGTCCGACCACGGGCAGCGGTGCAGCGAGCTCGTCGCGCGGGCGCCGTGCGATGTGAGCGTCAAGACGCGACCGCACCTGCGCGTAGCCAGCGGCGTCGAAGACGTTGTGACATTCGTGCGGGTCGACCGCGAAGTCATACAACTCGCCGGCTCCGGAATCGAGTTCGACCGTCATTCGGTACTGTTCGGTGCGAATCGTTCGCAGCCGCAACGGCGTGCCGCAGCGATCCTCGCCCACGTCCCACTCGTTGTAGGCAAATGCCCGTGGATCGCCGTCGCCTGCGAGGAGCGTGCGCAGCGACTTCCCGTGCATTGCGTCGGCGTCGACACCAGCGTAGTCGAGCAGCGTCGGCGCGAGATCGATCAGCGATACGGGATCGCGCACGCGGTGCCCGGCCTTGATCCCCGCGCCGCGGGCGATGAGCCCGATGCGCAGGAGTCCGTCGTAGAGCATGGGACCCTTGAGCAGCAGGCCGTGATCACCCAACCACTCGCCGTGGTCGGAAGTGAAGATCACGAGCGTATCGTCGGCGCGTTCGAGCGCGTGGAGCGCGGCGTCGATGCGTCCGACCTGGTGATCGATGAGCGCGATCATCCCGTAATAGTTGGCGATGAGATGCCGCAATTGCCGGTCGGACTGCGGCGCCGGCGCACGCATCTTGTTGATCTCGGCATTGCCGTGCGCAGGATTGCCTTCGAGGACGGCGCGGTGCCACCAGGGGCGCCGCTCGAGATCGCGCGTGCGAAAGGGGGGCAGGTCGACGTCCTCGGCACGATGCATCCAGCACCACGGCGCCGGCGCGTCGAAGGGATGATGTGGATCGGGAAACGAGACCCAAAGACAAAACGGCTGCTCGCGTGGTGCATGCTCGAGGAAGGCGATCGCACGATCCGCCGCCCAGGTCGAGTTGTGCCAGGCCACCGGCAACGCCGAGTTCCACGTCTGGAGCGCGCCTTCGGCGTCCGGCGGCAGAGCCTCGCGGTACAGGCGGTTCTTGAGCTCGCCGCGGCCATCGCCGTAGTACCACCGCTCGTAGTGCTGCCCGAACGGAGGCGCCATCGGCAACCAGTGATTGTGACCCTCGACCACCAGTTCGACGTGCTCGAAGCCCATGTACGGACCGTACCACCGGGGTCCATAGCGGTCCATGCTCTGCCGGCATTCCGGCGTTCCGGTCGGGGCGAAGGTGTGGTGCGAGGAGAAGTGGGCCTTGCCGATGAATCCGGTGCGATACCCCGCCGCCGCGAGACGCCCGCCGAATCCTTGCTCGCCTGTCACCGGCGGCAGGTCGATGCCGTTGTCGCGCACGCCGTGCGTGTTGGGCAGCCATCCCGTCAGCAGCGACGCCCGGGCTGGCTGGCAGACGGGATTGGGCGTGATCGCGGTCGAAAACCAGGTCCCCTCCGCCGCCATCCGATCGAGATGCGGCGTGCGCACGGCGCGACCGGCAAAGCCGAAACAGTCGCCGCGATGCTGATCGGACGTGATGAGTACGATGTTCGGTTGCCGCACGGCCCGACCTCGCTCAGTCGACCTTGACGCCGGCTGCGCGGATCACCTTCCCCCATTTTTCACGCTCGTTCTTAATGAGCGTGGCGAACTGCTCGGCGGTCGACGTCATCGGCTCGACGCCGGCCTTGGCGAAGCCCGCCTGCACCGTCTGCGTTGCGACCGCCTTGTTGGCAGCAGCGTGCAGCGCGGCCAGAACGTCCTTGGGTGTGCCCTTGGGAGCGACCAGTCCGTACCAGATGATCGCCTCGAAATCCTTGACGCCGCTCTCTGCAAAGGTCGGCACGTTCGGCAGATCGCGGGTCCGCTTGCTCGAGCCGACCGCCAGGGGTTGCAGCTTGCCCGCCGCGAAATGGGGCATGAGAGGGGGAATGCCGATGAGCGCGATGGGAACCTCGCCACTCAACACGGCCATCGTCGCCGGCGCTCCACCCTTGTACGGAATATGCTCCATCGAGATCCCGACCGACGACTTGAACAGTTCCGCGGCAAGGTGTTGCAGCGTTCCATTGCCGGGCGTCGCGTAGCTTATGCTGCCCGGCTTTGCGCGGGCCTTGGCGATAAGATCCGGCAGGTCCTTGAAGCCTGCCGCGGGATTGGCGACGAGCGCGAACGTGTTCGATGCGACGAGGCCGATCGGCTCGAACGCGGCCTGGGGGTCGATCGTCCCCGAGTACAGCGTGGGACTGATGGAAAGGCACGCGATCTCGCCGAGCATGATGGTGTAACCGTCGGGCGCCGCGCCTGCGGCGACGGCGTTGCCGATCGTACCGCCGGCACCGGGTCGATTCTCGACGACGATGGACTGGCCGAGCGCGTCGGACATTCCCTGCGCCAGGAGGCGGGCGATCGAATCGGTGCCGCCGCCGGCCGGCTGGCCGACGATGATCCGGAGGGGTTTGGTGAACGTCACCTGGGCGTTGACCAGTGCGCCCGGCATGGCCAAGCTACCGGCACCCAGCATGGCAGCGACAGTGACGAGTCGGCGCCGACGCGACGGCGCAACGGGGGAACGGCGTGTGATGTTCATGGCACTCTCGTTGGCGATGGACGATGGTCCGGCCGCGTGTCGTTTGGTGCGTCTGGGGGCCGGACTTGGGGCATAATACATCATAATTCCACTTATAGAATTAACATTCGATGCCATCCCCATCCATCCACGATGCGCAGGCGCCACCCGCAGCGGCTAAAGCTACGGGGTCGTCGCTGCGAAAAGGGCCGATCCCGCTCTACGTCCAGCTTGCCGACGTCTTGCGCCGGCGGGCGATCGAGCGCTATCGGGCCGGGGAGCGCTTCCCCACCGTGCAGCAGCTTGCGACCGAGTTCGCGGTGGCACAGGTCACGGTTCGCCAGGCGCAGGCGTTGCTCGAAAAGGAGGGATTGCTCGAGCGGGCGCGTGGGCGAGGCACGATCGTGCTCGAGCCACCCGCACCGCCGAGCCGCTTCCATCTGTCGACCTCGCTCGAAGAGCTCGTCGCGTCGACGCGTCATACTGAGCCTCGAATCCTCGCGACTGCGCTGGCGATGCCCCCCGCCGAGCTCGTCCCGACGGTCGGGATGCTCGCACCGAAGTATCGATTCATGCACCGTGTTCACGCGATCGGAGGCGATCCGTACGCGGTGCTGCGGCTGTACGTCGATGAACGCCTCTATCGGTCGCTCCCCGCATCGCGATTCGCCAACGAGACGGTCGTGTGCGCCTTGAAGCGCCTGCAGCCGAGCCCCATTCACTCCGGGCGCCAGCACGTCACGGTGCAGCGTGTGGCCGCGGACGACGCCACGTGGCTTGGGATTCCGCATGACGCACCCGTCGCGCGGATCCGGCGGCACTTCCTCGACTCCAGGGGAACGTTGATCTACTTGGGCGACATCGTCTATCGCGGTGATTTCGTGTCTTGGGATATGGACCTCGATGTCTGATCCGCCACCACGGGCGCTCTCCCTCGACGGTGCCACCAACGCGTCGTCCCCACTTGCGCGCCTCGGCCGCGTCGCCTGGCCGCAGCTGCGGCTTGCCGCAGTCGAAGTCGCGATCGTGACGGCGCCGATCGCGGCGCCGGTGCGCGGCTCGTTCGGCGCCATGTCCGCGCGCGTGAGCCTGCTGGTGCGCGTGCGTGACGGCACCGGCGGCGTCGGACATGGCGAGGTGTGGGCCAATTTTCCCGAGGGCGGGGCGCAGTACAAGGCGCATCTTCTGCGTCGCTACGTCGCGCCGTTGCTCGTCGGGCGCACATGGGCGTCGCCGTGGGCCGCATGGGATGCCTTGGAGGTCGAGCTCGCGCGGCTCGTTCTCCAGTCAGGCGATTTCGGCGCGTTCGCGCAGGTGTGCGCAGGCGTCGACCAAGCCATCTGGGACCTGTACTGTCGTCGGGTCGGCGCCCCGCTGTGGAGCCTTGCCGGCGGCACGCCACACGTGAACGTGTACGCGAGCGGCATCGGGCCGGAGCAAGTCGCGGCAACCATTCGCGAGCAGGAGCAGGCTGGGCACACGCGCTTCAAGATCAAGCTGGGATTCGGCGAGGCGGTCGATCGCAGCAATCTGGAGGCGGCGCTGGCGGCGCTCCCCTCCGCGGGTGTGCTCCTCACCGACGCCAACCAGGGATGGAGCGTGGACGAGGCCCGAGCCTGGCTTGCAGTGCTCGCAGCGCAAAGGGTTGGATGGTGCGAGGAGCCCGTACGCGCCGACGTGTCGCTCGCGGCCTGGACCGAGTTGACCCAGGCGACACCGGACATGCGCGTCGCGGCCGGGGAGAACCTGCGCGGCATCCAGGCGTTCACGGACCTCGCCACGACCGGTGGCGTGCGGGTGATCCAGCCCGATCCTGGCAAGTGGGGCGGCATCACTGGCGCGTTGCGCCTGCATGCCGCGCTACCTCCCGACGTTTGGCTGTGCCCCCACTGGTTGGGAGGCGCCGTCGGTCTTGCCGCGAGTCTGCAACTCGTCGGCGCGCTGCAGGGGATGGGACCGGTCGAGGTGGACGTCAATCCGAATCCGCTCCGTACGCAATTGCTGGGCGAGAAGCTCGACGTTCATGCCGGGAGCATCGTCCTCACCGATCGTCCCGGGATCGTATCCACTCCGTCGCACGCGCAACTCGATTGGCGATGAGTCGTCCGTGGCGCGGCGCATTGGCACGCGCTGCAACGATGGATCGAGTTGCCTGCCGCGAGATGCCGCGAACCGGCGCCCACCGCTGCGTCGGAGGTCGCAGGTTCATCCGGCATGGATGATCGTCGTCATGTTCCGTGCCGGATCCTCGTGTGACAATGCCCTCGAGCGGCAGGCCGCGACCAATCGATGCGGGGGAGACTTTCGAGAACGTGCCGTCACCTCACGCGATTCGGATGTGTCCCAACGATGCCGCGCCCGTCGTCGTCCTCAACCCAAGACCCCCGTCCACATCCCATGACCGCCAACCTCGCCATGTGGCGCAAATCGCTCACCCAGTCGGTCAAGATCGCGACCCGGCCAGAATGGGACGCGCTCGACCTCCTGTCGAAGTGGTTCATCGCCACGCGGGCATCGATCTCGACGCTGTCGTTCCATTCCTGCCTCATCGGCGGCCTGCTGGCATGGGGACATCTCGCGAGCACGGGAGGGCACATGGATCTGCCGGTCTGGATCGTGATGACCGTCGGCCTCTTCGTCGCGCACGGCGCGAGCAACCTCATCAACGACTACGTCGACTTCAGCCGCGGCGTGGACTCGGACAATTACTTCCGCACGCACTACACGACGCATCCGCTCCTGCAGGGCTTCATGAGCAAGCGCAAGCATGCGGTCTACTTCTGGGCGAGCAGCGCGATCGCCGTTGCGTCGGGGCTCTACGCCTGGCACCACAGCGGCTATTCGAGCGTGGTCTTCTGGCTCTTCGTCGCGGGCGCCGCGATCCTCGCGCTGTACACCTGGCCGCTCAAGCACATCGGTCTCGGCGAGGTCTCGATCTTCCTCATCTGGGGGCCGCTCATGATCATGGGCGTGTACTACGTGCTGGCCGGAAGCTGGAGCTGGAACGCGGTGCTCGCCACCCTTCCGTTCGGTCTCAGCGTCGGAGCGGCCAACAACGCCGAGCACCTCGACAAGCGCGCCGAGGATGCACGCAAGGGTGTGCACACGCTGCCGGTGCTGATCGGCGACGTCGCCGCGCGCTGGGTGACCATCGTAGCGATCGTGCTGTGCTACCTCATCACGATCTACCTCGTCTTCGGCAATCGCTACTTCACGCCGGCGATGCTGCTCGTGCTCCTGGCGCTCACGTCGACGTTGCCCACGCTCGAGCATCTCCTGCGACCCAAACCGATCGAGGTGCCCAAGGATCATCCGGCGTGGCCGATGTGGTTCTTTGCCGACTGCCTGCGCTTCAGCGCCGCCTTCGGCAACTGGTTCGTTGTGGGCCTCGCTCTCGATACCCTGCTGCGCGCCTTCGTGCCGGGGTTCTGGCGGTAGCCCGCGGCCGGCGCCGGCACGTTCCTCACCTGCCGTCGTCGGTCGCGCGGATTCTCTGTCCCAGCTCCTGCGCTTCCGCCGAATCGAGCGGGGCGGCGTCGCGGCCGAGGAGATCGTCGAGCAGGCGCTGGACCACAGGCACCTGCGGGAGCG
>WBZO01005216.1_pt1 | contig 13403 bp, 12 predicted proteins | sample 5204261 | NCBI WGS metagenome assembly WBZO01 (sample SAMN12412400, study PRJNA552823) | activated sludge metagenome | isolation source: activated sludge from anammox sidestream of wastewater treatment plant... | place: USA: North Carolina | collected 2017-09
GACTGAAACGATGATCGATTCCTGTTTGCAGCGGAATGGGGTCTCCGGGAATGACGTCGCGGGTCGTGGCGTTGACGAATCTCGGGGAGTCGCGGTAGATTTCACCGGCTTGGGCCCCCATAGTCTAGTGGACCAGGACGTCACCCTTTCAAGGTGAAGATCGCGGGTTCGAATCCCGCTGGGGGTACCACTCAGCACTCAACCCGGGTTCCGCCGGGATTCACTTCCTCTTTTTTCATCAACAACCGCGCCGCCGCGTCATTCGGATCGCAGGTTACCCGCCTCCCGCTCGTCGAGCGATGACGAATCCGTGCGAGACTTAGAATTGCAACAACCGGAGATGGTCCGGATGCCCGGCAAGCGAAGGAAACGCAATGGATATCGTCATGCCCGTGGCCGGTCTGGGATCGCGATTGCGCCCTCAGACCTGGAGCAAACCGAAACCACTGGTGCCAGTTGCCGGTAAACCAATGCTGGCTCACGTGCTGGATCGCGTTCTGCCCCTTCAGCCCGAGCGTCTGGTGTTCATCACAGGGTATCTCGGCGACCAGATCGAGTCCTGGATCACCGAGAACTATGATATTCCGGCATTGTTCGTCGAGCAGACGGAGATGCGAGGGCAAACCGATGCCATTATCCGCGTCCGGGACGCGGTGCGAAACGACGCGCTGGTGCTCTTCCCCGACATGCTCTTCGAGGCCGATTTCTCCGGCATTGCCACCTCGAACGCGGACATCATCACCTACACCAAGGAAGTCGAAGACCCCTCTGCATATGGCGTTGCCGTCATCGAAAACGACAGGGTCGTGCGTCTGGTGGAGAAACCCCAGACCTTCATCTCACCATTGGCGATCATCGGTATCTACTACTTTCGTTCGATGCCCGATCTCTATGATGCGATCGACGAGCAGTTCGCCCGCAAACTGTCGCTAAAGAACGAGTACTTCATCGCTGATGCGGTGCAGTTGATGATCGACAGCGGCAGGACCGTCGTTTCGTCGGTCGTCGATGTCTGGCAGGATTGCGGCAACGAGCACACGCTGCTCGACACGAACCGGTATCTCCTGCGGACATTGCACAGTGGCGGCGAGGCTGCCGGCAACGTGATCATTCAACCATCTCATATCAGCGATTCAGCGATCATCGAGCGGTCGATCATCGGTCCGCATGCCAGCATCGGTCCGCGGGCGCTGGTTCGCGACACCATCGTGCGCGATTCGATCGTGGATGAGGGCGCGGTGATCGAGGGCGCACATATCATCGGGTCGGTGGTCGGGCGTGGTGCACACGTGACCGGTCGCCCGGCGACGGTGAATATCGGCGATGTCAGCAAAGTGACTTTGTCGTGACTGACTCTCACACCGACGATGCATGGCTGGAACTCACTGTTGAAGCGGATTACGAAGCGGTCGAATCGGTCGTGGAACTCTTTTCCCGGTATGGCTATCAGGGCGGGGTGTCGATCGAGGAGCCGTTCACGCAGGATCCGGATGGTGACAATCTGCAGGTCGATATCACCAGACCGTTTTCGGTCAGCACTTTTCTGCCGGCCGGGAGCCTGGATCCGCAACTGAAAGAGGAGATCGAGCAGGCGCTCTGGTTTCTGGGAGCAATGCGTCCCGTCGGCGCCCTGCAGATCACATCGCATCAGGAATCCGATTGGGAAGAGGCGTGGAAAAAGCACTTTGCCCCGGTGCGGGCCAGTAACCGGTTCGTCATCCGCCCTCCCTGGCATGAACTGGAAACGGCGAATGGCGATCTGGTGATCGTGCTCGATCCGGGCATGGCGTTCGGCACGGGAACGCACCCGACGACGCGCCTCTGCCTGCAACTGCTGGAGAGATTGCCGGTGAAAGGAGCGCGAGTGCTCGATGCCGGCACCGGGACCGGTGTACTGGCGCTCGCTGCGGTGCTCCTTGGTGCCGCGTCAGTCACGGCAGTTGATATCGACCCGGTAGCGGTCCGCCAGTCGAGAGAAAATGTCGAATTGAACGGCATGACTGAACTGATTGCGATCCGCCAGGACGATCTCTCCTCACCGCCGCCGGAGGGCCCGTTCGATCTGGTCATTGCCAATATCATCTCCCGCATTCTCATCGAAATTCACCCGGCTCTGCTGGCATCGATGACTCCGGACACTGTGCTACTGCTCAGTGGGATCATTGAGGAAAAAGAGGCTGGAGTCGTTGCTTGCTATGAAGGCGCCGGGCTGACCATAGTGGAGCGCCTGCAGATGGGAGACTGGATCGCTCATGTCTGGACGAAGTCACGATCGACATAAGTATGATCGGCGCTCATGGTAAACTCCACCGGTTGCCCGCATCGCGATGGCGCGCCCCCGAGAAGCCCTTAGCCCAGTATTTGGAGCGTTTCCACATTGGCCCCCAAAGTCAGTCCACTTTCCCACCGGCGTGTCGATCTGGAGCCGGATGTCACCGGTCTTGTTGAAGCGGTTGCCAGGGATTCGTTCGGGTGGGAGCTCGGTCTTCAGCCGGGTGATCGGATTCTGAGTCTCAACGACCGTCCGGTTGTCGACGTCCTCGACTTCCAATTCAACGTGCATACCGAAGAGGTGCGCATCGAGGTCGAGCGGGGTGGGGTGATCGAGCGTTTCAGTCTGGAGCTCGAGGGGGACGAGTATTGGGGGATCACCTTTGCCGATCCTACATTCGACGGTATCCGCATATGTGAAAACGCTTGCCCCTTCTGCTTTATCAAACAGATTCCCAAGGGAATGCGCCGGTCTCTCTACGTCATGGACGACGACTACCGATATTCGATGTTGTACGGTGCGTTTGTCACGCTGACGAACCTGACAGAAGAGGATTGGGAGCGGATCGAAAGCGAGCGACTGGGTCCGCTCCACGTTTCGGTGCATGCGACCAATCCTGAACTGAGAGCGCAGTTGGTGGGTAATCCCCGGGGCGCCGAGATTTTGTCCCATCTCGCGCGCCTCGAGCGTGCCGGTATTGAGTTCCACGCGCAGTTGGTCCTCTGCCCGGGGGTGAACGATGGACCCGAACTCGACCGCAGTCTCAGCGACCTGCAGCAGTTCACCAAACTGGCGTCAATCGCCGGCGTGCCGGTCGGACTGACTCGCGTTGGTCAGGAGCGACAGAGTAAGCAGATCCGGTTGTCCAAGAAGTGCATTCGCACACTGCCAGGCAATCAGATTCGGGTGCGACGCTATCTGCCGGAGGAAGCTGAAGTCGTTCTGGAACACGCCGAGCGGTGGCAGGCGAAGTTTCGGGCCGATCGAGGCGAGACCTTTCTCTATCTGGGCGACGAGTTCTATCTGATGACCGGCCGGGAGGTGCCGCCGGCGTCGATGTACGATGGCTTTCCCCAGATCGAAGATGGCATCGGAATCACCCGCCATCTCCTCGATGATGTCGATCGCCTGATTCGGCGGTCGAAGCGGGGAGAACTGCAGGGCGCCCGCGGTATGGTGGTCTGCGGAACGCTGATTGGACCGACGATCAGGGGCATTGTCGATCGGTTGAATCAGGAATGCGGCACCGCAATTCGACTGCAGATCATCGAGAACACCTTCTTTGGTCCGGAGATCAACGTATCAGGTCTGCTTACCGGTACGGACGTGGCTGCGCAGTTGGCGGGTCAGCTCGATGGAGAGCCGGTCTACATTTCGAGCAGGACGATTTCCGACCGAACCCACACCATGATGGACGACATGACGATGAAGGAACTGAGTGCCCGATTGCAGACGCCCGTCGTGCCAGCGTTGACATTCACCGATGTCGCCAGAGACATGCGGGCGCGGAAAGCGGCTCTGAGCGCGGCCTGATAGCTCAGTCAGTTTTCCTGCGAGTGAGCAGGGCGGCCAGCGTCGCACCCGCGCCGGCCACCATGGCCATGGTTCGTTTTGGCAATCTATGACGGCTGACCGGCGCCGGTCTATCCGGTGGCGGATTGTATGTGCGCATATGCCACCAGAGGCGCGGTGTGTCTCGCATGGCTTTCAGAATGACCCTGGGATTGCCACCCGTCGAAGCGCCGGCCGTTCGGGGGAAATGCTGCACACCGACCTGCTGGACGCGTGCACCCTGTCGCCTCGCTTTTGCCATGATTTCGGTATTGATCAGCGCGCCACTCGAGGTGAGGTTGATCGATCGGAGCATTGCCCCATCGAAGATCTTGAATGCGCAGTCGATATCTCGCATGTGCACGCCAAACAGTATGCGAATCGACACATTGAACGTCTCCGCGAAGACGCGACGATGCAGACGATCGCTTCGTTCCATGCGGAAACCGGCCACGATGTCGTGCGAGTGAATGAACGGCGCCAGGCGCGAGATATCGGAAATGGCGAACTGGCGATCGGCATCCATGAACATAACCAGATCGCCGGTCGAGGCGGCGAATCCCGATCGCAGCGCACCACCGTAGCCCTGATTCTGCCGGAGGTCGACGAGTTTCACGCGAGCGTCCTGAGCACCGAGTTCGCGAGCAACCTCGGCGGTTCGGTCTCGAGAACCGTCGTTGACGACAATGACTTCAAAGTCGTTGAAGTAGGTGGGCAGTACGGAAAGCGCCTCTGAAACCACCGCCGGGAGATTCGCTTCTTCGTTGTAGGCCGGCAGCACCAGAGACAGGCGTTCCGTCATTGGCCGCGGTGCGGAATCAGACAAACAACTACCCGTTCTGCTCTAGGCCGCGGCCGGCGAGAGTCCCTGCATGTCCGGACTCACCGACCAGACGTTACTGCGGGGATAGAAGACCGTGTCGAACGTGTCACTCAGGACGACGTCGCCGTTTTTGCCATAGACCGTTCGGTAATGAATGACTTCGAGACCAGGACCAGCCCATTCCGTTTGCTTGATGGTGCCGGCAGGCAGATCCTCGTTGACCACCTCGACGGGTTCGGTCGGCGGTAACTCGGCGCCAAACTCGGGATTGCTGATGTCGATTGTGTAGTCCAGCTTGGGACCATAGATGACGACCACCGCAATGGGGCCATCGGTATAGGACTCTACCAGGAGCCACGAATCGCTACTCGGATTGACGAACCGGAGATCGATTCCGCTAAAGGGGTCGCCCTCGGGCTGGAAAATCGCGGCGTCGAGTCCTGGTGACCAGCCGTCCAGTTCATAGAAACCGAGGCGATAGCGATGGGGATGCCATTCGGTGAACTTCATCCCGGATAGGAGCGCCGCCCGGAAGACCGTCGTTGAGAGTTGACAAATGCCGCCCCCGATGTCACGTCCAATTCGCTCTCCGGCGATGACCTGGGCATCTACGAAGCCCAGATCGGCAGTGATTTCGCCGAGGGCGTGATTGAACGAGAACTCGCCACCTGGTCGGACCAGCGCCCCATTGAGAACCTGGGCGCCCACCTCAATATTCGTCGCTCGAGATTCCTCTGAACCGTCGAAATTTGACGTTCCACGACCGAGTTCGGTGGTGATTCCAAGCGCACCGAGATTGGAGCCATTGATCTCCGGTTCCAGTTTCTGCACCGGAAGCTCGATCGATCGATGCTCACCCCTGATGGCCTCACCCATGCTCTTGGCCAGAGACTGGGGCAACAGGCGGATACCATCTTTGCCTGGCACTGTGGCTTTCAAACCGCCATTGTTGTTCCAGGCGACTTTGGCATTGACTGGATCCTGATTGACTTCCGGAGAAAGGATACTGTCCAGCCACTGGGCGAGTCCGAGTTCATCGATCGTGATCGAGACGGCTTCGGGTCCACTGAGTTCTTCGTCGACTTCGACCTCGATGAATTGCCCATACTCTGCCGGAGAGATGTCCCACGACTTCTTGCCGTAGGTCAGCGTGATCGGCGCCGACAGCATTTCGTCCAGCTCAGCTCGCGCATCATCAAAGTCGGTGGCGAATACCGAGGGCTGCTGGTCGATGATCGGCAGGGATGCGGTTGGTCCCTGCAGCGATTCGAGACTGGTCAGCAGAATGTTTTGCAGGCTGGCCACGTTGACGACCTTGCCAGGCGACTCTGCGGATACGCTGACCACGCCGTCAACAATCGACAGTTCGGCATCGATGGGGTTGATGTGGAGTTCCTCGTCGACGCTCGCGGCCCACGCGGTCAATTCGTCATTCGAGATTTCGACGATCAGTGGAATGCTGGCATCCTGGCGCACAGCCGAAAGAACTGAACCAACCCGGGTGCGGCTTCCGTCATCGCGGCCGACGCTGAATGCGTCATCCAGGGCTCTGCTGACATTGACGTGGACGCCGAGTTCGCCAAGGGTGGGCGCCCAGTGCCGGTCCAGTGCATCCAGGTAGGCGCGCTGACTTTCGATCTGCAGCGCCTTCAACGTCAGCGCCTCTTCCGCTTCAGCGCGAGTCATGCCGCTGACGTCGACACCACCGACCTGAACGCCGGGGTAGATTCGGTTTTCGTATGAACGATCGAAGGCGAAGAGCGCGGCGGCAGCGGCGATGCAGAGGATCGCCACGCCAAGAATTACCCGAGTCGCGATGCGGACCCAGCGGCTCTGTCGTCTGAGATCGTCGTCGTCGGGACGGACGGCAGGACTGGGCGCCGTAAGGGTGCCACTTCGCTGCAGATTGTTCGCCAGTTGTTCAGCCAATGTCGGAAACCTCATATCGGTGGAGCAGTGGGAGTATCGAAGCGCTGCCTGACATCGGCGCCCCCAGCCACCACACCGCTGATGCTAGCATAATAGTCGGGCACGAACGCGGCCGAATTGCAGCATATCGCCATTCTTCAGCATCACGGTGCCCTCCACGGGACGTCCTCTGGCCCAACTGCCATTCATGCTGTCATAGTCCTCGATGAACCACTGTCCCGATTCCACAAACAGCGCCGCATGGACAGAAGACACCGAGGGATCGTCAAGCACGATGTCGCACTCGGGAGCGCGGCCAATCGTGGCGCGGCCATCGACAAACAGACTTGCGCCGTTCACCAGGCTCGAAGCGCCAGCATCGAGCACCATCAGCGATGCGACCAGTGGGCGTTGCTGCGCGACCGGCATCTGGTCCTGCGTGCCGATATCGATTTCTCGCACCATGATTCTTGCCATCTGCACCAGAAACAGAATGAGCAGACCGGCGAACGCAAACCGGAGCAGGTCGTAGAGCAACTCACCACTGTCGATGGCGCTCATGGCCTGATGTACGTCCGCAACCGTTCAACCGGTTTAGCGCAGGTCATGGCTGAGACGCGTTTCCACCAGACCAAAGGTGACGTGATCGCCGGCATAGATCGGAGTCCACGTCGAGATCTGGCGACCGTTGACAAATGTCCCGTTCAGACTGCTCAAATCGGCGACGCGGCACTGATCACCGATCATTTCGACTACCGCATGATGCCGAGAGATATTGGGGGCGTCGATGACCCAATCGTTGTCAAGCGCCCTGCCGATCGTGGTCTGAGCTTTGCGAAGATCGTGCGCCAGTCCGGTCAATGGCCCGGATACGACTTCGAGGAGATACGACGGCGCGACATATCGAGGCGGCTGCACCCAGAATGCCTCGGTTTGTCCAACTCTCGACGTCGGTTGGTCGGAAACGGGACGCCCCTCGGTCATCGTGGCGGTGACGGCCAGGGTGCGCGGCCGCACTCCCTCCATTTCGGCAATCCGGACGTCGATCGGTCCAATGGTGACGAAGCCGAGACGGTCAGCTTCATCATCGAGCCATTCTTCGAGGTGTCGGGCGATGGCGGATTCATTGCCCTCGAATGTAGTGAAATCGTCGGAGTGCATACCCACAGCGAATGAGTTGGGAACGATGGGGCCGCGCACCGATGTCATCTGGCGCTCTGCCATCTCGCGAGAGAGTTTCCTGGCGATCTCCGACGGCTGAATCGATGGTTTGAACACACGATCGACGCTGCCCTCGATAGCTCTTTCGAGAGTCTCTTCCAATCGATTGAATGGACGGAATCGTTTCATCAGGCGGTCATGGTTGCGTGTCAGTGTCGGGGCCGGTTCTTGCGCAGTCACCGGCAGTCGGCCAGAGTATAGTCAACGGTGCGGCAGTAATGGCCGCGCTGCAACAGGATTCGGTGATGGCAATGGCGTCGGCGCGTATTGGACCCTCGATTCTGACTGCTGATCTGCTGAGACTCGGTGAAGCAATCGCCGACGCAGAGACGGCCGGCGTCGACTATATCCACGTCGATGTGATGGATGGTCACTACGTGCCGAACATTACGTTCGGGCCGGTGATGGTCCGCACTGTCCGGCGGGCGACTGAGTTGCCGGTCGACGTGCATCTGATGATCGATGCGCCGGAGCGGTTTATCAGCGAGTTCGCGGAGGCAGGATCTGACACGATTACTGTTCACCTGGAAGCGGTGACCCATGTGCACGCGGTTTTGACGCAGATCCGCGAACATGGTGTTCGGCGGGGGATTGCCATCAACCCCACCACGTCACTCGGGCTGCTCGACGATGTGCTGCCGTTTTGCGAACAGGTGTTGTTGATGAGCGTGAATCCGGGGTTTGGCGGGCAGACCTTTATCCCCACCGCGCTGGGGAGGATCGATCGATTGCGGCAAATGATCGAATCGCGCGGGTTACAGTGCGATATTCAGGTCGATGGGGGTATCAAAGCGAGCAATATCGGTCGTGTGGTGCAGGCGGGAGCGACGATGATCGTCGCCGGTTCGGCGGTGTTTTCGCCGGATGTCCCGGTCGACGAGGCGGTTCGGGCGCTTCGGCGCGGTATTCAGTAACAGGGGCGACGGGAGATGGCGGTATCACAAGCGCCAGTTGGGATCGAGAAGCCGCTGACGCTGGCGATTCAGGGAGCAGGCGGCGAGGCAACGAGTTCAGCGCCGGGAACGTTGGTGGTGGAGCAGGTTGCCAGAGGAGACACTTCCGACGTGCTGGCCGTGATGGCGACCTCGTATCACGCGCAGCCAAACCGGCAGCTGGAGCAGATGGCAGTCGATGTCGTGCGTGACAGCCTGCGGGATGGGTCCGCACAGCATCTTTCCGACGTCATGAGGTCCGGTTTCCGAAATGCGAATCGGGTCGTTCGCGACGCGTCTTCCCCCGGCGAAGGGGAAGGAATCGCCATGCTCGCTCTTGCCACACGGGGCAAGTACGCGACGCTGGCGCTGATAGGTCCGGATCGAGGGTATCTGGCCCGAGCGGGGCGCTTAAATCAGGTTACTCGCGATCAGAGTGTGGTCGTGTCTCGGTCGCGTCGCAAACAGCATGAACAAACGCCGACGGCCGGCGTAAGCCGATTGCTGGGTGAGGCGGAACGACTCGATGCGAAAAGTCCAGCCATTTTCGAACTCACCCTGCTGCCGGAGGACCGACTGGTGTTGCTGAGCCGTGATCTGATCGACCTTGTTGGCGAGGGTTCCCTGCTTTCGGGACTGCAGAGCGGGGTGCCTGGTCTGGTGGCGGCGGCCGATGGTGGTGGCGACAGCGCGGTCATGGCCGCCCTGGTCAGCGTAGCTCCGATTCGCGAAACCGCCAGCGCACAGCGACAGCCCGTGCCACAGGCGAAGCCGATGTGGATGTTTGTCGCACCGGTTCTGTTGCTGCTGATCATCCTGGCCCTGGCCGTCTACTTCCTGTTGTGAGCGATCTGACGCCGACGGTCATCGACGCGCATACTCATGTGTTTCCGCCGGAAATCGGCGCAAACAGAGAGGCATTTCGGCAGCGTGACGCATGGTTTGCCGATCTCTATGCCAATCCGAAGGCATCACTGGCCACGGCCGAAGACCTGATCGAGAGCATGGATCGAGCCGGTATTGACCAGGCTCTGATCTGCGGATTTCCCTGGCGAGATGGCGGACTCTGCACCTATCACAATGACTACATGCAGGACGCCACTCGGCGGTATCCGGAGCGCTTGTCGTGGCTGGGCATCGTCGCGTCATCGATGGGGCAAGACCTTGCTGTCGTTGCCGAAACCCTGCTGATGGCTGGCGCGCGAGGGTTGGGCGAATTGAACGCCGATGCTCAGGGTATCGATCTACTGGCGGGGACCGAACTCGACGCTGCGGTGCAGGTCTGCGTGAAGAAGAATGCGCCAGTGATGCTGCATGCATCTGAACCGGTGGGTCACTCCTATCCTGGCAAAGGGAGTGCCACGCCTGATCGGCTCGTGCGTTTTGCGTTGCGATACCCCGAACTGCGGATCGTACTGGCCCACTGGGGAGGCGGCTTGCCGTTTTACGAGTTAATGCCTGAAGTGCGTTCTGCGCTCGGCAATGTCGTCTACGACACTGCCGCTTCCACCTATCTCTACGACTTCATGGTTTTTCGGCGAGTGATCGATATTGCGGGTGCGCAGAAGGTGCTGTTCGGGTCCGATTACCCCATTCTGCGACAGGATCGGTTTCTGAATCGCGTATTATCGCTTCAGTGGGATTCGCAGGATGAGTTGAAGCAGGTGCTCAGCGACAATGCTCGCCGCACCTATGGACTTCTGCCGAAAGGGCCGGAATCGACGTGATTGCTGGTTTGCGAGGAACTGTGGCTGGCACGAGCAGCGATTCCGTCATGCTCGATGTCAACGGAGTGATCTACCGCGTCGGTGTGACGACGACGACGATTGCCGAACTGGCGAGCGCCGACGGACCAGTTTTGCTGCACACGCACCTGATGGTCCGGGAAGACATGATGGCGTTGTATGGTTTCCGCACACCAGACGAGCTGCAGTTGTTCGAAACAGTGACGACGGTTTCGGGGATCGGCCCCCGCCTGGGTATCGCGATCCTGTCGCGATTCAGCGTCGATCAGTTGCGCAACGCCATTCAGGCAGGCGACGCGGATCTGCTGGCCACGGTGCCCGGGGTGGGCAAGAAAACGGCAGCCCGCATGATTGTCGAACTGCGGGGCAAGCTCCCGTCGGCCATGAGCGGCGGCTCTGCTGCGGTCAGCAGCGATGACAATGACGTCCTGGAAGCGCTCCGTTCGCTTGGCTACAGCGCAGGGGAGGCCGCGGGAGCCATGGCAGCATCTGCCGAGCGCGCCGGTCCCACCGTCGAAGAACGCATCGTGGCCGCGTTGCAGTTTCTCTCTTCGAATTGAACGTCGATCAGGGTTGCGTCATCAGCATCGTCGCTCATGACACGTCCGCTAATCCATTGATTCCAGCCGGTACTCGATGGCCCGGGCGTGACCGTGTAGTCCCTCGGCGTTGGCCAGGGCGATGGTGGCCGGTCCCAGCCGTTTGATCGCCCTGGTGTTGGCCGCGGCGATGCTGATGACTTTGACGAAGTCATTGAGATGGATCGGCGACGAGAACCGTGCGGTTCCGCCCGTCGGCATAACGTGACTTGGTCCGGCGGTGTAGTCCCCGAGCGCTTCCGGACTGTGTTCCCCGACGAAAATGCCTCCGGCATGTCTGACCAGCGGCACCGCTGACCAGGGATCGGCGAGAAGCAGGCAGAGGTGTTCGGGGGCATAACAGTTGGCCAGATCCATGGCCACCGGAACGTCCTCAGCGATGATGATCAAGCCGTTCGTCTGCAGAGAGGCGAGGGCGATGTCCCCACGGGGCAGTGACTCCAGCTGTGTTTCCAGTTCGTTCTGAACCGCATCAGCGAGTGCTGCGGAAGTCGTGACCAGTATGGCGCTTGCCATGGCGTCATGCTCGGCTTGCGCGATCATGTCGGCGGCAGTCAGGCGTGGGTCAGCTGACGCGTCGGCGACGATCAGCGTTTCGGTCGGACCTGGAAGTTGATCGATGTCCACCACGCCGAAGACTTTGCGCTTGGCCAGCACGGCGAAAATGTTGCCAGGTCCGAGAATCTTGTCCACATGGGGGACTGTTTCGGTGCCATAAGCCATGGCGGCAATCGCCTGGGCGCCGCCAATCTGAAACAGCCGGTCAACTCTGGCGACCCACGCTGCGGCCAGGATGAGCGGCGACACAACGCCGCTGTGTGGTGGCGAGCAGACAATGATTTCACCGACTCCGGCGACCCTGGCCGGGATAGCGGTCATCAGCAGTGAGGATGGGTACACAGCAGTGCCGCCCGGTGCATACACCCCGACGCGTTCCAGTGGTCGCACCAGTTGACCCAAAGCACCCTCGTCGTTGTAATCGATCCAGGATGTTCGTTTTTGCTTTTCGTGAAACGAAACAATCTGGGAGGCGGCCGTTTGCAGGGCGTCCTGCAGCGCTGGTTCGAGTCCGGCGTAGGCCATCTCCCAGGCGGATTTCGGTACTTCGAGCGACTCGGGGGACCCGCCATCGATGCGAGCAGTCAGGGATCGAACAGCTTCGTCGCCCCCGGTGCGCACTTCTTCCAGAATGAGATCGACCACATGCGATGCCGAAAGATCCTGGCCGAAGATTCGCCGAATACCCTGACGCGCGCTGTCGGAGAGGTTGGTTCCCTCGAATCCATGACGGCGGGTGAGCAGGGCGAAGGCATCTTGCTGATCGGTGATGACTCGGACGATAGGATGATCAGGCACGTAGCACTCCTCCCACCTGTTGCTTGAGCATCTTCTCGATTCTCTTGCGGAACTTGACGATGTCGTCGTCGGTCAGCGTGCGATCTGGCGCCACGAAGGTGACTCGGTAGGCCAGGCTCTTCTTGCCGGCTCCGATCTGCTCGCCGCGGAAAATGTCGAAAAGCTCGGCTGCGGTGGCCAGCGGTCGGCCGGCATCGAGAAGTGTCGCGGCCACACTCTGGGCCGATGTCGACTCATCGACCACGACCGCGAAATCCTGCCGCACCGGGAGGTAGCGCTGCACGGCAATGGTACGGCGTCCGCCCGACAGCGAAGACATCACGGCATCGAGCGAAAGTTCTGCAGCAGCGACGCGAACACCGTCGATGCCGAATGATGTGGCGACTTCAGGAAGGAGTTCTCCGATGATGCCGAGTTTGGTCGAACCAGACCAGACAAGTGCAGTGCGACCAGGGTGGAACGCCGGATCCGTCGCAGGTTCGAACGTCAGATGAGCGAGACCTGTGGCATTGAGCACATGCTCGACCATCCCCTTCATGTCGAAAAAGTCAAGTTGGCCATCCTGTCCGTAGATCGACAACTGCTCTCTCTGACCAGCGATGACAAACCCAATTGCTTCCTGTTCCGTCGGGAGTGTGTCGAGACCGTTGGGGACGTACAGTCGTGCGCACTCGAAGAGCCTGACTGAAGCGGCGTGCTTCAGGTTCGCTTCGAGTGGCTCCATCAGCGATGGAATCAGCGAAACACGCATCAGATTTCTTCCCGATTGCATCGGGTTGATCATGCGCAGCAGTTTTGAGGACGGGATGTCGACGATGGGACCCGCCGACCCGCGCACGCCGGACTTGAACGATTCGAGTATGGCGTCTGAGGTCGTGACGTAGGTGATGCTCTCGTACCCCCCGGCGGCGACGGCGGCGGCGCGAATATGCTTGCGCAATTGATATGCCGGATCTCGGCGGACGGATCCCGTCTGACCCCAGGGCAGGGTGCTTG
>WBZO01004811.1_pt2 | contig 13401 bp, 10 predicted proteins | sample 5204261 | NCBI WGS metagenome assembly WBZO01 (sample SAMN12412400, study PRJNA552823) | activated sludge metagenome | isolation source: activated sludge from anammox sidestream of wastewater treatment plant... | place: USA: North Carolina | collected 2017-09
GTGACGAGGCGACCCGAATCGTCGCGCTTCGCGCCGGCGAGGAACACCTGCACGTCCGCATCGACCGCGTCGAGGCCGGTGATCGGCCGGCCGGTGGGGGAGGAGCCGGGGTAGCCCTCGGACGCCATCACCACGCCTACGCTCGCCGCGCCGGACCACTCGACGGCGACGTCCGCAAGGCGGCCGTGCGCGCACGCCTCCATCACCGCGAGCAGGTCGGTGCGCAGTGTCGGGAGCAGCACCTGCGTCTCCGGGTCGCCGAAGCGGGAGTTGTACTCGAAGACGCGCGGGCCGGTCGCGGTGACCATCACGCCGGGGTAGAGCACGCCGGCGAAGGGGCGGCCGATCTCGCGCATGGCGGTGATCGCGCGCTCCGTCACCTCGCGCCGGATCGCCTCGGCGGTGTCGGGGGCGAGCCAGGCGGGTGGCGAGTAGACGCCCATGCCGCCGGTGTTGGGGCCCACGTTGCCGTCGAACACCGCCTTGTGGTCGCAGGAGAACGGCATGTGGCGCACCGTCACGCCGTCCGTGAACGCGTGGCCACTGACCTCGCGGCCGTACATCCGCTCCACCACCACCACGCGCTCGCCGGAGGCGCCGAAGGCGCGCCCGCGCAGCGCGGCGTCGATGGCGGCGACCGCCTCCTCGGCGGTGTCGCAGACGGTGACGCCCTTGCCGGCGGCCAGGCCGTCCGCTTTCACCACGCACGGCCCGCCGAGGCTGCACGCGTAGGCGGCGGCGGCGTCCGCATCCTCGAACGTGCGGTTGGCAGCGGTGTCGATGCCGGCGCGGGCCATGAGGTCGTTCGCGAACGACTTCGACCACTCGATCTCGGCGGCGGCGCGCGTCGCGCCGAAGGCGGCGATGCCGGCGGCCTGCACGGCGTCCACTACACCGGCCGCGAGCGGGTCGTCCGAGGACACCACGACGAGGTCGGCGCGGATGCGCTCGGCGAGCGCGCGCACCGCCGCGGGGTCGGTCGGGGAGACGCCGGCCACGTTCTCGCCGAGGTCGGCGGTGCCGGCATTGCCGGGCGCGATCCACAACTTCGCGAGGAGCGGCGAGCGGGCGATGCTCCATGCGATCGCGTGCTCGCGGCCGCCGGAGCCGATCAGCAGGACGTTCAGGGGCACGCCGCTATTCCCACTCGATCGTCCCGGGCGGCTTCGACGTGATGTCGTAGACCACGCGGTTGATCTCGCGCACCTCGTTGGTGATGCGCGTGGAGATGCTAGCGAGCAGGTCGTACGGAAGGCGCGCCCAGTCCGCGGTCATCGCGTCCTCCGCGGTGACGATGCGAAGGGCGACCGTGAAGCCGTAGGTGCGGAAGTCGCCCTGGACGCCCACCGATTTCGTGTCGGTGAGGACGGCGAAGGCCTGCCAGAGGTCGTAGTAGACCTGCGCCTTCTTGATCTCGTCCATCACGATCCAGTCGGCGCGCCGGAGCACATCGAGCTTGTCGCGCGTCACCTCGCCGATCACGCGGATCGCGAGGCCGGGGCCCGGGAACGGCTGGCGGAACACCATCTCGTCCGGCAGGCCGAGTTCCTTGCCGACGCGGCGCACCTCGTCCTTGAACAGGTTGCGCAGCGGCTCGATGAGCGTGAGGCGCATGTCCTTCGGGAGGCCGCCGACGTTGTGGTGCGACTTGATCTTCACCGCGGCGTTGTTGCCGGTGGAGGCGGATTCGATCACGTCCGGGTAGGTGGTGCCCTGGACGAGGAAGTCGACCCGGCCGAGGGAACGCGTCTCGTCCTCGAAGAGGCGGATGAACGTCTCGCCGATGCGCTTGCGCTTCGTCTCCGGGTTCGTGACTTCCGCGAGTTGCTCCAGGAAGCGGTCGGTCGCGTCCACGTGGCGCAGCGTGATCGCCATGTGCTTCGTGAACGTCTCCACGACGCGCTCGGCCTCGCCCATCCGGAGGAGGCCGTTGTCCACGAAGATGCACGTCAGCTGGTCGCCGACCGCGCGGTGCACGAGGGCGGCCGCGACGGCGGAGTCGACGCCGCCGGAGAGCGCGCAGATCACCTGGCCATCCCCGACGGCCCTCTTGATCGCCTCGACCGACTCTTCGACGAAGTTGCCGGCGGTCCAGTCGCCGCTGCAGTTCGCGACCTCGAAGAGGAAGTTGCGGATCAGGTTGTCGCCCTGCGGCGTGTGGACGACCTCCGGGTGGAACTGGATGCCGAAGTACTTCGCCCCGTCCGTCATCACCGCCACCGGCGCGTTGTCCGACTGGGCGATGCCGTGGAAGCCCGGCGGGAGTTGCGTCACCTTGTCGCCGTGCGAGGCCCAGACGGGGAGGGTGCCGGGCAGCCCCTTGAAGAGCGGGTTCGCCGCCTCCGTCAGGTTGAGGATCGCGTGGCCGTACTCGCGCTCTTCGGACGGCTCCACGCGCCCACCAAGGGTGTGCGTGAGCAGCTGCATCCCGTAGCAGATGCCGAGGATCGGGAGGCCGGAATTCACGACATAAGGCGGAAGCGAGGGCGCGCCGTCTTCGTACACGGAGGAGGGGCCGCCGGAGAGGATGAACGCCTGCACGCGCAGGTGGTTCAGCTTCTCGGGCGGGGTGTCCCACGGAACCATCTCGGAGTAGACGTTCGCCTCGCGGATGCGCCGCGTGATGAGCATGGAGAACTGCGAGCCGTAGTCGAGCACGACCACGGCTTCGGGCGCGTTGGGGGCGGGCGTGAGGACCGCACCGGGTTCGCGCGCGCCGGCGACCTCCAGGTAGGTCGCGACCTCGGTGTCGCCGGAAGTGCGGATGCGATCCGCCGAGGCGGAGGACTCTGTGGTGGTGTCCATGCTTCCTGACCGGGGGGAGGTCTCGCTAGATTGGCATCGTATCGAGGCCCCGGAGCGGCGGCAACGCGCGATCGCCGGGGTGGGAGGCGTGACGCCGTGATCCCGTACCCACACCCGTTCCTGCACTTCGCCGAGTGGTTCCAGACGGCCCGCGCCGCCGACCCGCAGCCGGAGGCCGCGAGCCTGGCGACGGCGGACGCGAGCGGCCGGCCGACGAACAGGATGGTGCTGGTACGCCGCTGGTCCGAGCGGGGGTTCGAGGTCTACACGGACACGGGGTCGCGGAAGGGCGCCGACCTGGCCGCGAACCCGCGCGCCGCGCTGTGCTGGCACTGGAAGGGCCTCGCGCGGCAGGTGCGCGCGGAGGGCGTGGTGACGCGACTCCCGGACGCGCAGGTGGATGCGTACTGGGACGCGCGCCCGCGACAGAGCCGGCTGAGCGCGGTGACCTCCCACCAGTCGCAGGAGGTGGAGAGCCACGCGGTGCTGGAGGCGCGTCTGCACGAGGTGGAGGCGGAATACCTCGGGCCGGAGGTGCCGCGCCCGGCGCGGTGGGGCGGCTATCTGCTGGTGCCGCTGCGCGTGGAGTTCTGGCAGGGGGACGAGTCCCGCTTTCACGATCGCCTGGAGTACGCGCGTCCGTCGCTCGACCAGCCGTGGCGCACGCGCACGCTCCAGCCGTAACCGCCTGACCCTCCCCGATGCCTGCGGTACCATCGAGGTTCACCGGGTCCGGGGGGAGTCTGGCATGCGCGTCGCGATCGGTTCGGACCACGCTGGCTTCGAGTTGAAGGCGATCCTCCGCGAGGAACTCGCCGCCCTCGGCGATGAGGTCACCGACTACGGCACCGACTCCACGGAGTCGTGCGACTACCCGGACATCGCCGTGCCGCTGGCGCGCGCGGTGGCAGCCGGTGAGCACGACTTCGGCATCCTCATCTGCTCCAACGGCGTGGGCCCCTCGATCGTCGCGAACAAGATCCACGGCGTGCGCGCGGCGATCTGCCACGACACCTTCTCGGCGCGCCGCGCGCGCGAGCACACCGATGTGAACGTCCTCTGCCTCGGCGCCTGGGCGATCGGCCGCGGCGCCGCCTCGGACGTGCTGCGCGCCTTCCGTGACGCCTCCTTCGAGGGCGGCCGCCACGAGCGCCGCCTGAACAAGGTGAAGGCGATCGACGACGAGACCCGCGCCATCACCGGCGCGGGCGCCTAGCCAGACCATGCCCTCACTCGCCGACGCCCGACGGCGTGCCAGCGCCGCGCTGGCGGCTGCTCGAGCCCTCGGTGGCGCGCTCGCCTCGGAGGCGTCGCATCGCGCGTTCCCGGTCGTCGAGGGCCGCGCGACGGTCGCGGGCATCGAGGCGGCAGTCGAGATCGTGCGCGACCGCCACGGCGTGCCGCATGTCTTCGCCTCGAGCGCCACGGACGCCGCCTTCGGGCAGGGGTACGTGCACGCGCAGGACCGGCTGTTCCAGATGGAAGGCGCGCGCCGCCTCGCGGGTGGCCGTCTCGCCGAGGTTGGCGGTGCGCGGCTGCTCGGCAGCGACCGCCTGATGCGCCGCGTGGGGCTGCATCGCGCCGCGCAGCGGGACGCCGCGGCGGTGAGCGGCGAGGTCGCCGCGCTGCTGGAGGCGTACGCGCGCGGGATGAACGCGGGCGTCGCCGCGCTGCCCGCGCTGCCCCCGGAGTTCGTACTCCTCGGCCGGGCGTTCGAGCCGTGGCGCGTGGCGGACACCATGCTCGTCGCGCGGCTCGTCACGTTCGGCTTCGCGGGGAACTGGAACACGGAACTGATCCGCGAGCGACTGGCCGGTGCGCTGGGGCCGGAGGTCGCGGCCGCGCTCGACCCGGTGCACCCGACCAACGGCACGGTGACCGGCCGGCCGTACGCCTCGGACGCCGCGGAGCGGCTGCTGGAGGCGTACCGGGAGGCGGTGGAGGCGGGACTCCCGTCCGGCCTCGCCTCCAACGCGTGGGCGGTGAGCGCCGCGCGCACGGGCACCGGCAAGCCGCTGCTGGCGGGCGATCCGCACGTGGATGTGACGCTGCCGGGCCTCTTCCACGTGGCGCACATGCAGGGCGGCGACCTGGACGTGGTCGGGGCGAGCGTGCCCGGCATCCCCGGCGTGCTGATGGGGCACAACCAGCGCGTCGCCTGGTCCATCACCGCCGGCATGGCAGACGTCGCCGACTGCTTCATCGAGACGTTCGAGGCGGCCGGGTCGCCTCGCTACCGGACGCCGGAGGGGTGGGCGGTCGCCGACGAACACGTCGAGGTGATCGAGGTGCAGGGCGGGGCGCCGGTGACGGAGCGCGTGTTCGTCACGCGCCACGGGCCGGTGGTCGGCCCGGCACTCCCCGGCGAGCCGCGCGCGATCGCGATGCGCTCCGTGGTGTTGGAGGGCGGCGACCTGGCCACGCCGTTCGCGGCGCTCTGGCGTGCGTCCAGCCTGGACGAGGCCGACCGGGCGCTCCTCGGCTGGCGCGGCACGACGTTCAACTTCGTCATGGCGGACGTGGACGGGCGCGTCGCGTACCGGATGGCGGGTGGGGTGCCGCAACGGGAGCGCGGTGAGGGGCTGCTGCCGCAAGACGGTGCGACCTCCCCCGGGCCGGCCGCGCTGTGGCCCGGCGAGGTGCTGCCGGCGCTGTCCGACCCGGCGGACGGCATCGTCGTCTCTGCCAACAACGCGCCCGGCAGCGACCTGGAACTCGGCGAGGAGTGGTGCGAGCCGCGCCGCGCCGAGCGCATCCGCGACCTGCTCGAGGTGCGCGACCGCCACGACATCGCCTCGTTCGCGGGGATCCAGCGCGACCGCTACTCCGCGAACCTCCACCGCCTCGCGCGCGTGCTGCTGGAGCGCGGCGCGGTCAGCGGTGCGCTCGCCGCGCGGTTGGAGCGCTGGGACGGCGTGCTCGCGCCGCAGAGCGCGGAGGCCGCGCTCATGGCGGAGACGTGGCGGACGCTGGCGCGTCACCTCGCGCAGCGGATCGGCGGCGCGCAGGGCACCGGCGTGATCGGCTCCGGCGCCGGTGGGACGCAGGTGAACTCCGCGTTCTCGTACCGCATCCAGGGCCCGCTGGTGGAGGCCGCGGAGGCCGCCGCCGCGCCGTGGTTCGAGGGCGAAGACGACCGCGACCGCCAGCTGCGTGGCGCCGTGGAGCGCGCGGTCGCCACACTGACGCGGACGTGCGGGGAGCCCTCGCGGTGGACGCTCGGCGCGGTGCATCGCATCCACTTCTCGCATTCGCTCGATGGCGTGCCGGCGATCGGGCCGCGCTTCTCGCGCGGGTCGCACCCGTTCGGGGGTGACTCCAACACCGTGCTGCAGGGGATGTCCCCGGCCTGGCGGGAGCGATCGAAGGTCGCGGTCGCGCCCGGGTTCCGGCAGGTGCTCGACCTCGCGGACTGGGACGCCTCCGTGTTCATGGTGCCCACGGGCCAGAGCGGCATCCCCGGCCACCCGAGGTATGACGACTGCATACCGGAGTACCTGGGCGGCGCGTATCGTCCGTTGCTGTTCTCGCGGGCGGCGGTGCTGGCGGCCTCGGAGGCCACGCTGGTGCTCGCGCCCGCGGCGGGAGGCGGCGCATGAGCGGGCTGAGCGAACGCGCCGAGCGGTACCGGCCGCTGGTGCAGGCGGAGATGCGCGCCGTGGTGGGGCAGGCGTCCGAGTCGCTGTATGCGTGGATGCGCTACCACCTCGGCTGGGAGGACCAGCAGGGCGCGCCCGTCTCCGCGTCGCCGGGCAAGATGATGCGTCCGGTCGCCGTGCTGCTCGCGGCGGAACTCGCGGGCGGGCGCGCCGAGGCGGCCGTGCCGGCGGCGGCGGCGGTGGAACTCGTCCACAACTTCTCGCTCCTCCACGACGACATCGAGGATGCGAGCGACTTCCGGCGCGGCCGCGCGAACCTCTGGACGTTCGCCGGGGCGGCGCAGGCGATCAACACCGGCGACGGCATGTTCGTCGTCGCCCGCCTCGCCCAGTACCGGCTGCTGGAGGCGGGCGTGAGCGCGGAACGCACGCTCGCCGCGATGCGCGAACTGGACGAGGCGTGCCTGCGCCTGGTGCACGGCCAGTACCTCGACATGTCGTTCGAGACCCGGCGCGACGTGACGCTGGACGAGTACCTGGAAATGGCCGGCGGGAAGACGGCGGCGATGTTCGCCGCGCCGTTCGCGATCGGCGCGACGATCGGCGGGGCTTCACCCGCGGCCGTCGATGCGTTCCGGGAGTACGGCCGTCGCGTGGGCCTCGCGTTCCAGGCGGTCGACGACGTCCTCGGCATCTGGGGTGACCCGGCCGTGACCGGCAAGCCGGTCGGCGATGACCTGTCGGCGCGCAAGATGACCTACCCCGTGATCGTCGCGCTCGGCAGCGCGAGCGAGGAGGGCGAGGCGCTCCGCCGCGCCTACGCACGGCCCGCCTCCGGCTCCGACGACATCGACGCGATGTCCCGGTGGATCGAGGCGACCGGCGCGCGCGCCGTCACCGAGGCGATGGCACGCGAGGAGACGCGGGCTGCCCTCGACGCGCTCGCGGCCGCCGGATTGTCGGAAGAGGGGCGGGCGCTCCTCGTGGAGTTCGCGGAGGCGGCGGTCGGCCGCGTGACGTAATCGCGCGGTCCCGGCGCGCGTTGATGCTGCTCCGGGCGCTGCCTATGATCCGGGAGGTCGGGCGCGTGACCTCCCCGGACGCCGCTGGCCGGGCGTGAGCCTGTCCGCAGACGTACCCCACTGGGAGGTGTTGGTGAACAAGCAGACCGTCCGCGACATCGACGTTAGCGGGAAGCGCGTCTTCCTCCGGGTCGACTACAACGTCCAGTTCGATGGCGACGCCATCCTGGACGACCACCGCCTCAAGGAATCGCTGCCAACGCTTTGCTACCTGATCGAACAGGGCGCGAAGGTGATCGCGTGCTCGCACCGCGGTCGGCCCGGCGGCAAGTTCGTGGACGAATTGCGCAACGCCCCCGTCGCGAAACACCTCTCGAAGTTGCTCGGGCAGGAAGTGCTCGCCGCCTCCGACTGCATCGGGCCGGAGGTGGAGGCGATGGCCGCGGCGCTTCAGCCGGGCCAGGTGCTGCTCCTGGAGAACGTGCGCTTCTACGCGCAGGAGGAGGCGAACGACCCGCAGTTCGCCCGCCAGCTCGCCGCCCTCGCGGACGTGTTCGTGTCGGATGCGTTCGGCACGGCGCACCGGGCGCACGCCTCCGTGGTGGGGGTGGGGTACTACCTGCCGGCGGTGTCCGGTCTGCTGATGGAGCGCGAACTGAACTACCTCGGCCGGGTCGCGACGGACGGCGAGCGCCCGATGGCGCTGGTGCTGGGCGGCGCGAAGGTCGCCGACAAGATCATGATCCTGAAGCACCTCGTCGACCGCGTGTCGGTGATCTGCGTCGGCGGCGGCATCGCCAACACGTTCCTGAAGGCGCAGGGCCTGGACGTCGGCGCCTCGCTCGTCGAGAACGACCGCATCGAGGACGCGCTGGACATCATGCGCCTCGCAGCGTCGCGCGATGACCTGCGGCTGGTGATGCCGACGGATGTGGTGATCGCGGACGCGGCCGGCGAGCACGTCGCCACGGTGTCGGTGAACCGCATCCCGCCGGGGTTCCGCATCCTGGACCTGGGCCGCCAGACGATCGAGGACATCCGCGAGGCGCTGCGGCCGATGAAGACGGTCGTGTGGAACGGCCCCGTCGGCTTCTTCGAGCGGGAGCCGTTCGACCGTGGCTCGATCGAGATCGCGAAGATCCTCGCGGACATGGTCGGCTCCACCACCGTGGTGGGTGGCGGCGAGACCGCGGCGGCCGTGGCGCGCGCCGGCGTGCAAGAGCGCATCTCGCACGTGTCGACCGGCGGTGGTGCGTCCCTCGAGATGCTGCAGGGGATCAACCTCCCGGGCGTGGAGATTCTGCGCGACCGGTAACGCCTGGAAGGCGGCCCGCATGGACCTGGACCTGATCCGACGCCTCAGCCAGCCCGCCAGCACGAAGGTCGTGCTGTGCGTGCTGGACGGCCTGGGCGGCCTGCCCGGCCCGCGCGGCCGCACCGAACTCGAGGAGGCGAACACGCGCAACCTCGACCGGCTGGCGGAAGAGGGCTGCCTGGGGCGGACGCTCCCGGTCGGCTACGGCATCACGCCGGGCTCCGGGCCGGGCCACATCGGCCTGTTCGGCTACGACCCGCTGACGTACGAGATCGGGCGCGGCGCGCTGGAGGGCACGGGCATCGGCTTCGACCTCGGCCCGAACGACATCGCCGCGCGCGGCAACCTCTGCGACCTGGATGCGGAGGGCCGCATCACCGACCGCCGCGCCGGGCGCATGCCCACCGCCGAGACGACCGAGGTGTGCGCGCTGCTCCGCCAGATCACCTTCCCGGGCGTGGAGGTGTTCGTGGAGCCGGTGCAGGACCAGCGCTTTGTACTGGTCTTCCGCGGCGAGGGCCTGAGTGACCAGCTGACCGAGACCGACCCGCAGCGCGAGGGCGTGGCCCCGAACGTCGCGACTGCGACCGCCCCCGAGGGCGAGCGCACGGCGGCCCTCGCGCGGGAGTGGGTGGAGCGCGCCTGCGCGCTGCTCGCCGGCCGTGCCCGCGGCAACGGCGTGCTGCTGCGCGGGTGGTCGGGCCGTCCGGACATGCCGCCGTTCCCGGAGCTGTGGAAGGTGCGTGCCGCCGCCGTGACCGTCTACCCGATGTACCGGGGCGTCGCGAAGCTGTGCGGTATGGACTCGATCGAGGGCGCGCACACGCTGCCCGAGCAGATCGAACTGATGAAGCAGCACTGGGACGAGTACGACTTCTTCTTCCTGCACTACAAGTACACGGACAGCGCCGGCGAGGACGGCGACTTCCGCCGGAAGCAGGAGGCGATCGCGGCGTTCGACGAGTGCGTCCCCTCGATCATCGACCTGAAGCCGAACGTGCTGGTCGTGACGGGTGACCACTCGACCCCCGCCAGCATGGCGGCGCACTCCTTCCACCCGGTGCCGCTGCTGCTCTGGGGCGACCTGGTGCGGAGCGACCACATGCACCAGTTCTCCGAGCGGAACTGCGCGCAGGGCGAGATCGGCACCATCCCGGCGCGCGAGGTGATGCCGATCGCCTTCGCGCACGCGGGACGCCTCGCGAAGTTCGGGGCGTGACCGCGAACGCCGTCCCCCGCCGCCCCGTCGTGGGCGGCAACTGGAAAATGAACCTGGACCGCGCCGGCGCCCGGGCGCTGCTGCAGGTGCTCTTGGACCGCCTCGGCGGGATCGAGGGCGTCGAGGTCGTCGTGTGCCCGCCGTCGCCGTGGCTCGCGGATGCGCACGACCTGCTCGCCGGGAGCGCGATCCGCGTCGGCGCGCAGAACGTGCACTGGGAGCCGTCCGGCGCCTACACGGGCGAGGTGAGCGCGGCGATGCTCGCCGGGGTCGCCGAGTACGCCATCGTCGGCCACTCGGAGCGGCGCTGGGCCGGCGAGACGGGCGCGGAGACAAACCGGAAGCTGCGCGCCGCCCTCGACGCCGGGATGCGGCCGATCCTCGCCGTGGGCGAGCGGCTGGAGGAGTCCCGCGCCGGGCGCACCTACTCCGTCCTCCACCTGCAGTTGAACTACGCCCTCCGCGGCTTCGAGACGCTCCCGCCCGAGGTGATCGTGGCGTACGAGCCGGTCTGGGCGATCGGCACCGGCGAGGCGGCGACGCCCGAGATTGCGCAGGAGCGCTGCGCGATGGTGCGCGGGATGATCGAGGAGCGCTTCGGCGCGGCGGCTGCGGCAGCGGTCCGCATCCAGTACGGTGGTTCCGTGACCGCACAGAACATCGCCGGATACGTCGGCCAGCCCGACATCGATGGCGCCCTCGTCGGGGGCGCCTCGCTCGATGCGGACGCGTTCGCGGCGATCTGCCGCGCCGTGGCGGCGCGCACCGCGTGACCTCCCCCCGGCATCTCGTCGCCCTCGTCGGCCCGACCGCCTCGGGTAAGACCGCCGCCGCCATTGCGGTCGCGGAGCGGCTGCCGGTGGAGATCGTCTCCGCTGACTCTCGCCAGGTACGCAGTGGCATGGTCGTCGGCACCGCCGCGCCCACGAAGGCGGAACTGGAGGCGGTCCCGCACCACATCGTCGGGGTCGTCGCGCCGGACGCGCCGTGGAGCATTGTCGATTGGCTGGAGCGCGCCCAGGCCGTGCTCGAACGGATCTGGGAGCGCGACCACGTGCCGCTTGTCGTCGGCGGTACCGGGCAGTACATCTGGGCGCTGCTCGAGGGCTGGGACGTGCCGTCCGTCGCGCCGAACGCCGAACTCCGCGAGCGGCTGGAGAAGCAGGCCAAGGAGCGCGGCTGGCGCGCGCTGCACGAACACCTCGCCCGCCTCGACCCGGCCTCGGCGGAGCGCATCGACCCGCGCAACGTGCGCCGGGTGATCCGCGCGCTCGAAATCGTGGAGGCGACCGGCGGCCCGGTGCCGCCCCTGACGCCTCGCGACCCCGGGTTCACGTGGAAGGTTGTCGGCATGCGCTGGGACCGCGAGCGACTCTACGAGCGCGCCGACGCCCGCGTGGCGGCGATGTTCAAAGGCGGCATCATCGGCGAGACCCGCAGCCTGGTCCAGAAGTACGGGCGGGACTTCGAGGCGCTGCGCTCCATCGGCTACCCGGAAGCCCTCGGCGTCATCGACGGGACGCTGAGCGAGACGCAGGCGGTGGAGCACGCCCGGCTGGCGACGCACCGGTTCATCCGCCACCAGAACAACTGGTTCGCGCCGGACGACCCGCGCATCGAGTGGGTGGATGGCTCCCGCACCGAGGCGGTGGTCGATGCGGTTGTGAGAGCAGCCCAGCCCCCGGTAGGATCACGCGATGATGGCTGAGATTCCGTCTCGACTCCCGTTCTGGAAGATGCACGGCGCCGGCAACGACTTCGTCGTCGCCGAGACCGACCGCGTCGACGTGACCGATGAGCAGTGGGGGGCGCTGGCCCAGCAGGTCTGCGACCGCCACTTCGGCGTGGGCGCGGACGGCCTGATCCTCGTCCAGCCCTCGACCGTCGCGGATCGGAAGATGCGGATCTTCAACGCGGACGGCTCGGACGGCGTGATGTGTGTGAACGGCATCCGCTGCTTCGTGAAGTTCTCCTTCGACCGCGGCCTCGTGTCCGCCCCCGATGGGGCGATGACCGTCGAGACCGGTCCCGGCGTCGTCTCCTGCGTCGCCTCGTTCGCCGCGGACGGCACGGTCGAGCGCGTGCGCGTCGCCGTCGCGGTCCCGGATCTGCGTCCGGCGGCTGTGGGCGTCGCCATCGAGCAGGCGCCCCCGGTGACCTCGATGCCGGTGACGACGAAGGACGCGCAGGGCGAGTCCGTCCAGCACGTCGCGATCGTCTCGATGGGCAACCCGCACGCGATCCAGTTCATCGACGGCTCGCCGGACGACTACGCGCTGCACCGCATCGGGCCGCTCATGGAGCATCACCCGGTCTTCCAGTACCGCACCAACTACGAGGTCGCCCGCGTCCTGGACCGGAAGACGGTCGAGATGCGCGTGTGGGAGCGGGGTGTCGGCGAGACGCTGGCCTGCGGCTCCGGCGCGTGCGCGGTGATGGTGGCCGCGCAGATCCTCGGGCAGGTCGACCACTCGGTGGACGTCCGTCTGCCGGGCGGGGTGCTGCGCATCGACTGGCCGGGCGAGGGCGAAGTGATCCTGACCGGCCCGGCCGCGAAGGTGTTCGAATCGGAGTGGGCACAGTGAACGAACGACGACGTATCGAACAGGACGCCTCGTTCACCTTCCGGAACGCGCCGCTCAGCGCGCGTCAGCGGCAGGCATTGCTGGAGTCCCCGGGGACGCTGCACCTGCCGGTCGACGAGGGCGAGGTCATCGTCGCCTGGGTGCGCGGCCAGCAGCACCTCTACTGGGCGTTCACCGGCATCGAAGCGATGCGCAGTGAGTTCCCGAGCATGTGGGAAGAGGTCACCGAGGCGCTCGACCGCGACGGCGACTACGTGGCGCTCGACCTCGCGAGCCTGCCGTCCCGCGACTGGCTGATGCCGATCCTGCAGGACGCGGACTTCGAGTTCTTCGCGGAGTGGATGGACATGGTGAACCCGGCGCTGGACGCCAACACCGTGCCGGACTTCCCGGAGGGCGTGAAGATGCGCAAGGGTGGCGGCGCCGATGTCGACCGCCTGCGCGAGATCTGGACCGAGGCGTACGGCGAGCACGGCGACGGCCCGGACACCTTCGACTGGATCGTTGACGAAGCAGCGTGGGTCGGCGTCCTCGAGAATGCGGAGGGCAACATCGTTGCCTTCGCGATCAATGACGAGCCGGAACGCGCCGAGGGCAATGTGCTCGCCGCGGTGGTGGCGTCGGAGGCGTGGGGCAACGGCTACGGCCGCCTGGTCCTGGGTGCGGCCACGTACCAGCTGGCGACCGCCGGCGCGGTGCGAGCGCACATCCGCGTGCGCCCGGACATCAAGAACGCGCTGCGCACCTGCTCCGACCTGGGCTTCCGGCACGAACTCGCCGGTGTCGAATACCGCCGCTCGCTGGACGAGGCGAAGATCGCCGCCGACCGCGCGGAGCGACGGCGCGTCGGCGTGAA
>WBZO01005217.1_pt1 | contig 13395 bp, 10 predicted proteins | sample 5204261 | NCBI WGS metagenome assembly WBZO01 (sample SAMN12412400, study PRJNA552823) | activated sludge metagenome | isolation source: activated sludge from anammox sidestream of wastewater treatment plant... | place: USA: North Carolina | collected 2017-09
GTCGAGCGAGCCGTCGGAGGCCACCAGCGCCGCGGTGCGCGTGTCGCCGATCAGGGCGTGATCGGCGATCGGGGCCCCGCCGCCGTCGGCGGCCGGCGCGGGTCCCGGGCCGGAGGCCGTCGCCGTCACCGCGCGCCGAGCGCCAGGCCGAGGGCCAGGCCGTAGACGAGGTGGGCGACCACCGCCACCACGGGCGTCTGCACGCCGTAGTTGAGCCCGAGCAGGCCGGGCGGCTCGAGGGTGGCCCGGGAGGCCGGCCCGGCCCGGCCCGACGCCAGGCGGGGGTGCACCCCGGCGAGCAGCGGCACGACGGCCCCGAGGGCGACCGACACGTGGACCGCGCCGAGCACCATCCCGAGCCACCAGGTCGCCCGGCCCCACAGCGCGAACGCGGCGGTGTAGCCGAGCGCGAACCCCTGGCCCACCACCAGGTGCGCGAAGAAACCGGCCACCCGGGCCCGGTCGGGGTCACCGGTGAAGACGCTCCCGAGGAGCAGGGGCAGGTCGAGGCGGGTGAGGCCCGCGAGTTGCGCCGCGATCATCACCGCGGTCAGCGCCGCGGTCGCGATCAGCCCGAAGACGGCCCAGCCGGCCCAGTCCACAGCCGACCGCCCGGCTCAGCGGGCCCCCGCCGGGGGCGGCGGCCCCGGGCGGGTGGCGGGGTCGTCGGGTTCCGGACGGTCGGCGCCGGCTCGATCCGGCGGTGGCACCGGCTCCGGGTCGGCGGGCGGACGCGTCGCGGGGCGGGGCGGCGGGAGAGCGGGCACCCGGCGGATCGAGGCCGCGCTGAAGAAGACCAGCGCCCCCGCGAAGAGAAGCACGATGCGGGCGGGTTCGAGCTTCCCCACCAGCGGCCACGACACCGCGCCGATCAGGTCGGAGGCGATGCCCGCACCGATCGCCGCCAGGCTGAGCCCGCCCCGGATCACCACGTGGAACACCGTGAACGCGAGGACCCGATCGTCGCCGTCGAGACGGCGTTGCAGGACGCTCATCCCGGCCGCCAGCGCGGCGGCGGCCGCCCCACCGAAGATCACCGCCCCGAGGTAGGCGATCTCCACCGTCGGGGAGAGGCTCATGACCGAGATCGTCACCCCCTGGACGGCGACGGTGAACCGGACCGCCTCGACGCTGGACGTGTCGCGCCAGCGGAGCAGGATCAGGCCCACGAAGGCACCCACCCCGAACAGCGCGATGAGGATGCCGAACTGCGTGTTGGAGGCCGTCAGGACGTCGCGGACGAAGACGATGCCGAGCGAGAAGAGCACCCCGATGCCGGTCACCGCCCCCACCGTGGCGGGGAGGACGCTCCGCACCAGCGGGAGGCGCAACGCGTCGACGAACCGGCCCTCGCCCGAGGCGGAGCCCCGCCGCGCCGACTCGGTGGAAGGGAGGTGGATCCGGCTGATCATCACGTACGACACGACGAACGTCAGCGCGTCGATCCAGAACACGGGCCCGAGCTCCAGGCGCTCGCCGACGGGGAGCGACGACGTCAACCAGGTCACCAGGCCGAACGCGCCGGCCCCGATCGGGATGAACCCGTAGGAGCTGCCGAGGATCACGGCGTCGGCCGTCTCCAGTTGGTCCTCCTCGACCAGGTCGGGGATCGCCGCGTCGCGCGCCGGTAGGAACACGATGCTGGCGAGCTCGTGGAGGAACGCCCACAGGTAGATCCACCACAACGAGAGGACCAACGGGACGAGGGCGATCATCACCGCCCTCACCGCGTCCATCGCCAGCATGGTCGAGCGCCGGTCGAGGCGGCCGGACAGCCGCGCCGCCAGCGGTCCGGCGATGGCGGCCGGGGCCAGGCGCAGCACGAGGATGCCGCCGACGGCCGTCGACGAGCCGGTGACGTTGAGCACCAGCGCCATGAAGGCGACGGTCCCCATCCAGTCGCCGAGGGCCGAGACCCCCTGCCCGATCAGCAGGTGGCGGAAGCCGCGCCGGCGCCAGAGGTCGCGCACGCCTCAGGCGCCTCGGGCCGGGGCGAAGTCGTCGCGATCGAAAACGAGGCGCGCGAAGTAGGCGGACGGGCGTGGCGCGGGTGCGTTGCCGGCCAGGCGCTTGGCCAGCATGGGGAGCACCACGGCCGCCGCCACCCGGACGCCGTCGGGACCGCGCCGGCGCCCGAGCCACGGGACGAGGGCCAGGTCGGCGACCAGGCACCCCAGCGCCGTCTGGCGAACCAGGCGTCCCGCCGTCATCCCGCCGAGGAGCAGCGCGCCGCCCGGCCAGTCCTGGGCGAGGAGCGCACCGAGGGCCGGCGACACGCCCCGGCCCCCGGCCCCCCGCAGGAACGGCGACCAGTTGTGGCCCGCCACCGCCGCTCCTCCGGCCAGCGCCGCGAGGCGGGGGCGGTCACGCCCGGCCAGGAGAGGACCCACCGCGCCCTTGGCGACCTCGAGGACGCCGGCGACGGCCAGGGGGCCGAATCCGGCGACGTCGTAGAGCGACGTGCCCGACACGGTCCCGCTCCCCACGTCGCGCAGGTCGACTTCGTGCAGGAGCCTCGACGCGATGTTGGAGAACGGAACCGAACCGGCGGCGAACGCGACGACCAGGACCGCCGGGGCCGGAAGCCGGCGGTGGCGCCGCTCACCGGGTCGGGTCGGCGGTTCGGAACCCGCCCCTCCAGGAACCTCCACGAGCACACCTCCTCGCCCGGGCCACAATAGGTGGGAGTGATCCGTCTCATCGCGGGAGAACCGCTTCCCCCCACCTCGCCCCGGCCCGGAGCCCCACGGCCCGACCGCAGGCCGGTGACGCCGTGACCGTGGCCGTGGTCACCGACAGCGCCGCCGCCCTGCCGGCCGAGGTCGCCGCGGGCCTCGACGTGACCGTGGTTCCGCTGCTGCTGACGGTCGGCGGGGTCCAGCACCGCGACGGCGACCTGCCGCTCTACGAGCTCCTCCCGCGCCTCGACGGCGGGGTCACCACGTCCGGGCCGACGCCGGCCCAGCTCCAGGCGGCCATCGAGAAGCGGATGACCACCGACGGTGTGGTGGTGCTGACCATCGCGTCCACCATGAGCAGCACCCACGACGCGGCGGTCCTCGCCGCCGACTCCGTGGCCGCCGACGCGCCCGGCCCGGTCAGGGTGGTCGACACCGCCACGGCCGCCGGGGCTCAGGGCCTGGTGGTGGTCCACGCGGCCCGGGCCGCGGCCCGGGGCGCGTCCATCGACGAGGTGGAGGCCGCCGCCCGCGCCGCCATCGAGCGGGTCCAGCTCGTGGCCACCGTCGACTCGCTCGACCGGCTGGTGGCCAGCGGCCGGGTTCCGGGCCTGGCGGGGAGGGCCGGGCGGCTCCTCAACGTGAACCCGCTGTTCCGCTTCCACGGCGGCCACGTCGGGTCGCTGCGCCCCGCGTTCACCCGGGACGCGGCGCTGGAGAGGATCCTGGGCCGCTGGCGCAAGACCTACGCCGGGGGATCACGCCTCCACGTGGCCGCGCTCCACGCCGTCGACGAGGAGGCGGCCACCCACCTCCTCGAGGAGGTTCGCGCCACGGTGGATCCCGCGACGGCGTTCGTCGGGTCGTTCAGCAGCGTGATGGTCGTCCACACCGGTCCGGGCCTCGTCGGCCTCGCCTGGTGGTGGGAGCCGCCCCCACCCGCCGACCGCTGAAGGCGACCGGTCAGGAGGCGGCGGCGATCGGGGCGCCCGGCGCTCCGGTGCGGGCGGAGTCGAGCGCCCAGTCGACCGCTTCGCCGATCGGCTCGATCGACCGTGCGTCGAAGGCGTGCCCCATGCCGGGGACCTGCCACAGGCGGGCTCCTCCGGACGACGCGTCCAGCAGCTCTCGGGACGCCGAGGCCGGTATGAACCGGTCGTCGTCGCCGTGCACGACCGCCACGGGCACGTTCACGCGGCCCATGAGCTCGGTGGGCGGTTCCGGGTTGGTCCAGCGCGGGCAGACGGTCACCCCCAGGTAGCGCGACGCCACCAGGCGGCCGATGCGCGTCCGCGTGATCCCGGCGGCGAGGAGCGCGCGGTGGTTGCGGGGCAGGGCCCAGCGCGACGGGCAGCTCACCAGCACGACGCCGTCGACGCCGGCACCGATGCCTGCCGCGTGACGGAGGACGGCGATGGCCCCCATCGACGCCCCTACGAGCAGGACCCGCTCGGACCGCCGCGACGCCACCGCCGCGGCGGCGGCGACGTCGTGGGCCTCGAGGTCGCCCAGGGTCGACTGGCCGCCCGAGCGGCCGTGGCCGCGGGCGTCGTAGCTGATCACGTCGAGGCCGCGGGCCTGGAGCATCTCGGCCACCGTGATGACCTGCGGATCGGCGGTGTGGGCGCTGAAGCCGTGCGACAGCACCACCGCGGCACGGGGCTCACCACCTGCGTACCAGGCTCGGGCCTCCAGGCTCACGCCGTCGGCTGTGACCAGACGATCGAGGATGTCGACACCCATCAGCGGATCCCTCCCTGCCCTTCGAACATCATCGCGCCCGGTTCCGACCCCGCGGGGACGAGGGCCGGCACCGCCACCGCCCGGCGCTCCACCCCGGCGAGGATCCCGTGGCGGGTCATCTCCCGCTTGAACCACCACACCGACAGGGCGATCGCGGCGACGGTGAGGGTGCTCGACGTGGCCTGCTTGGCGACGACGTAGACGCCCACGGACTGGCTGACCAGGAGCCAGAGGCTCACCGCGGCGTTGGTGATGAACACCATCCCCCACAACAGGGAGATCTGGTGGAAGAACCGCTGGACGTGCGGGTGGTCGGCGAAGGCGTCGGGGAGCGGGCAGAAGTCGTGGGCCAGCTTGCGGGTGAGCGGCCGGCCGAACATGGTGGAGGCGAGGAAGGCGCCGCCGACGAGGAAGGTGCCCAGGGTGGGCTGGAGGAAGTAGACGAACACGCTCTTGGTCGCCAGGGCGATGGCCGTCTTGCCGGTGGCGGTCAGCGCGCCCACGAGAAGGATCCCGGGAACCGCCCGGCGCGTCGCGAGCCGGTAGCCGATCGCTCCGTAGGTCCAGGTGAGGCCCACGCCGAGCGCGCCCCACACTCCCACGACCCGCAGGGCCGCCAGGAACAGGACCAGCGGGATGACCGTTCCCTCGAGGATCCGCGGCAGCGCGTGCGCCGCGATCGCCCGCAGGCGCGGGATCTGGAAGGTGACCGGATGGGTCATTCTCGGCGCTGCGTTCCTTCGCTGCGGTCGGGCCCCGGGTTCTCGTTCTCCAACGACGACGCCGACGACGGCCGTCGATGACACGATCGCGGGGACGATCGTGGCCCGACCGGTACGTCGTCAGGGGGCACCGGGGTCTGAAGGGGACGATCTGCCATCCCCCGCCGCCACGGCGGGCAAACCCATGGGCAATCCTGGCGCGTATACCCGGAAAACTAGCTCCCGTGGCGGCCGCCCGCCCGGTCGGGATCCCGGTCCCGCGCCGCGGGCCGGCGGAACGACGACGCCAGCTCCACGAGGGTGCGGACCCCGAAGCCGGTGCCGCCCTTCAGGTGCTCGCCGTCGTCGCGCGACGCCCGGGCCGGGCCGGCGATGTCGATGTGGGCCCACGGGGTTCCGTCCACGAACGCCTCGAGGAACAGACCCGCGGTGAGGGCCCCGCCCCAGCGACCCTCGCTGATGTTCTGGATGTCGGCCACCGAGGAGTCGAGCAGCGCCTTGTAGTCGGCGGGCAGCGGCAGGTGCCATACCCGCTCGCCCGCCCGCTCGGCCGCGCCCCTCACCTGGTCCACGAAGGGGTCGCGGTTGCCCATCAGGCCGGCGACCTTCTCCCCCAGGGCGACGACGCACGCGCCGGTGAGGGTCGCGACGTCGACGATGGCGTCGGCGCCGTCCTCGACGGCCCGGACCAGGCCGTCGGCGAGGATCAGGCGCCCCTCGGCGTCGGTGTTGAGGACCTCCACGGTCTTGCCGTTGCGGATGCGCAGGACGTCGCCGGGGCGTATGGCGCTGCCGCTGGGCATGTTCTCGACCATCGGCACGTAGGCGACGACCTTGGCCTTCACGTCGAGGGCGTCGAGCACCGACATGGCGGCCAGCACGGCCGCCGCGCCCGACATGTCGGTCTTCATGGTCTCCATGCCGCTCGACGGCTTGATGGAGATGCCGCCGGAATCGAACACCACGCCCTTGCCGACCAGGGCCAGGGTGGCCCGCGCCTTGGGGGGCGAGTAGGTGACGGTGACGAAGCGCGGGGGCCGCGCCGAGCCCTGACCGACACCGGCCACGCCACCCAGCCTCTCGGCCTCGATGCCGGCCTCGTCGAGGATCGAGACCTCGACCCCCCTCCCTTCGAGGCGCTCCCGCGCCATCTCCGCGAAGGCGGCGGGCGACTTGCCGCCCGACGGCTCGTTCACGACGTCGCGGGCCCAGGCCACCGCCTCGCAGACCGTCGCCGCCCGCTCGACGGTGCGGGCCAGCCGAGCGCCACCCCGCCCGAGCAGCTCGATCCGCTCGAGCTCGGAGCCGTCGGGCTCCGACTTGTAGGCGGTGAAGCGGTACGCGCCGAGCAGGAGGCCCTCGGTGACGGCCCGCACGGCGTCGGTCTTCTCGGCTCCGTCGGGGACCACCTCGGCCAGCGTGGTGGCCACCGTGGTGACGTCGGTGCGGACCCGCGCGGCCCGGGCGAGGCCGGCGGCCGCCCGCCGAAGCACGGCCAGGTCCAGCCGGTCGCGCTCCCCGAGCCCGACCAGCACCGCGGCCCCGGCCGCGACCCGCCCGGCCACCGGGACGAACACGGCCTCGCCGGCCTTGGCCTTGAAGCCCGTCTCGGCCAGGACGCTCGTCACGTCGCCGCCGAGCGCGGCGTCGAGCGCCTCGCCGCCGGGGCCGAGGTCGCCGCCGGTGAACACCGGGACGGCGAGGAGGTCGGTTTCGGCGCTCTCCACGGGGGTGGGGGCGATGGCGACGGTCGGGGCCATGGGGTCCTCCGGTTCGCAGGGGTTCGGATGGTGTCGGGTGGGAGCCGCCCGGGCAGTCGGGCGGCGCGGGCCGTCGGGCGGCCCGGGACGCTCAGGTACCGGCGCGCGACGGGCGGAATCCGCCCTCCTGCCAGCGCGCGAGGGTCCAGATGAGATCGGAGAGCCGGTTCAGGTAGGCGACCACGTGGCTGCCGGGCTCCAGCCAGCCCTCGGCCGTCGCGGCGACGGCACCCCGCTCGGCCCGGCGCACGACGGTGCGGGCAAGGTCGAGGGCGGCGGACACCCGGTTCTCGCCCGGGATCACGAACTCGCGGGGCGCTTCGAAGCGGCCGGTGACGTCGTCGATGAGCGGCTCGAGGGCCTCCACCATCCCGGCCGTCACCCGCGTCGTCCCGTCGGTGAGCTTGTGGCGGTTCTCCGGCGCGGTGGCCAACTCGGCGCCGGCCACGAAGATCTGGCGCTGGAGGTCGACGAGGATCCCGAAGAGCTCGTCGTCGGGGCTGCACTCGGCCCGGGCCACGCCGAGGGCCGCGACGGCTTCGTCGGCGTCGCCGTAGGCGACGGGCCCGGCGCCGGACTTGGGCACGCGCCCCCCGTAGAGCAATCCGGTGCTGCCGTCGTCGCCCTTGCGGGTGTAGATCTTCATGACCGGCGTGGAGTGTACGACCAAGCGGTCTAGCTCCCCCGCGGCGACGCGGTGGACGCCATCATCGGGCGAGCGGGATCCTCCGGAAGCTCGGTCCCGAGGGCGGGCCGGTCACGGCGTAGAGCGCGATCTCGTTGCGACCGGTCCGGAAGCTCGCCGGGTCGACCAGGCCGCCGACCACGACCGTCCCGGACTCCCGGTCCTGGACGTGGGCCGTTCCCGCGATGACGCCGTTGACGGCGATCACGTGGCCGTCGGACACGGAGGGCGTGTCGTCCTCCCCAACGATCCGCAGGGTGACGAACGCCGGGATCCTCCCGGTTCGCGGGTCGACGCCGGCGAACGCCGGCGCGTCGCCGAGCACCGCCCGCGAGGTCGCCGTGGGGGCCGCGGGCGGGACCGTCCCGACCAGGCTCCCGTAGCGGCCGATCCTGAACAGCCGGTGCCCGTCGCGCGGGTCGGTCCCCACCTCCTCGTAGGCGCGGCGCAACGCCTGATCACGCGGAGCCGCATCCGGAGGGAGCGTCAGCCACTCACCTCCCGCGGCGAGGATCGCCCGCTCGACCGGCCCGGCGGATCGGAGCAAGGAGCGCCCGTCGGGGTCGTCGAGCGGCATCTCGAGGACGTCGGCGACGGTCGGCAGGACGTCGAGGATCGACGCCGGGCGGTCGTCGATCCGACCCCCTTGCCGGCCCGGCACCTTCACGAACAGCGGCACCCAGGCCGTGTCGCCCTGGGCGACCCCGGTGACCCCGCGGGGCTGGAGGCCGGCGCCGAAGGAGATCCCGTGGTCCGAGGTGACCACCACGAGCGCGTCGTCGACGAGGCCGGTCGCGCTCAGGCGGTCGAGGATCTCCCCCAGGAGGCGGTCGGCGTCCTGGACCTGGAGCAGGTGGCGGGACCGGGCGAGCGCCGCGGTCTCGCCGGCGGGCCACCGCGCGTCGAACGGCGGTAAGGGGCTGGGGGCGTCGTAGCTGCGGCCGTCGGGCAGGTACCGCCACGGGTAGTGCGGGTGCTGGATGTGCAGGAAGTGGAGCGCCGGGCGGCGCGAGGGCCGGAGGCCGGCGTCGAAGGCCCTCACCGCGGCGTGGGGATCATGCCACGCGAGGCGCTTGCGCTCGGTCGCGACGTCCGATGACGCACCCGCCCACAGGCGTTGCATCTCGGTCAGCGCCTCGGACGTGCCCGGCGCCTCCCTGAACAACTGCGGCCCGGTGGGGGTCGCGGGGGAGCGGCCGGACGCCCCGAAGTCGGACCACTTGCCGTCGATGGAAGGAAACCACCCGGCGACGGCCGAGGGGAAGATCGTGTGTCCGGCCACGACCCAGGTATCGGCGACCAGGGGTCCCATCCGTTCGGTGAACGGCACGTCCGCGCTCGTCGAACCGCACATCTCGGCGCTGCACATGGAGGTGAGCGCCTCCCAGATGTTCGGGGTGTACGTGCCCTCGAGCATCGAGAACAGGTTCCGGGGGTACGACCTCGCGACGGGGACCGCCCGGTACGTGGGCCGGCGACCGGTGAGGAGGGCCGGCACGGCGTGGTCGGTGTTCGACGCCACCGTCGTCGTGTTGCGATACCACGTGGACATCGACGCCAGGCGGGCGAAGTTGGGGTAGGCCTCGGAAGCGATGGTGCCGTCGGGCGCCATGAGGGAGACGACGGGCAGCTCGTCGAAGACGACCATCACCACGGGCACCGGGTTCCCGGCCGGGCCGAGGGCACCGGCCGGGGTCCGGCCGGGGACGACCAGGGCCGACACCGGCGACCCGAACAGGAACCAGGCCGTGAAGACCAGCGGGGCCGGGCTCAGGTAGCGGACGAACGTCCGGGCCGGTGCCCAGCGGCGGTACAGGTGCACGGCGACGACCGCGACGGCGGCGAGCAACGGCACCAGGGCGACGATCGGGGCCTCGCCGAGGCGCTCTACCACCTGCCCACCCATCAGGACGGCCAGGGTGCCCACGACCAGCGCGTGCGCGGTCCGGCCCCCCGGAGGCCAGACGACCGTGACGGCGGCCACCACGAGGGCCAGCAGCAGGGGGGCGAGCACGGTGAGCCCGACCGCCAGGAGGACGATGTCCCGCGCCGGCGAGTCGTGGGCCACGAACAGGGTGGCGTTGCGGCCCAGCACGTCGAGGAGAGGTTGCGCCACGGCGAAGTTCCAGGCCACGACGATCGTCAACATGTCGGTGACGCCGTCGGAGGTCAGGAAGCGAACGACCGGGCGCCGGGCCGGTGGTTCCCGCGAACCTCGCCTCGGTCCCGCCCCGCCAGCGCTCACCATCGGGACGACGGTAGCGGCGCGGCCGCCCGCCTACGGCCACCCCACCTGGCGACGGGACCGGGGCGCCTGGAGGAGAACGGCCGCGCGCCGGCTCGCCGCCGGGCCGGCACCCCCGCGGCCGGGATCCCACGTCACCGGGCTCGGCGGAGGACCGGCGCGTCGGGCGGACCGCTGACCACGAAGACGGCGATCTCGTTGCTACCGGAACGGAACGCCGACGGGTCGAGCAGGGCGGTGAAGTGCGCCGCTCCGCCCTCGTGCTTGAACGTGTACGCGGAGCCGGCGAACACGCCGTCGACCGCCACCACGATCTCCGGCGAGGGGTCGTCGGACCCTTCGAGCGCGCCGTAGAGGAGCACGGGCACGGGGCCCCGCTCCGCGTCGACGTCGCGGTACCGGTCGGGCTGCTCGATCCGGGCCCGGAGGCCGCCGGCGGGCTCCGCCTCCGGCGCGCGGGTTCCGACCAACGCCCCGTACGGCCCCCGGCGGAAGTAGCGGAGCTGATCGCTGGGCGCGCCGGGTACGGCCCGGTGCGCGGCGACGAGCGCATCGTCGCGCGGGCCCGTCCCGGCGGGAAGGTCGATCGGGCGGCCCCCGTCGGGGAGGATCGCCCGGCGGCGCGACGGATCGGGCGCCCCGAGGAGCGAGCGCCCGTCGACGGCCGGCCCCGCGGCGCCGATCACGTCGAGGATCGTGGGCATCACGTCGATCGTCGACGCGGGCCGCTGGTCGACGGCCGCCGCGTGCTGGCCCGGGAGCTTCACGAACAGGGGCACCCAGGCCAGGTCGCCGGTCGTGCCCGGGTCGACGACCCTGCGGGCGTGGCCGGCGGCGAACGCGGCCCCGTGGTCGGCGGTGACCACGACCAGCGAGCGGTCGAGCAGGCCGGTCCGCTCCAACTCGTCGAGGACGACGCCGAGGAGGCCGTCGGTGTAGCGGACCTGGAGCAGGTGGCGGGCCCGGCCCTGGTCGGCGAAGGGCTGGTCGCGCCACCCGAGGCCGTCGAGCTCCGGGTAGCGGAACGGCTCGGGTAGCGGGTAGCGCCGCCCGTCGGGGAGGTAGGTCCAGGGCGCGTGCGGCATCTGCACGTGGAGGAAGTGCAGGCCCGGTCGGGCCGCGCCCGGGCTGTCGGCCCGGAAGCCGGAGGCGAACGCGGCCACCGCCCCGCCGGGGTCGTGGCCGGCCAGTCGCCGGCGGGCGCCCGGGGTCTGCACGTCGCCGGCCTCGGCCCGCCGGCGGAGCTCACCGAGCCGCACCCCCGCCCCGACCCGGTCGCCCGACCCCCCGAAACCGGCCCACCCCTGGTCGATCGGCGGTAGCCCGTCGGCCAGCGGCGGGGGCAGCAGCACGTGCCCGGCGACCACCCGCGTGTCGGAGAGGAGCGACCCCATCCGCGACCGGAAGGGGATCCCGGCGCTCGGAGAGCCGCAGGCCGACGGGGGGCACAACGACGTGACGCCCTCGATCGCGTCCACCCGGTAGGCGCCGGCGAGGCGCGTGAAGAGGTTGTCGGGATGGCCGACCAGAGCCGGCCCGCGCGCCCGCACGGGGGTGCGGCCGTCGAGGATCGCGGGCACCGCCCAGGCGGTCTGGTCGGCGACCGCCGTGGTGTTGCGGTACCAGGTGGACGTCGACGCCAGCCGGGCGAAGTTCGGGAAGGTCCGGGCGTCCACCTCGCCGCGGGCGTCCATGATCGACACGAGCGGCAGCTCGTCGAGGACCACCAGCACCACCGGCACCGGGTTCCGCACCACGACCCGGTTCTCGGGCGCCGCACCCGCCGGCCGCACCACCTCGGCCACCGGGGAGAGGAAGAGGAACAGGACCAGGAACACGACCGGCGCCGGGCTCAGCCACCGCGCGACGGAGCGGGCCGCCGGCCACCGGCGGTACGCCGCCACGGCCCCGGCACCGGCGGCGGCGATCAGGGCCCAGCGCACCGCCGCGGGCGGCACCCCGAAGCGCTTCACCACCTGCCACCCGAACAGGCCGGCGAGTACCCCCAGCACCGCGCGGTGCACGACCACGCCCGCCGGGCGCCAACACCGGCCCACGGCCCACACCGCGAGGGCCAACGCCGCCGGCGCCAGGAGGGTCAGGCCGGTCGCGAGGAGCACCACGTCGAGCGGCTCGGAGGCGTGGGCGGTGAAGAAGGCCGCGTTGCGGCCCAGGATGTCGAGGAGGGGTTGGGCGACCGCGAAGTTCCAGGCCACCACCAGGGCCAGGCCGTCGGTCAGGCCGTCGGAGCCCACCAGGCGCCGGACCGTCGTCCCGGCGGACCGGCCGCGCTCGGCCGGGCCGGCACCAGCATCCATCTCGTCGGGCTCCGGCACCGGAACGAGGTTACGGCAGGCGCGGGGCGCTCCCGGAGTTGGGGACCCCGCCGCCCGGGGCCGACGGGGAGCCGCGCCGGGGCGCCCCGGTACCCTGGGCGCCGATGGTTGACTTCCTCTCCGTCCTGCGTGAGCGCGTGCTGTTCCTCGACGCCGCGTTCGGGACCTGGGTCCAGGACCGCGACCTCACCGCCGACGACTTCGGCGGCCCGGACCTGGAGGGCTGCAACGAGCACCTGGTGCTCACCCGGCCCGACCTGATCGCCGAGATGCACCGCGAGAACCTCGAGGCGGGCGCCGACGCGGTGGAGACCGCCACCTTCGGCGCGTTCGGCCTGGTCCTGGCCGAGTACGGCATCGCGGAGAAGGCCCGCGAGATCAACGAGGCCGCGGCCCGGATCGCCAAGGAGGTCGCGCACGGCTTCGCCGCCGACGGGCGCCCCCGCTTCGTGGTGGGCTCGATCGGACCGGGCACCAAGCTGCCGAGCCTCGGCGCGATCGATTTCGCGACGCTGCGCGACGACTACCAGGTGATGGCCGAGGGGCTCCTCGCCGGCGGCGCCGACGTGCTGCTGGTGGAGACCGTCTACGACCTCCTCCAGGGCAAGGCGGCGCTGATCGCGGCCCGCCGGGCGATGGCGGCGGCCGGCCGCGAGGTCCCCCTGATGGTCCAGGTGACCATGGAGACCACCGGCCGGATGCTGGTGGGCTCGGAGATCGGCGCCGCGCTCACCGCGCTGGAGGCCGTCCGCCCCGACGTGATCGGCCTGAACTGCGCCACCGGCCCGGCCGAGATGACCGAGCACCTGCGCCACCTGTCCCAGCACGCCCGGACGTTCCTCTCCTGCCTCCCGAACGCCGGCCTGCCCAGCGTGGTGGAGGGCCACACCCACTACGACCTCACCCCCGAGCAGCTCGCCGACGCGCACGAGCGCAATGTGGCCGAGCTCGGGATCAACGTCGTGGGCGGCTGCTGCGGCACCACGCCCGAGCACATCCGGGCCGTGGTGGAGCGGGTCGGGGCGGGCCGGGTCCCGGCGCCCCGCGACCCGGTGGTGGAGCCGGGCTGCGCGAGCCTCTACAGCCACGTCCCCTTCGACCAGGACGTCTCCTACCTGGCCGTGGGCGAGCGCACCAACGCCAACGGCTCGAAGAAGTTCCGCGAGGCGATGCTCGCCGCCGACTGGGACACCTGCGTGCAGATGGCCCGCGACCAGGTGAAGGAG
>WBZO01005218.1_pt1 | contig 13394 bp, 9 predicted proteins | sample 5204261 | NCBI WGS metagenome assembly WBZO01 (sample SAMN12412400, study PRJNA552823) | activated sludge metagenome | isolation source: activated sludge from anammox sidestream of wastewater treatment plant... | place: USA: North Carolina | collected 2017-09
GGCAGATCGGTCCCGGTGTCGACGGGGTGGCGGTCGTGGATCACGTGGTGTGCTCGATCATCGGGCCCTGTGAGCGCTGCTATCAGTGCTTGCGCGAGCGGCCGAGTCTGTGCGAGGCAGCGCCCCTCTTCACCGGCGCGATGCTCGACGGGACGACGCGATTTGTCGGCGAACGGCGCACCCATCCACACGTTGCACTACCAGGGCTCCTACGCCGAGTACGCGATCGTCCCCGCCCGCTTCGTCGTGCCGACTCGTCCTGACGTGCCGCTCGACGTGGTCTGCGGGCTCGCCTGTGGCATCAGCACCGGCCTGGGCGCGGCGATGACGCGTGCCGCGGTCACCGCTGGATCGAGCGTGGTCGTGATCGGAGCCGGCAGCGTCGGCCTCGCGACCATGCTCGGGGCGCTCGTGCGTGGCGCGACGACCATCATCGCCATCGATCGCATCCGCGCCAAGGCCGAGCACGCGGTCGAGCTCGGGTTCGCGAGGACGTCCCGCGTGCGCTCGACGACCTGCAGCACGGTCGCATCACGCGCGGGGTCGTTGCCGTCGATGGGTGACCGGGCCGCCTCGTGGGGCCCTCGCTACTGCCTGCGAGTGCCCGCGCTCGTCGTGGTCGTGGCCTTGCTCGTTCCCCCGGCGGCCGGGCGGGGCGGGCGGCGGGAACGAGGTGGCTCGAGTCGGGTCAGAACCACATCGTCGATCAGCGCCAGGAGGCTGTCCGCCCGGGCCGTGGTCACCTCCCCGTGCTCGAGATAACGCTCGCGATCGACGAGGCCCTGGATCGTGCTCGTCAGCAGGCGGGTCACGAGGTGGGGATCGAGATCGGCCCGCATGGTCCCGTCGGCCATCGCGATATCGACCGTCGCTCGCCAGCGAGCGAACACCGCGGCGTTCTCGGCGACGAGCGCGGTGTGCTCGGAGCTCGCCCGGAGCTGGGGCCAGCTGTAGTGCAGGATCGCCATGGCCCGCGCGTCGCGCACACAGGCCTCGACGACGAGCTCGACCATGGTGCGCAGGCGGGCGAAGCCGGGTTGGGTCTCGCTCGCCGTGAGCTGTGCCGTGGTCACCTCGGCGATCAGCGGCCGCACGATCTCGTCGAACAACTCCGCCTTCGATGAGAAGTGCGAGTAGAGCGTGCTGATCTTCACTCCATTGGCCTGTGCGATGTCGCGCATCGAGGTGCCTTCGTAGCTGTGTGCCGCGAACAGCTCCGCGGCCGACTCGAGGATCTCGTCGCGGCGCGACGTCGAGGCCGATCTCGGCGCCGAGTTGCCGGCCGTCGCGGCACCAGGTGCCGGGGGCGCGGGGGTGGGGGTGGTGCGGGCCATCATCGCAAGGCTAGCGAGCGATCGCTCGGAGCTTGTGGGAGTTGGCCTCCCCGGTGCCGGCTGCCCCGCGCGGGGCGCCGCGCGCGCTCGCCGTCACCGGCCGACGGTGACCAGGTGGCGCCAGTGTGCGACCCACACGGGGGCCGGCGCGGGCGCCTCCGGGTCCTCGGCACCGACGACGCCGAACAGTGTCGTGTACGCGGGCACCGGCGTCGTGCCGGCGGCGCCGGTGCCGGTCCACACCGCCATGGTCTCGTCGAGCGAGGTACTGCTCTCGTAGAGCGCGAGATGGCGACCCGGCCCCTTGGTGCTCGCCGGATCGGTGGTGAATAGCTGCACCGATCGGGGTCGATCGGTCGCCGGCACACCGACGCCGGCGAGCCAGCCCTCGGGCGAGCCGCCCGGGTGTCGCCAGTCGTTCTGCACCGTCGTGAGTGAGGTGACCGGGTGCTTCGAGACGTCGGCGTACACGGTTGGCAACATCGTGGCGTAGTCGACTCGGTAGAGGTCGTCGATGCGGTTGGCGGCGTGCAATGCCTGGGCGCGCGGACGCACCGAGGGCCAGGCCTCGGCCTCGTTGGTGTAGTCGGCCTCGGCGATGGACAGGTACTGCCCGGCGCGGTAGCCGGGGCTCGCCACCTCGTAGCGGTGCATCGCGGTGAACGAGCCGTTGGCGATCGAGTCGGGCAGGTGCACCTCGTCGTACCAGCGGTTGTAGTCCGCCTCGCGCCCCGGGTACGGCGTGGACCAGACGATGAACGACATGCGTGCGATGTGTCCGAACACGGATCCCCCAACCGTCGGCTCGTGGAGCCTAACGATCGATCGGTCGCCCCGCGCCGCGGAGCGCGTCGATCAGGTGTTCGTGACCGCAACGGCGAGGCGGACGACCTCGGCCTCGACCCGGCCTTCGTGAACGCGATGGCCCTCGGCGAGGGGGCCGACGTGCAACGCGACGGCGAGCACCTCGCCCCGCACCGTCGCCTCGTGGGTGCCGAGGGCGCTCGCCACCCGCTCCGGCGCGTCGACCCACACCGTGATGCGGTCGGTCACCACGAGGTCCTCGTCCTTGCGGGCCTGTTGGATCAGGCGGATGACGTCGCGCGCCAGGCCCTCGGCCTCGAGCTCGGGGGTGATCGCGGTGTCGAGTGTGATGACCGCGTCGTTGCTGCGCAGCGCGGACGCGGTCACCCCTTCCGGCGACTCGAGCGCGAGGTCGAACTCGCCCGGCGCGAGCACATGGTCGGCGACGGTGACCGTGCCGTCGTCGTTGCGGTGCCACGCTCCCGAGCGCGCCGCGGCGAAGACCGACTGCATCGCCTTGCCGAGTCGGGGCCCGAGGACCTTGCCGTTGGGGCGCAGCACGAATGTCGCGTAGGCCGCGAGGTCGTCGGTGAGCACGACGCGCTTGACGTTGACCTCGTCCTCGACGAGGTGCACGAGGTCGGCGAGCGCCGAGGTGTCGCGCCCGGCCACCACCAACTCGGCGAGTGGGAGCCGCACCCGCAGGCCGGTGTCCTCGCGCAGGCGCAGCGCGGTGGAGCAGACGTCACGTACGCGGTCCATCGCCGCGACGAGCGCCGGGTCCGCGGGAAGCGCCGCAGCGTCCGGCCAGTCCGCGAGGTGCACCGACGCCGCCGGGTCGGCGACGAGCCCGCGGTGGATCTCCTCGGTGACGAACGGCAGCAGGGGCGCGCACAGTCGGGTGAGGGTGTGCAGCACCGTGTAGAGCGTGTCGAACGCGTCACGCTTGTCGGCCCCGGCCTCGACCGCACCCGGAGCCCAGAAGCGGTCGCGCGAGCGACGGATGTACCAGTTGTTCAACGCGTCGAGGTAGGCGGTGATGTCCGCGCAGGTGCCGGCGAGGTCGTAGGCGTCCATGCGTGCGGTGACCGACTCGACGAGTGCCCGGGTCTTCGCCAGCACGTACCGATCGAGCAGGTGTGGCGATTCGACGCGCTGCTCGGCGCGGTAGCCGTCGACGTTCGCGTACAGGGTGAAGAACGAGTAGGCGTTCCAGATCGGGTTGATGACGAGGCGAACGGTGTCGCTGATGCCGGCACCGTCGCGGTCGATGCGCAGGTCGCCGCCGCGCAGGATCGGTGACGCCATGAGGAACCAACGCAGCGCGTCCGAGCCGATCGTCTCGAAGACCTCTTCGGGGTCGGGGTAGTTGCGCAGACGCTTCGACAGCTTGCGTCCGTCCTCGTCGAGCACCACGCCGTGGCAGATGCAGTTCTTGAACGCGGGCCGGTCGAACAGCGCGACCGACAACACGTGCATCGTGTAGAACCAGCCGCGGGTCTGGGCGATGTACTCGACGATGAAGTCGGCGGTGTGCTCCTCGACGAGCTCCTTGTTCTCGAACGGGTAGTGGCTCTGCGCGAACGGCATGGATCCCGACTCGAACCAACAGTCGAGCACCTCGGGCACGCGACGCATCATCGATCTGCCCGTCGGGTCGTCGGGGTTCGGGCGCACGAGCTCGTCGATGTAGGGCCGGTGCAGGTCGGTGACCTTCACCCCGAAGTCGGCCTCCAGCTCGGCGATCGAGCCGTACACGTCGCAGCGCGGGTAGGCCGGATCGTCGCTCTTCCACACCGGGATGGGCGCACCCCAGAATCGGTTGCGCGAGATCGACCAGTCCCGCGCGTTCTCCAGCCACTTGCCGAACGCGCCGTCGCGTACGTGGTCGGGGATCCAGTTGATCTGTTGGTTCAGCTCGACCATGCGGTCACGGAACGCCGTGACCTCGACGTACCAGCTCGACAGGGCGCGGTAGATGATCGGCGTGTCGGTGCGCCAGCAGTGGGGATAGTTGTGCTCGTAGGTGTCGTGGCGCACGACGCGCCCGAGCTCCTTCAGGTGCCGGATGATCTTCGGGTTGGCCTCGAAGACGTTCTCGCCCGCCCACTCACCGACGTCGTCGGTGAAGCGGCCTTCGTCGTCGACCGGCACGACCAGCTCGATCTCGTTGGCCTCGCAGACCCGTTGGTCGTCCTCGCCGAAGCCCGGTGCGAGGTGCACGACGCCGGTGCCGTCGTCGACGCCGACGAAGTCGCCCGCGAGCACCCTGAACGCGTGGCGGTGGCCTTCGAAGTAGCCGAAGAGCGGCCGGTAGGTGCGGCCCACGAGGTCGGCGCCGGTGAGCTCGGCCACGACCGTCGCGTCGCCGAGCTGTGCCGCGTAGCGCTCGAGCGCGGCCTTGCCGAGGACGTAGCGCGTGGTCGGTTGGTCGCCGGTCGCCGGCAGCTCCACGACGACGTAGTCGAGGTCGGCGCCGACCGCGAGCGCGAGGTTCGACGGCAGTGTCCACGGGGTGGTGGTCCAGGCGAGGATGCGCGTCTCGGGCTCGTCCGTGTCGGTGTGCGGGTGCTCGGGATCGAGGGTGAACGCCACGGTGATCGCCGGGTCCTGGCGGGGGCGGGTGGCGTCGTCGAGGCGGATCTCGAAGTTCGACAGCGGGGTCTCGGCTCCCCACGAGTACGGCATCACGCGGTAGGCCTCGTAGACGAGGCCCTTGTCCCAGAGCTGCTTGAACGCCCACATGACCGACTCCATGTAGGGCAGGTCCATGGTCTTGTAGTCGTTGTCGAAGTCGACCCAGCGGGCCTGGCGGGTGACGTACTCCTCCCACTCCTTGGTGTACCGGAGCACCGAGGTGCGGCAGTGCTCGTTGAAGTTGCCGATGCCGTGGTCGGTGATGGCGCGCCGGCCCGAGACGCCCAGCTCCTTCTCCGACTCCATCTCGGCAGGCAGGCCGTGGCAGTCCCACCCGAAGCGCCGCTCCACCCGGCGGCCTCGCATGGTCTGGTAGCGGGGGACGACGTCCTTGACGTAGCCGGTGAGCAGGTGACCGTAGTGGGGGAGCCCGTTCGCGAACGGGGGGCCGTCGAAGAAGACGTACTCGTTGTCCCCGCCCGCGCGCTCGGCGACCGACCGCTCGAACGTCTTCGCGGCCTTCCAGTCCTGGAGGATGCGGCGCTCGATCGCGGGGAAGTCGGGCTTCGGCTCGACCTTCGGATACGGCGCGGCGTTCGGGCTCTCGGACATAGGGGCCAAGGCTACCGACCGAGCCCCGCCGCCCTGCGAGCGAGTTCTCCTCGCCGGTCCGCGGCGCGGATCCCGGCGTCGTCGCTGCCACCGCGTCGTCACCGCAAGGGCGACCGGCGAACGGGTGATCGTTCTCGGTCTCAGACTGTCATAGGACATACGTACGATATGTACATCACTCGACAGGATCGGAACGGGGTCGGCGATGAGCGAAACCATGATGATGGGAACCACGTCGGTGCCCGAGCTCGCTGCCGTGCTCGCCGCGATCGAGGCTCTGGCGGCACTCGATCCGGTGCGGTTGGCCGATGGTGACGCCGTCGTCGCGCTGGCGTCCGGTCTCGCTCGCATGGAGGCGGTGGCCTGTCAGCAGGCGGAGGCGTTCGCGGTGCACGGCGACTGGCGGCCTACGGGGGCGCGGCATTCGGCGATGTGGGTCATGACCGAGTGTCGTCAGCGCAAGACCGTCGCGTTCCGCCGGGCGCGGTTGGGGCACTGGCTGCCTCGCGTCGCCCACGTCCGCGCCGCGTTCCTGGCCGGGGAGATCAACGAGGACCACGTCCACGCGTTGTGGGTCGAGGCGAACCGGAACGCCGACACGTTCACCGCGTTCGAACGCGACGAAGCCGACCTCGTCGGCTGGGCCAGAACGCTGCGCTTCGACGACTTCCGTCATGTGCTCGGCCATTGGCGGCTCCACGCGGACCCGATCGGATCGGAGCGTGACGCCGAGTCGAAGCGTTCGCAGCGCCGGTTGCATCTGTCGAAGTCGATCGAGGACCTGTGGCTTCTCGACGGGGTGTTCGATCCGATCGGCGGGGAGATCGTCGACTCCGCCCTCAAGGCCATCGGCGACGAGCTGTTCGACGCCGACTGGGCTCTGGCGAAAGAGCGGCTCGGTCGGACGCCGTCGCTCGATGAGCTGGCCAAGTTGACTCGCACCCCGGCGCAGCGTCGCGCCGACGCCCTCGTCGAGATGGCGAAGCGCAGCCAAGCCGTCCCCGCCGGGGCGCGGATGCCCTCACCCCTGTTCACGGTCCTGATCGGTGAGGACACGTTCCGGCAGGCTTGCGCGATGGCCTCCGGGTCGGTCGTGACGCCGGGGTCGTTGGTGCCGTGGATGGACGACATGGTGTTCGAACGGGTGGTGTTCGACGGGCCCGATCGGGTCCTGTCGGTCAGCTACCAGCGGGCGTTCACCGGCGCGGTGCGCCGCGCCATCCAACTGCGCGACCGGCGCTGCACCCACCGCTACTGCGACCAACCCGCGGGAGTGTGCGAGCTCGACCACGACCAGCCCTACGCCCAGGGCGGCCAGACCAGTCAAACCAACGGCCGGTTGTTGTGCGCGTTCCACCACCGCCAACGCACGCAACGCCAAACCGGCAAACGCACCCGAACCGGCAGGGCCACGAGCGGCAGCGGTGACGACGAGGGCGGAAATCCCGGCGGCGAGAACGACGACTCGCGCTGATTCGCCACGCTGAAGAGCGTCCCGGGCGATGTCACCGAACGATTGCCGACCAAGACGCCGGCCAGTCCACCGATCCGAGTGGCACGAAGGCCTTGGCAGCTCGGCGGGCCGCTCCCGTCGAGGGTGGCTTCGGCGCGCGCGGGGTGCGTCGGGTGCGGGTGCGGAGGCGTACGCTCCGGGGCCGTGTTGGCCAAGGGGTTCAAGGACGACCTGTCGTCGTGGTTCGATCTCGCGGCGCGCCATGAGGGGGACCTGCGGATCAGCACGTGGGTGCTGGTGCGAGACGACCTGTTGGGCGCGGACGGCTCGGTTCGGTTCGCCGCGCTCGCGTTCGCCGTGGACTCGGCGGTCGGCATGACGGCGGGGTTCTCGTCGTTGCCGAACTGGGTCGTGACGACCGACATCGACCTGCGGGTCTTCGCCGACGTGCGGGTCGGCCCGGTGCGCACCGAGGCCGAGACCCGGCGCGCCGGCCGTACGCAGGTGCTCGCCGAGGCCCGCCTCTACGACGAGGGTCAGGGCAACCTCCTCGTCGCCCACGCCACGGCGAACCACGGCGTGTTGTCGCCCGAGAACGGTGCGCCGCTCGACGTGTTCCCGGTCGGCGTGCTCCAGGTGCAACAGAGCGAGCCGACGCCGGTGCGCCCGCCGATGGGTGAGCGCTTCGGCGCCCGCACGGTGGCGCCGGGTGTGGCCGAGCTCGCCATGGCCGACAACGCCCGCAACCCTTGGGGCATCCTCCACGGCACGCTGCACACGCTCCTGGCCGAGGACGCCACGCGCTCGCTGGTCGACGGTCGCATCGTCGCCGCCACGATCCGCTTCGTCGCACCGGTGCGGGTCGGCCCGGCGCGCGCCACGGCGACCGTGCTCGGCGGCGACGGCCGCCAGATCGCGGTGCGCGTCGAGGTGCGCGACGCGGGAACGGGCGACGACGGCGGCCGCCTCGGCAGCCTGGCCCTGCTCACCGTCGAACCGACCTGACCCACGCGGACCCCGCCGCCGCGCCGGTCGTGCCGCGCCGGCCGTGCCACGCCAGTCGCGCTGCGCCGGCGCTGTAGCCCGTTCCTGTCGTGCGAGATGGCCACCGGTGACCATGCCGCACGACACAAGCGCCGCGGACTTCGAGCGCGCGCTACGCAGACGGGTCGGCCGGCGTGAACATCTCGAAGGCGACGTCGATGCCACCGCTCGAGGTCACGAAGCGCTCCTCGAGCGGCAGGCCGAGGTGACGGGCGAGGGCGCGGTCGGCGACGAGCACCCCGAGCGACCATCCGGCGAGCGGGCCGGAGCGTGCGGACACGGGCGATGCCGCGTGCGGGTGGGCGCGGCTCGGCCCGCCGGACGGGGCGCGCCGGGACCCCGGCCGATCGGCCGCGGCAGGCGCAGGGTGCGGAGAACCGAGCGCGGCGCCGAGGCTGGCGTAGAGGTCGCGCAGGTCGCTGCGGCCGCTGACGCGTTCACCCCAGGGCGGGTTGGTGAGCACGAGGCCGGGCCGGTCGATGTGGCGGGCCACGGCTGCCACGGTCGTCGACAGTGCACCGGGTCGTACAAGCACGAGGTCGGCCACACCGGCCCGCTCGGCGTTGGCCCGTGCCGCGGCAACCGCACCGTCGTCGCGGTCGGCGGCGATGATCGGCGCGACGGCGCGTCGCCGGGCGGTGTCACGAGCCGCGGCGGCGATCGTGGCGTTGACACTCGCCCACGTCCCGGGCTTGAACGACGGCCAGCGCTGGAAGGCGAAGCTGCGGCCGGCGCCCGGGGCGAGGCCGGCCGCAGCGAGCGCGGCCTCGATGGCGATCGTCCCCGAGCCACACATCGGGTCGACGAGGGCGACGTCGCCGGTCCACCCGCTGGCCCGCACCATCGCCGCGGCGAGCGTCTCGCGCAGCGGTGCCTTGGCCACCTCCTGGCGCCAGCCTCGACGGTGGAGGCTGTCACCCGAGCTGTCGAAGCTGATCGTGACCCGGTCGTTGACCACGCGCACCACGACGAGCTGCACCCGCTCGGGATCGGTGCTACCGGGCCGGCCGTCGGGCGGAAGCGGCGACGTGCCGGTGACCCGGTGCAACCGTTCGGCGATCGCATCCGTGTGGTAGAGCGCCGACTTGGTCGCGCTCACCCGGAACACCGGCGTGATGCCGGGTGCAACGTACCGGTCCCACGGCAGGTCGGCCGCTCGCCGTTCGAGGTCGGCGAACGAGCGAGCGACGAAGGTCCCGGCGCGCACGACGACGCGCGTCGCGATGCGGCTCCACGCGTTCGCGTGGTACAGCTCGCGATCGGTCGCCGTGAACGGCACCCCGCCGTGGATCGTGCGGGTGACGCGCAGCTTCAACGCCCGCAACTCGTCGGCGAGAAACAGCTCGAGCCCGGGTGGGCACACGGCGAGACAATCGTGCACCGGCCCAGCATCCCCCACCTGCACCGCCCGGGCCACAACTGTGGTGGTCTCGGACCGGAGACGGCCGAGGGCGATCGCTAGCATCGCTGCGGTTCGCCGACGCTCGAGGAGCTCAACCATGGCCGACATCCGCCTGTCCGTCGCGATGCCGCCGGGGCCACGCGCGCTCGAGGTGGCGCAGCTGGCATCCGACCTCGGCTACGAGCGCATCTGGCTCTACGACTCGTCCTGCCTCTACGAGGACATCTGGATCTGGCTGGCTCGCATCGCGGATCGCACGTCGATCGGGCTGGGAACCGCGGTCATCGTCCCGAACCTGCGGCACGTCACCACGACCGCGTCGGCCATCGCGACCATCGAGCGCATGGCGCCCGGTCGTCTCGTGGTCGGCATCGGCACGGGTGCGACGGCGCGTTTCGTGCTCGGCAAGCAGGCGCTGTCGTGGGCGACGACCCGCCGCTACCTCGAGCAGCTCCGCTCGCTCCTCGCGGGCGAGGTCATCGAGGTCGACGGGTCGAGGACCCAGATGATCCATTACGGCGATCTGGCGCTCCCCCGACCCATCCGGGTGCCGCTCGTCCTGTCCGCGCTCGGCCCGAAGGGCCGTGAGGTCGCGAAGGAGGTCGCGGACGGACTGATGTACATGGGCGGCGACGCGACCGGGTTCGACAACGCGATCCTCATGACCTCGGGCACGGTGCTCGACGACGGTGAGGACCTCACGTCCGAGCGTGTCCTCCAGGCGATCGGCCCGTGGACCGCCGTGCTGTACCACGGCGCCTGGCAGACCAACCCGGAGGCCGTGCGCAACCTTCCCAACGGCGACACATGGCGCGCCGCGATCGAGGCGCTGCGGCCGGAGGGCGAACGGCACCTCGCGGCGCACGAAGGCCACATCACCGATCTGACCGAGCGCGATCGCGCCGCGCTCGCGGGTAGCGGCATGCTGGGCGCGATCGGGTGGACCGGCACACCGGAGCAGATCCGACAACGAGCCGACGCAGCCGTGGCGTCCGGCGCGACCGAGATCATGTACACGCCGGCGGGCCCTGACCTCGGTCGCGAGTTGCGCACGTGGGCGGCCGCGCTGCGATCGTGACCGACGAGGTGCTCGACGAAGGTGCGGTCGTCGAGCCTTCCGGCGAGCAGCAGCGCCCCGAGCGCAAGCGTCGCCGGCTGATCCACAACCCGATCGCGCGCCGCACGCTCCGGGGCACCGTCGAGCTGCTGGTCTTCCTCATCGTCTTCGTGTACTTCGGCATCCCCGCCATCACGAACGCCCGGAACGCGCTCAACAAGCTGAGCCAGGTGCGCACCGAGCTGTTGCTCGTCGGCTTCCTGCTCCAGCTCCTCTCGCTCCTCGCCTACGCACAGCTGACCCGCGCCGCCCTGCCGCACGGGTCGATCTCGATCGCCACGCTGTTTCGAATCCAGCTCACGACGAAGGCGGTCACGAACGTGGTACCCGGTGGCAGCGCCGCGGGTTCGGCCATGGGATACCGCATGATCACCCTCGCCGGTGTGCCCGGCGCCGACGCGGGGTTCGGGCTCGTCGCGGCGAGCGTCGGATCCGCGGTGATTCTCAACGCGATCCTGTGGCTCACCCTCGTCGTGTCGATCCCTGCTGCCGGCTGGCGGCCGATCTACGTGACGATGGCACTCATCGGTGTCCTGCTCATCGCCGCGTTCGGCTCGCTCGTTCTCGGGCTCGTACGCGGCGAGCAGCACGCCGAGCGCGGCGTGCGGTGGATCGCGCGCCATATCCGCGTGCTGGACGAGGACCGAATGGGCGCGCTCGTGATCCGATTCGCGGGCCGCCTGCGCGAGTTGCTCGCCGATCCGCCGCTCATGCGCCGCGTCGCGGTGTGGGCGACCGCGAACTGGTTGCTCGACGCGGCGTCGCTGTGGGTGTTCCTGCGGGCCTTCGACGCCTCCCCCCGTGCCGACAGCCTCCTCGTCGCGTTCTGCGTGGCAAACGTCTCCGCGGTCATCCCGATCACCCCGGGCGGGCTCGGCGTGCTCGACGCAACGCTCGTCGCCATGCTGGCCCTCTTCGGCTACGCGGACGCGGCGGGCCTCGCGGTACCGCTCTATCGCGTCGCGCAGTACTTCCTGCCGATCCCGTTCGGCGTGATCTCGTACCTGACGCTGCGGGCCGGTCCGTGGCGCATCGACCGCGTGCGTTCGCTGAAGCCGCTGCGTGAGGAGACCGCCGATGTCGTCCGGACCGGGGAGACGGTCTACGACTGGGCCGAGCGCGTCGGCCGGCGCGTGCGCGCCGTCACTTCCAACGGCGGGAGCAGCGACGGAATCGACACTGCGCCGTAGCGGCCGGCGAGGTCAGCTCGCCTGTACCTCGCGCAGGTCGATCGCCACGGACCGGGCGACCTTCGGATCGAAGAACCGATAGCACGCCTTGCCCTCCTGTTTGGCCCGGTAGAGCGCGGCGTCGGCCTCGCGCACGATGTCGTGCGGCAGCTCGTGGGGATCGTGCACGACGCGAATGCCGATGCTCGCCGACGGCGACAGACCGGCCGGGACGCCGTCGTACGGATGCGTCAGGCTCGCAAGGATCCGGTGCGCGGTCGACGCCACCGCAGCGCGATCGCTCACCGGGTCGCAGAGCACCGCGAACTCGTCCCCGCCGAGGCGGGCCACCGTGTCGCTGCGACGCACCGCGAGTCGCAGGCGCGTCGCCGCCTGTTGCAGAACACGGTCACCGACGGCGTGGCCGAGCTGGTCGTTGATGGGCTTGAACCGGTCCAGGTCGACGAGCAGCACCGCGATCGTGCCCGGCGCGCGATGCAGGCGATCGAGGCTCGCCTGGAGTCGATCCGAGAACAGGACACGATTCGGCAGATCGGTCAGGGCGTCGTGGGTGGCCTGATGCGCGAGCTGGTCCTCGAACTGCTTGCGTTCGCTCTCATCGCGCAAGAGCACCGTGTAGGTGCGCAGTCCCTCGTGCGACGCCTCCGACACCGACAGGTGCGCGGGGAACACCGAGCCGTCGCCGCGGCGACCCACGAGGTACCGGCCGCCGCCCGAGGTGCCGGGCATGGTGGGTGTGAGGAGCGAGCTGAGGTGGTCGGTCGGGTCACCACCGGCCGGAACGGGGAAGAGGGTGAGGAGGGATCCCCCTTCGACGTCGCGACGCGCGACGCCGGTGATGCGCTCGACGGCCGCGTTGGCCATGTCGATCGTGCCGTCGGCCTCGACGACGAGCACACCGTCGGCCGCGGACTCGAGCACCATGCGATAGCGCGCCTCGCTCATCTCGAGCGCCCTCGTCATGCCGTCATGGATGATCGCCGAACGTCGCCGATCGTCGACCTGCGCACCCACCGCGAGGGTCAGCATCGCGATGCCCACGATCTGGAGACGCAGGTTGCTCAGATCACCGGCGTGCTCGGTCACGTTGGTGACCGCCAGCGCCACCCCGAAGAGCGATACACCGATCGCGGCGTAGCGGTGCCCGCGAGTCGCGGCGAGCCACAGGAGGGCGGGCGTCGCGAGGTACAGCGGATGAGTATCCGCGTCACCGATCGCGAACCCGGTCGCGACGCTCGTGCCGACGAGCAACATCTGCAGCGCGAGGAGCGCTCGATCCGCGTTGTCCCGTTCGAGGACCGAGACCCGCCGCAGCGGACGACGATCCTGCCACGCTCCGGCGATCGCGAACGGCAACGACACGGCGACGGTCACCGCGACCATGTCGCGGGTCGTCCACGCGAGCGCGGTCCGGCAGTAGCCGGCGAACGATGTCGGATGCTCCAGGTGGGCGAGCAGGGCGGCGCCGAAGCCGACCATCACCGGTGCGGCGAACGCGGCGGCGAAGAACAGGCGCAACAGATCACCCATGCCGCTGTCGCGCAGCTCGACACGGCGTGAGCGCAACCACAGCCCCGCACCGCCGTAGGCGAGCGCGTGCAGCGCGGTGACCGCGACGATGAACCACAGCGCCGGGCCGTGACCCGCGCGCAACTCGGTCGCGGGCAACAGCACGATCGGAACCAGCAGTGCCCTCGGCCCGGCGAGCACCACGATGGCGACGGTGAGCGCGGCCGCGGGGTACCAGGCGTGGGCAGCGGGGTCGAGCCAGCCACTCGTCGAGGCTGTCGCGGTGTCGAGC
>WBZO01005220.1_pt1 | contig 13391 bp, 14 predicted proteins | sample 5204261 | NCBI WGS metagenome assembly WBZO01 (sample SAMN12412400, study PRJNA552823) | activated sludge metagenome | isolation source: activated sludge from anammox sidestream of wastewater treatment plant... | place: USA: North Carolina | collected 2017-09
TGCCGTCCGGGTTGCGGTCGAAGAAGCAGCCGAGCTCGTTCTCCAGCTCGCGCACGCGCTCGACCGCGCCGCTCACGAGCCGCCAGGCGAGCTCCTGGTGCGGCAGCCACGCGCCGCCCTCGATCGTGTCCATGAAGTGGCGCTCGACCGAGTCCTCGGGCGCGAGCGCGACGTTGTAGCCGCCCTGCACCATGCGCGTGCAGCCGCACTTGCCGAGCAGGCCCTTCACCGCGATCGTGATGTCGAGCTGGGGTGCGGCCGCGTGCGCGTGCAGCGCGGCGAAGAGCCCGGCCCCGCCCGAGCCCAGGATCAGGACGTCGGTCTGCAGCGCTTCCAAGGCGGCTACGACGCCTTTACGCCCAGGCTCGCGAGCACCTCCGCGCGCTTGGCGCGGGCGGCGGCGTCGACGTCGCGGTAGAGGCTCCCGCCGCGGCTGTCCATGCCCACGAGCAGCGGGCCGAAGCCGCGGATGCGAAAGCGCCAGAGGCTCTCGGGGTTGAGGTCGTCGAGGTCGACGTCCTCGATCGCCTCGATCCAGGTGGTCTCGAGGGCCGCGGTGCCGCCGATGATCGCGAGGTACGCACCGCCGTGCGCGCGGAACGCGTCGAGCGACGCCGCGCCGAGCCCGCCCTTGCCGATCACGAGGCGCACGCCGTACTGCCGCATGAGCGGCCCGGTGAACCGCTCCATGCGCGCGCTCGTCGTCGTGCCGATGCAGACCGGCGCGTAGCCGGTCGGATGCGCCGCGGAGGGCGGGACCTTTCTCACGTTCGGCGCGGTGTGGATGACGGCGTGCCCGCGCAGGTCGAAGCGGGTGGTGCGGCCGCGGTCGAACAGGTGGATCTGGGTCGCGTCGCGGATCCCGAACAGCGTGCCGTCGAGCGTGACCGTGTCGCCGACCGCGAGGTCGCGCACCTGCCGCTCGGTGACCGGGGTCGTGAATGCGTGGTGCGCCATCAGAAGCCGTACTCGACGCCCGCCGGCGTGAAAGTGGCGCGCGCGCGCCGCGCCGAGTGGCACTGCATGTTGACCGCGACCGGGTTCATCGTGATGTGCGTCGCCGCGGTCTCGACGTGCACCGCGAACGCGGTCGAGTCCCCGCCGAGCCCCTGCGGCCCGACGCCGAGCCGGTTGACCGCGGCGGTCAGCTCCGCCTCCAGCTGCGCGCCTTCCGGGTCCTCGCAGCGCGAGCCGAGCGGCCGGGTCGCCGCGACCTTCGCCAGGTGCACGCACAGGTCCGCGGTGCCGCCCACGCCGACGCCGACGATGGTCGGCGGACAGGTCTTGCCGCCCGCGTCGAGCACGCAGTCGACGACGAACGCCTTGATCGCGGCGACGCCCTCGGCCGGGATCGCCATGCGCAGCCACGAGTTGTTCTCCGACCCGGAGCCCTTGGGCACCATCTCGATCGCGAGCGTGTCGGGCGCGCCGGAAAAGTCGAAGTGGATGACCGGCACGCCGCGCCCGCACGAGGTGTGCTCGTTCCGGCGCGTCACCGGGTGCACGACCGAGGAGCGCAGCGGGTGCTCGCGCGTCGCGCGCTCGCAGCCGCGCCGGATCGCCTCCTTCAGCGCGACGCCGTCGACCTCGACGCCGCGGCCGATGGTCACGTTGTAGATCGGGATCCCGGTGTCCTGGCAGAGCAGGTTGTCGGTGGCCTCGGCCACCGCGATGTTCCTCACCATCACGCCGAGGATGCCCTGCGCGGTCGCGTCGGTCTCGGCGCGCGCGAGCGCGTCGAAGCCCCGCTTCACGTCCGGCGGCAGGAGCTTCAGCGCCCGGATGTAGAGCTGCTTGGCGGCCTCCTCGACCTGACCGACGTCGACCCGCATGTCACTTGACGCTGATCCGGCGCTCCTTGACGACGACCGCCCAGCGCGCGCGCTCGGCGGCCATGGCGCGCGTGAAGTCCTCCGGCGAGTTGCCGACCGTCTCCATGCCCTGGACGTAGAAGCGGGCGCGCATCTCCGGCGAATCGAGCGCCTTCACCGTGTCCCGGTACACCTTGAGCACGACCTCCCGCGGCGTGCCGGCCGGCGCGACGAGCCCGAACCAGCCGTAGTTTTCGAAGCCGGGCAGCGTCTCGGCGACGGTGGGCACGTCCGGGAGCTGCGGGGCGCGCTCCTTGCTCGTGACGGCGAGCGCGCGCAGCTTGCCGCTGGTGATGAAGTTGATCGCCGCGGCGACGTTCGGCGTCGCGAAGGTGGTCTGCTCGCCGACCAGGCCCGCGACCGCGGGACCCTCGCCCTTGTACGGCACGTCCTGGACCTCGATCTTCGCGGTGTGCAGCAGGTTCTCCGCGGCGAGGTGCGTCTGGCTGCCGATGCCCGCGTGGCCGTAGTTCAGCCCCCCCGGCTTCGCTTTCGCCGCCGCGATCAGCTCCTTCAGCGTCTTGTACGGCGAGCTCGCCGGGACGACGACCACCTGCGCGCCGCGCACCACGTTGGTGACCGCGACGAAGTCCTTCGCCGGATTGAACGGCATGTTGGCGTAGATGTGCTCGTTCGCGGTCACCACCGAGCCGGAGGTGAAGAACAGCGTGTAGCCGTCGGGCGGGGCCTTGGCCGCCTCCGCGCCGCCGATGTTGCCGGCCGCACCGCCCCGGTTGTCGATCACCACGGTCTGGCCCCACATCTCGCCGAGCTTCTGGCCGACGATGCGGGCCGAGATGTCGGTCGCGCCGCCCGCGGCGAACGGGACGATGAAGCGCACCGGCTTCGTGGGGTAGCCCTGGGCCCCGGCGACGAGCGGGACGAAGGCGAGCGCGGCGCAGATGAAGCGGATCGATCGGATTCTCATTTCTCCTCCACTGGTTGTCAGCCCGCCGGTCGAGCGGGAAACATTCTCACTCAATCAAATCGCGAGCGCCAGCGCGAGCCCCGCGGCGAGGGTCACCCCGGCCGCGGCCGCGAGCAGCGTCTTCTGCCAGTCGCGCCACGGCAGCAGCTCCAGCGCGAGCAGGCGCAGCCCGCCCGCGAGGTGCGCCGCGAGCAGCACCGCGATCGCCCACTCCGACGCCTTGACGAGGGGCTGCTCGGTCCAGCGCAGGAACGCGTCGAGCGCCGCTTCGCCGTGCAGCGCCTGGCCGAGCGCCCAGAAGTGCAGCGGCAGGAACGCCGCGAGCGCGAGCCCCGACAGACGGTGGACGAGGAACGCCCACCACGCCGGGTGGCTGCGCGCACGGAAGTCGCGCCTCATGCGACCACCGCCCAGACCGCGCGCAGGCCGAGCGCGAGGAGCAGCGCCGCGAAGAGGTGCAGGGCCACCCCGAGAGAGCGGCCCCGCCAGCCGAGCCACTCGACCGCGACCGCGCGCAGCCCGATCGGCACGTGCACGGCGACCGCGGCCACGAACACGCCGTAGAACGCCGCCCAGCCGGCGCTGCCGCGGGTGCGCGCGAGGATCTCGGCGGCCGACAGCCCGCCCTGCACCGCGTAGACCATGACGCCGATGTGGACCGCCACGCACAGCGCGAGCACCGCCGCGCTCGCGCGCTGCGCGATCCACAGGGTGGTCTCGCCCCGCGCGCTCACAGCTCGCCCTTGAGAAGCGCCGCCGCGGTCGCGCGCTTCAGGCCGGCGATCGACGCGGTGGGCGAGAGCCGCTTCGGGCAGCGCTCGGTGCAGCTCATGTGCGTGTGGCAGGCGTGGCACCCCGCGCCGGCCGCCACCGCGCGCAGCCGCGCGCCGCGCGCGCCGTCGCGCACGTCGTTGACCAGCGTCCAGGCGCGGTTGAGCGCCGCGGGGCCGAGGTAGTCGCGGTTCCAGGCGACCACGTCGCACGAGGCGTAGCACACGCCGCAGCCGATGCACTCGATCGCGGCGTCCGCCGCGGCGCGCCCGGGCGACTGCGGCGCAACGCGCGCCGGCTCGTCCCGGCGCGTCGCGGTGGGCGCGAACTGTCCCTGCGCGCGCGCCCACTTGTCGAAGAACTCGCGCATGTCCGTGGCGAGGTCGCGGATCACCGGCAGGTTGGCGAGCGGGCCGATCTCCAGCCGGCCGTCGCGCGCGACCCGCGCGACGTGGGTGCGGCAGGTCCAGCGCGCCACGCCGTTCACCGTCATCGCGCACGATCCGCACATGCCGACGCGGCAGGCGAAGCGGTAGGCGAGCGCCGGCTCGAGGTGGCGCTGGATGTAGGTGACCACGTCGAGCACCGTCTGGCTCTCCGCGCGCGGCACCTCGAAGCGCTGGAAGCGCCCGTCCTCGCGGCCGCGCCACACGTCGACCTGGAGGACGCTCATCCGTCGAGCGCCTTCAGCTGGTCGACGAGCGGCTGCGCGACCTCGATCCCTTCGCGCGCGGCCTTCGCGGCGAGCGCGGCGCGGCGCGCGCCGGGCAGGCGGACTTCCGGGTCGAGCGTCATCGTCGCGACGAGCGTCTCGACGCGCTCGTCGAAGACCCCGCGGCCGGCGAGCGCCTCGGGGTCAACGACCAGGAACGCCTGTCCGATCCGCGGACGGTTGCCCTCGTCCTGGAAGAACGTGTCGGCCTCGAAACCCATGTGCGCCCCGGTCAGCGCGCAGCACAGGAGCTCGACCACGAGCGCGAGCAGCGCGCCCTTCACGCCGCCGGCGGGCAGCATCATGCCTTCGAGCGCCCGCTTCGCGTCGGTCGTCGGATTGCCGTCGGCGTCGAGCGCCCAGCCCGCCGGAATGGGCTTGCCCGCGCGCGCGGCGAGCATCACCTTGCCGCGCGCCACCTCCGAGAGCGACAGGTCGATCGCGAGCGGCGGCGCGCCGCGGCGCGGGAACAGCGCGGCGATCGGATTGGTGCCGAAGAGCGCGCGCTTCCCCCCCCACGCCGGCATCGCCGCCGGCGAGTTGCCGAAGGCCAGTCCGACCATGCCCGCGTCGGCGACCGCTTCGAGGTGGTCGGCCGCGACGCCGAAGTGATGGCTGTTCGTCACGCCGGCGAACGCCACGCCGTGCTCGCGTGCGCGCGCCACCGCCTCGGCCACCGCCAGCGCGCACGCCGGAAACGCGAGGCCGTCGGCCGCATCGATCAACACGGCACCGCCGCGCGCGCGCGCCACGCGCGGCACCGCCGCGCCGTCGACGCGCCCGAGCCGCAGGTGTGCGCAGTACTGCGGCACGCGCGAGAGCCCATGGGACGCGAGGCCCTGCGCCTCGGCCTTCACCAGCGCTCGCGCCGTCGCCGCGGCCATGGCCGCGCCCGCGCCGGCGCGCTCGAGCGCGCGCGCGGCGAGCGCAGCGGCCGCCTCGACGCTAAGCCGGGGCACCCGTCCCCCGCGCGAGCGCCTGCGCGACGCGCTCGGCGATCAGGCTCGACACGCGCACGTTCGATTCGCGCGTGACCCCGGCGACGTGCGGTGTGAGCACCAGGTTCGGCGCGCGGGCGAGCGGCGACCCGGCGGGCAGCGGTTCGGTCTCGAACACGTCCAGCGCCGCGCCGCCGAGCTGCCCGCTCGCGAGCGCCTCCGCAAGCGCGGCCTCGTCGACGATGCCGCCGCGCGCGGTGTTGATCAGCACCGCGCCGCGCTTCATCCGCGCGAGCCGGCCGCCGGTGATCAGGTGGCGCGTCTCCGGCGCGAGCGGCACGTGCAGCGTCACCGCGTCCGCTTCGGCGAGGAGGTCGTCGAGCCCCCGGTAGGCGACGCCCGACTCGCGCCAGATCCGCTCGCCGGCGGCGATCGCCGGGTCGGACGCGATCACCGTCATCCCCAGCCCCTGCGCGAGCTTCGCGACCAGCCGCCCGATGCCGCCGAAACCGACCACGCCGAGCGTCTTCCCCGCGGTCTCGCGCCCTTCTCCGAGCGCCGTGCGCGGCCACTTGCCGGCGGCGACGTCCGCGCTCGCGCGGTACGCCCCGCGCAGCAGGAGCATCACGGTGCACACCACGTACTCTGCGACCGCGAGCGCGTTGGCGCCGGTGGCGGGGATCACCTCGATAGCGCGCGCCGCGCACGCCGCGAGGTCGATGTTGTCGAGACCGACGCCGAGCCGGCCGACCACGCGCAGCCGCGGCGCGTGCCCGATCAGCTCGGCGTCGACCCTCGTGCGGTTGCGGACGATCAGCGCGTCGGCCTGCGCGAGCGCGGCGGCGAGCTCGGCGCGGCGCTCGACCAGCGTCGCGTCGTAGCGCACGTCGAAGGCGCGCGCGAGCGACGCCACCGCGCCCTCGTCCATGAACTCGCTGATCACGATCCTCATCGTACCGTCACCTGCACGCGCTGCACCGCGTTGTTGCCCATGCCGTTCGTGTTCCAGTCGGGCGCGAGCGGCTGGGTCGCCCCCTGCGCGTCGGTCGCCCGGCAGGCGAGCTCGTGCTCGCCCGGAGCGGCGTCCCAATCGTACCGCCAAGCCTGCCACGCGAATCGGTCGCGCTGCGGGTCGACCGCGGCCTCGCGCCAGTCGCCGTCGATGGCCACCTCGACGCGCGCGATCGCCACGCCGGCGCCGGACCACGCCCGGCCGTGCAGCCGCACCGTCCCGCGCTCGACGAGCCGCCGCCGCGTGTACCAGTCCGGAATGCCCGGCGGCGCGACGAGCGACTTCACCTTCGCGTGGGTGATCGGCACGCCCGGGTCGCCGGCGTGCTTCCGGTAGTGGTACCCGATCGCCTGCTGGAAGCCGTCGAACGGGCGGTCGAGCACCTCGATCCGCGTGAGCCACTTCACGCTCGCCATGCCGAACCACCCGGGCACGACCAGGCGCAGCGGGAAACCGTGCTGCGGGGCGAGCGGCGCGCCGTTCATCGCGTACGCGAGCAGCACGTCCTCGCCCAGCGCCTCGGCCGCCGCGAGGCTGCGCCCGTAGTCGTGCTCCACGCCGCGGTCGAAGCCGCGGTCGGCGCCGAGGAAGGCGACGTCCGCGACGCCGCTTGCCAGGCCCGCCCGCTCGAGGACGTGGCGCAGCGGCGTCCCGGTCCACTCCGCGGTGCCGACGCCTTCGTGCAGCCACGGCATGCTCGGATAGCGCGGGCGCATGAGCCCGCGGCCGTTGCCGGCGCACTCCATCGTCACGCGCACGGTTCGTGCCGGCAGCCCGCGCAGCTCGTCGAGGGCGAGCGCGAGCGGCCGCGCCACGCGCCCGCCCACCGCGAGCCGGAAGCTCGCCTCGTCGAGGCGCGGCACGTCGAAATGGCTGAGCGTGTAGTGGAGGCCGAGCGGCGTGACGTCGTAGGCGAGCGCCTCGAGCGGCAGCGCCGAGTTGCGGTACGCGAGCGCGAGCTCGTCGCGCGCGAAGTCGCCCTCGACGTGGGGCCGGGCTTCCCGCTCGAAGAACGGATTGCCGGCCATGGCGTGCTAGGGCCGCAGCACGATCTTCGCCGCCGCCGACCGTCCGGCAGCGAGGTCGCGGAACGCGGCCGCGCCCGCGGCGAGCGGCCGCTCCTCGACCCACGCGAGATCGCCGAAGACCCCGCCGTGCAGCGCCGCGACGGTGGCGCGCAGGTCTGCGGTGGTGTAGGTGTAGGTGCCGATGAGCGTGACTTCGGCCAGCGTGAGCTTGCGCATGTCGATCTCGCTCGCCCAGTCCTGCAGCCCGATGTGCATCACCACACCGCCCGGCTTCACCGCGGCGAACGCCGCGGCGCGCGTCGCCTTCGCCCCGACCGCGTCGACCACGACGTCGATCGTTCCGTCGGCCGGCGCGCCCCCGGCGCGCGGATCGAAGGTCGGGCAGCCGACCGCCCGCTCGACCGAGGCGCGCCGCAGCGGGTTGGTCTCGGCGACGCTGAGCCGCCGCACGCCGTAGCTGCGGGCGAGCAGCGCGCTCAGCATGCCGACCGCGCCGCCGCCGATCACGAGCACCGCGCACTCGGGCAGCGGCCGGAGCGAGGCGCGCATGACGAGGTTGAGCGCGTGCAGCGCGGTCGCCGCCGGCTCGACCAGCGCGACCTTCACCGGCGCCATGTCCTGCGGCACCTCCACCAGGCTGCGGGCGGGGATCGACATCAGCTCCGCGTACGCGCCGGCGCGCGTCATGCCGACCATCGTCCGGTTGGCGCACAGGTTGTCGCGGCCCTGCACGCAGAACTCGCACGTGCCGCACGTGATCAGCGGATTGCCGGTGGTGCGCCGGCCGCGGCCGGGTCCCTCGACGATCGTGCCGCAGAACTCGTGGCCGAGGATCAGCGGCGGCACGCGCCGCGGGTCGTGGCCGTGGTAGGCGTGCATGTCGGAGCCGCAGATGCCGACCGCCTCGATGCGCAGCAGCACCTCGCCTTCGGCGGCGGCCGGCGCCGGCTCGTCGCGGTAGGTCACCTCGTCGGGGGCGGTGTACACGAGCGCCTTCATGCGCGCCTCCTCATCCGGCGGAGAACCCGCCGTCCACGAAGATCGTCTGTCCGGTCACGAAATCGGACGCGCGGCTCGCGAGGAACACCGCGGCCCCGCGCAGGTCCGCGAGCTCGCCGTTGCGCCCGATGAAGGTGCTGTCGGCCATCTTCTGCCAGCGCACCGGGTCGTTCACCACCGGCGCGGTGAGCGGCGTGGCGAAGAAGCCGGGCGCAATCGCGTTGGCGGTGACGCCGTGCTTCGACCACGCTTCGGCCTGCGCGCGCGTGAGCTGCATGACGCCGCCCTTCGAGGCGCCATAGGGCCCGCTGTTGCCGAACGCGCGCACCGACTGCATCGATGCGATGTTGACGATCCGCCCCCAGCCGCGCGCGATCATCGCCGGCGCGAGCCGCTGCGACAGGAAGAAGGGCGCGGCGAGGTTGAGCGACAGCGTGGCGTCCCAGTCCGCCTCGGTGATCTCGAGCATCGGCCGGCGGATGTTGACGCCCGCCGCGTTCACCACGATGTCGGGCGCGCCGAAGAAGCCCGGCGCCTGCGCCGCGCAGTCGAAAACCGCGCGGCGGTCGGAGAGGTCGCAGGCGATGACCGCGGCTCTCCCGCCGTCGCCGGCGATCCGTGCCGCCGCCGCCTCGAGCTCGGGCTTGCGGCGCGCCACCAGCACGACCGCCGCGCCGGCCGCGGCGAGCGTGCGCGCGATCTCGCCGCCGATGCCCGAGTTCGCGCCGGTGACGAGCGCGACGCGTCCGCCGAGATCGAAGAGGCTCGCGATCGAGGGCCGCATCGGCCTAGGCCCGCACCGGCTCGCCGCGGTCGAACGCCTCGTCCGGGAAGTACTTGCGCAGCCGGTCGTCGGCGGTGCGCGCGTGCGCCTCCATGCCCTCGAGGCGCGAGATGCGCGCGGTCACCTGGCCGAGCTCGCGCGCGGCCGCGCGCGTCATGCGCTGCCAGGTGAGCGTTTTCATGAACTTGTGCACCGAGAGCCCGCCCGAGTAGCGCGCCGCGCCCTTGGTCGGGAGAATGTGGTTCGGCCCCGAGGTCTTGTCGCCGAACGCGACGGTGGTCTCCTCGCCGAGGAAGAGCGAGCCGTAGCAGGTCAGGTGCGCGAGCCACCAGTCGAGGTCGCGCGCGTGCACCTCGAGGTGCTCGGAGGCATAGCGGTCGGACACGCCGACGACCTCCGCGCGCGTGTCGCACAGGATCACCTCGCCGTAGTCGCGCCAGGCGGCGCCAGCGGCGTCGCGCGCGGTCGGCGGCAGCGCCTCGATGAGCCGCGGCACGAGCGTCATCACCTGGTCGGCGAGCGCGCGCGACGTGGTGAACAGCCACGCCGGGGACTCGTGCCCGTGCTCGGCCTGGCCGACGAGGTCGGAGGCGACGATGGCCGGGTCAGCGGCGTCGTCGGCGATCACCGCCACCTCGGAGGGGCCGGCGAAGACGTCGATGCCCACCTGCCCGAACAGCATCCGCTTCGCCTCGGCGACGAACTTGTTGCCGGGGCCGACGATGATGTCCGCCGGCTTGCCGGTGAAGAGCCCGTAGGCCATCGCGGCGACCGCCTGCACGCCGCCGAGCGTCATCACCACGTCCGCGCCGGCGACCTTCATCGCGTACAGGACGTAGGGATGGATGCCCTGCCCCTTGTACGGGGTCGAGCAGGCGACCACGGTGGGCACGCCGGCGGCCTTCGCGGTCGCGACGCTCATGTAGGCCGAGGCGATGTGCGCGTAGCGGCCGGTCGGCACGTAGCAGCCGGCGACGTTCACCGGCAGGAGGCGCTGGCCGGCGGTCACGCCGGGGTGCAGCTCGACCGCGAACTCGCGGATCGACTGCGCCTGCGCGAGGGCGAACCTGCGCACCTGCTCGGTCGCGAACTCGATGTCGCGGCGCACGCTCGCGGGCACCTCGCGCGCGCGGCGCTCGATCTCCGTGCGCGGCACCACGATCTCGCCGGTCCACTTGTCGAGCCGCTCGGCGTAGGCGCGCACCGCGGCCTCGCCCTGCGCCCGGATCTCCGCGAGCATCTCCGCAACCACGGCCTGCGCGGTGCCGGTCTCCGACTCGGGCGTCTTTGCGGCCTTCTTCAGGTACGTGGTTGCCATGGGGATCCCTCGAGTGCGGTGCGCGGCGCTAGCGGCCGAGGCTGAAGAGCGAGATCGACGGCACGAAGCCGATGACGGCCGACACCGCGACCAGCGCGATCACGAACGGCACCGCCTGGCGCGCGATGGCGGTGATCGGCGTCCGGGTGAGCCCCGCCATCACGAACAGGTTGAGGCCGAACGGCGGCGTGATGAAGCCCAGGCCCAGGGTGGTGATCATGAAGACGCAGAAGTGGATCGGGTCCATGCCGATCTTCTGCGCCAGCGGGAAGAGCAGCGGGCCGAGGACGACGATGTTCGGGGTGGTCTCCATCACCATCCCGGAGACGATCCAGATCGCCAGCATCAGCACGATGATCTCGTTCTTCTCCGCGCCGAAGGAGACCACCCACTCGACGAACCGCTGCGGCACGTCGAGGACCGTCAGCGCCTGCGCGAACAGCAGCGCGACCGCGATGATCGGCAGCACGACGCCGCACACCCGCGCCGAGGTGCCGAGCATGGCGGGGAAGTCGGCGAGCCGGATGCGCCGCTGCAGCATGCCGATGATCAGCGCGATCGCCGCGGCGACCGCGGCCGCCTCGGTGGGCGTGAACACGCCCGAGTAGATGCCGCCCAGGATGATCACCGGGATCGCGAGCGCCCACTTGGCATCGTTGAGCGAGCGCACCCAGCCCGCGGCCGAGAAGCCCGCGGTCGAGCGCTCGTAGCCGCGCACGCGGTTCACGATCGCGTTGGTGACGATCACCGCGACCAGGACGATCACGCCGGGAACGAACGCCGCCTGGAACAGCGTCGCCGACGAGATCCCCAGCACCAACCCGATGATGATGTAGGCGATCGACGGCGGGATCAGGATGCCGGTGCACGCGCCGGAGGCGACGAGCGCGCACGCGTAGGGCTTCGGGTAGCCCTTCTCGACCAGCTTGTCCATCGTGATGCGGCCGATCGCCGCCGCGTCGGCGGCGTCCGACCCGGAGATGCAGGCGAACAGGCCGCAGCCCATCGCGGTCGAGGTCCCGAACCCCGAGCGCAGCCAGCCGAGGCTCGCCTCGGCGAAGCCGAGCAGGCGATGGGCGAGGCCGCTGCGCACCATCACGTCGCCGGTCAGGATGAAGAGCGGGATGGCGATGAGCGCGAACGAGTCGACGCCCTCGAACAGCGCCTCGCCGACCAGGGTGAGGGGCAGCACGCCGGTGCCGGCGAGCATCGCGACGGTGCCCAGCCCGAGGCACACCCAGAACGGCACCCCGACCGCGAGCAGGACGACGATGAAGAGCAGGCTCAGCGCGACGGCCATCGCGTTACTCGTCGAACAGGGCCTTGCCGGCGTACGCCTCGCGCCCGGCGCGCAGGTCGGCGAGGTCGCGCCGCATCGCCTGCAGCGTGCGCACGACGATCAGGGCGAAGGCGAGCGGCACCGCGGCCTCGAACCAGGCCTTGTTCACGCGCAGGACCGGCGTCGTGCCCCCGAACTCGAGCAGCTGCCGGATCGTGTGCATCGAGTAGTAGAAGGCGATGCACGCGAACACGAGCGTCATCAGCTCGCCGAACAGCCACAGCCAGCCGTGCAGGCGCTGCGGCAGCAGGCCGAACAGGATGTCGAAACGGATGTGCGCGCGTTCGCGCACCGCGAACGCCGCGCCCATCCAGCCGAGGTAGATGAACGCGTAGCGCGCGGTCTCCTCGGCCCAGGCCGAGGAGTAGTTGAGGACGAAGCGGCGCACCACCTCCTGCACGATCACGAAGCAGCAGAACGTGTAGCAGACCAGCATCAGGTAGCGCTCGGCGTTGGCGTCGAGCGCGGCGAGGACTCTGCGCATGGCGGTGGGGCGCGCGCACCGGCCCCGGCCGGCGCGCGCGCCGGGTTCGCTAGCCGGTGAAGTCGGCGACGGTGATCGGCCCCTTGGTGTTCGCCGCCTCCTTCAACCGCTCGAAGGTGTCGATCGAGCCGGCGAGCTTCACCTTGAAGTCGTGCCACTCCTTGCGCTGCTCGCCGCACGCCTCGACCCACTGCTTGTACTCCGCGTCGGTCGGCACCGCGATCTGCGCGCCGCCCTTCTTCAGGATCGCGATCGCATTGGCGCGCGCCTTCGCGATCTGGACGAAGCTCTCGGCCTGGGTCTTCGCGGCCGCGAGGTCGAAGGCGCTCTTGAGGTCCGGGTTGAGCTGGTTGTACCAGCCCGCGTTGGCGGCGAACATCTGCGCGTCGGGCACCGAGCGTACCGCCAGGATGTTGGCGAGTACGTCCTGGAACCCGAACACCGCGAGCGCGGTGATGGCCGGGTCGAGTCCGTCGGCCACGCCCTGCTTGAGCGCGGTCGGGGTCTCGCCCCACGGCACCACCGTCGGGTTGGCGCCGGCCAGGCGGTAGAACTGCTGCAGGAGCTGGGACGGCGGTACGCGCATCTTCATGCCCTGCATGTCGGCCGGCGTGCGCACCGGTTTGTGGCCGCGCCGGGTGGCGACGGTGCGCGGGTCGACGGTGAAGTAGAAGATCGGCTTGAAGCCGCGGCCGATCACGCGCGGAGTGATCTCCTTGTCCCACGCGCGCGAGGTCACCAGGTTGGCGAAGCGCTGGTTCTCGCCGCACCAGAACGGGATGTTGATCAGGTCGACCGCCGGCGCGTAGGGAGAGAAGTTGGACAGCGACACCGCGCCGCCCTGCACCGTCCCGCCCTGCACCTTCTGCGCGAGCGCGGCGCCGATGCCGAGCTGTCCCGCCGGGTGCAGCTTCACGTAGATCTGGCCCTTGGACGCCGCCTCCAGGTTGTGCTTGAACTGCGCCTGCGGAACCGGGTAGACGGCCCAGTCCTCGATCTTGTACTCGGTGGCGAAGAGCATCGTCACCTTCGCCGCCTTCTGCTTGGCGGCCTCCTCGGCGGCGCTCTGCGCGAGCGCGCGCTCGCTCCACAGGATGCCACCCGACGCCGCGAGCACGGCGGTCGTGAAGCCGTAGCGGCCGGCGACCGCCATGAAGCGGCGCCGTTCGAGGTCGATGCGGGTCGCGTGCGGGGGTCTTGTCATCCT
>WBZO01005224.1_pt1 | contig 13384 bp, 14 predicted proteins | sample 5204261 | NCBI WGS metagenome assembly WBZO01 (sample SAMN12412400, study PRJNA552823) | activated sludge metagenome | isolation source: activated sludge from anammox sidestream of wastewater treatment plant... | place: USA: North Carolina | collected 2017-09
ACGTTCGGATTGAAGACCTCCAAAAAATAGCGAAAATTCTTCTTTTCCGCCTCGATCCGGAATTCCTGGAATTGGGCGAGTGTCTGCCAGTCGCGCTCGATATCATTCGTAAAGGTCACCGAGTACAGTCCCAAGTCGGCGCCAACCACCGGACGATTCTGGTCCTCTGAAATCCGTCCGTATTTGATGTGGTCAATCGTTGCGGAACGAAATGGCCTCGAAGGGAGCAGGATGTACTTACCGCCGCGCACGACCCAGATGTCCGAGGTGTCATTGGCGCGGGCCGCCGCAGTGATGGGCGACCCCTCGAAAAGACGCTCCTTGATGGCCAGCCTCTCGAGATTCGACGCCGAGAGCAGGACAATATCCACGATTTCCTGACGAATCACGGCCCGCGTCTGCTCGAGATAGTCCACGAGAGTCTTGTAGCAGCCCTCGAGCTTGTTGAAACCATGCGGGCAGGAATCGCGCTGCGGCCCCGGCGCCGCAATGCCGTAGCCCATATCCGCATCCTTCGCGTCCGCAATGATAAATTCCTTGCAACCGTGGGGGTCAGCGTGAATGGCGGCCAATTTCTGATCGAGAGTCTTGATTTTCATAAGTGTCTGCAGCGGGTCCACGTCCTTCCGGGACACCCACACGGCATCATCAGAGCACTGGAAGACGGGGAAAATCAAGTGAATTGACTCAAATGAAAGGACACCGGGCGCATGACTGGAAAGTTACCAGCCAGTGAAGTAAGGATAGCGAAAGAGTGGGAGAGCGGGAGCGGGAGAGCGGGAGCGGGAGAGCGGGAGCGGGAGAGCGGACAGGCAACAAGGATGCCGAAGGCATCATAGCACGATACGGGGGTGCTTGCACCCCCGGAATCGGATCTCGCCCGATCCCGAAGCCGATCCCGAAGGGATCGCAGCCACGCCGACGTCCGCTGGCATCCCTTCAGGATGCGAATATTTTTGGTATCTCACATTCCGGGGGTGCAAGCACCCCCGGCTCCTGATGCTGGCCATGCCTTCGGCATGATGTCTTGGAACTAGACGGGAAGAGGTCATGGGGTCAGGCTTCTTTTGGCTGGCTTGGAAAGCGCTCAGAATATAGAGTCCCTGCATGAAACGCCTCGTTGCCTTATGCGCAGCCCTCCTGGTTGCCTGGACCGCCGCCAGCGCGGATCCCGCCGTTTTTTCCGCGCAGAAAAAACTCAAGGCCATGGGATATTATCGGGGAGAACTGGATGGCGCCTACGGAAGCCAGACCGCCGCGGCCATCCGCCGATACCAGCTTGCGGAGAATCTCCAAGTGACGGGACAGCTCAACGCGCAAACGCGCGAAAAGCTGGGCATTAGAACGCGGGACCGTTGAATGTCCCCTGATTGGCTCCAAAGGCTTCGGCGAAGGCCGCTCAAGCCTCCTTCTCCGTGAAAAGGTTGTTGCTCTTCTATCTGGCTCTGCTCGCGCTGGGGCTCGCCTTGTCCCATGTCGGCTTCCGCATCTCCGAAACGCTCAATCACGACTCCCAAACCAGCGATCAGGGCGCCTACATGGGAATGGCTGAAAAACTCCGTGGCAGTCTCCTCCCGGATCACACGGACGGCACGCGCAATCCCCTCTTCCCCTGGCTGGTGGCCAAATTTCTGGATCCAAAATCTCCAGAGTTTTTTGAGGCGGGCAAGCGTTTCAATGTCCTGCTTGCCACCTTGGGAAGCCTCCTGGTGGGGATTTTCAACCGGCGGCGTCTTGGCGCGCTGGCGGCGTGGAATCTGGCGGCGCTTGCGGGGCTGGGATGCCTGATCCCCATCGGAATTTTTTTTGGCGCGGAGGTCCTGTTTTATTTGTTCTTTTTTGGGCTCTGGCGCGGCGCCTTTGCCATCCTGAAAAGGCCCACACCAGGCCTGGCGATCCTGACCGGCCTCTGCGCTGGCCTGGCGTATCTGGCCAAGCCAAGCACGGGGCCATTCCTGATGGGATTTGCGCTCCTGATATTCCTGCTCTGCGCGCTCTGGCCATTCCGGCGGACGATTCCCGCCTTTTCCGAATTTTGGAATCCCAGGGCAGCTCTTGTGGCTCTTGGATGCCTGCTCGCCGCTGCCTTCCTGGTCATGACGCCGCGACTTCTCATGGCGAAGCGGACCTATGGCTCAGCCTTCTACAGCCTTCCATCCTTCTGGTTCTGGGCGGACGACTGGGACACATGCTTTGAAAAATATGGCAATTGCACGCCCTATGGCCTGTCGCGCATCCCGCCCGAGGAATGGCCAACCGCCGCCAACTACTTTCGGCGTCATTCCGTCAGGGAAGCCCTCGAGCGGCTCACTTCAGGGACGGTCATTAAATTGCAGCAGTTGCTGGTTCCGCAAAAGAAATTCCCCTGGAAAAAGGAGCGCCGAAATCGTCCGCGCAGGATGACCCTCCCGATGCGCGGCTTTTACTTGATGCTCTGCGGCATGGTGGCGCTGACCTTCCTGGCCGCCGCCAAATTCCGTCCGCTGCTCGCTTCCGGCGCGATGACGCCTGCCGTTTTTGGGCTGGGGGTTTTTTGCGTCTATACGATGGCTTACGGATGGTACCACGTCATCGGACCCGGACCCCGCTTTGTCATGATGTTCTACATCCCACTCCTCTGGTCTTTCTTTGCGGCGGCGCGCTCGTCCGCCCTCCTGACGCGGTGGGGGCCCTGGGGATTGGGCGCTTTTCATGGGCTGCTCGCCCTGGCTCTGGCTTCGCGCCTCCTTGCCCTGCTCGCCGATTCAAATTTTTTGAAAATGGACTATGCATTCTGAGGGAGGAAGACGCAGGGGGCGGCTCAGGACCCTCTGGAAAAGCCCGGCCTTCTGGCTGCTGTTCCTATGCGCGCTGGTCTGCGTCTGGCTTCTCAGGGCGCCCAAGCCCTGGAATGTACTCGCTGCTGATCCGGATCTTTCCCGGCTCAGCTCCCTCGTCAAATTTTATGGATGGTGGGCGGCTGCGATCAATGCGGCCCTGTTGGCCGCCTTGGCCGCCAGCAGCCGGATTTGGGCGCGGGATGGCTCCCCTCCCCTCTCCCCCTGGTTGCCATCGCCTCCCACCTTCCGCTGGTTCATCCCCCTGGTGGTCCTGGCCATGACCCTGGTCGCGGCGCAAGGGCTCCTGCGGATCAACCAGAGCTTGTGGGATGACGAAGACACGTCGGTCCGGCGATATATCCACGGCGAATTGCGAAGACAGGAGGATGGCTCGCTAAAGTGGAAGACCCCCTCCTGGCGAACGACATTTTTTCAGTATGACAAACCGACGAACCATCAACTCCAGAGCATCCTCTCGCGGGCGACGCACGACCTCTGGAAGGCGGTGGCGCGTCCCGGGGGACTCCGGCAGAGCGAGGCCGTCATGCGCATTCCGGTTCTCATTTTTGCGGTGACCTCCGTTCTGTTCCTGGCCCTTTTGCTTCGACGTCTCGGCTTCCCTCGCGCAGGAGCCATTGCCGCCATTCTTCTGGCGCTCCATCCCTGGCATGTCCGCTACAGCGTCGAATTGCGCGGCTATTTGTTTGTGATGGCGCTGCTGCCCCTGTGCCTGTGGATGCTCATCGAGGCCATCGAACGACGCGGACTGCGTTGGTGGCTGGGATTCGGGCTTGCGGAATTTCTCCTCCTTTATGCCAATCCCATCACCCTGCACACGATCGCCCTCGCAAATATGGGAGGCCTTGTGTGCGTCATTCTGCGCAATCGTGGATCCTCATCCTGGTGGCGGCAGCCCGCGCGCATGGTGGCAGCCTCGACACTGGCAGGCATGGCCTACCTGCAACTCATGCTCCCCTGCCTGCCCCAGTTGGCCGCCTACCTGAAAACCGAGCGCGCCCTCGGCGCTCTCACCTCGCGCTGGCGCCTCAACATTGCGGCGCACTTTTTCTCGGGGATCCCCTGGAACAATTCCGACTCCCCGGCATCCAGCCTGCCAGAATTGAAATGGCTCGCCGAATCCTCCCCTGGATTTTTTTATCCTGTCTTTGCCGTGGCCGCGCTTCTCCTGTTCCTCGGCCTCGCGCGGATCGCCGGGAAACGCCCTGCGGGATGGCTCGTGGCCCTTCTCTTCGCTATTCCGCCGCTCACCCTCTACATCTCCGCTCGGATGAATGACAATTATCTCTACGAGTGGTACCTCATCGCCGCGCTGCCGGGAGTCGTTGCCGCAGTGGCCGTGGGACTGGAGCTCCTCTCCCACCCCTTGGGAAAAATCAATCGCCTCCTGCCAGCCCTCCTCGCGGGCACAGGAATTCTCTTCTTTTCCATCGCAACCAGCCATGCGCGCATTTGGCTCCTGACCCATTCCCTGCAACCGCAGCGGGAATCCGTCCTTCTCATCCGGCCCAGCCTCGACCCGTGGGATCCCCGTCAGGGCGGAATCCTGACCGGCTCCCTGAATGCCGCGCCGCGATGCTACGATCCGAATGCTCTCCCGCTCCACTCGATGGAGGCCTTTGTCGGAGCGATGCGCCTTGCGGACGCCACGGGGCGCCCCTTCTACGTGAATTATGGCAATCTCCACGCAGCCGCTGTGGATTATCCAAATATTTTTCGCATGATCGAGGACGAACGCCTCTTCGAGAGGATCGCAATCCTGCCCGGATTGGACGCCTCACTCGAGCGCCACATCAGAAAATACCGCCCAGGAGCCCTGACCGGATACCCAATCCCCAAAGCGGAGCGCTGACCGCAAAGGGAGCCAAAGGAGGGGGGATGCTTAGCGCTTCGAGAATTGATACCTTTTGCGCGCGCCGGGCTGACCCGCCTTCTTGCGCTCCTTCATCCGGGGATCCCTCGTGAGGAGGCCTTCGGCGCGCAGCGGCTCGCGCAATGCCTCGTTGGAAACCAGAAGCGCCCGGCTCAGGGCCAGACGCATTGCGCCAGCCTGCCCATGAAGCCCTCCGCCGGACGTCTTCACTTCGATATCAAAGCCGTGGATGGCATTGGCGATCTCGAGCGGACGGAGGATTGTGTTTTGCACCGAGAGACTCGGGAAATAATCAATGAAATCCTTGTCATTGACCTTGATGTTTCCGCTGCCCGGCTGCATGCGAATGCTGGCAACCGAGGTTTTTCTCCGACCGGAGGCTATGATGGGTGTTGCGCTCATGAAAATGGAAATCAGGCTGTCTTGGGATTCTGCGCCGCATGCGGATGCTCCGCCCCGCGATAGACCTTCAATTTGCGGTACACCGCACTCCCGAGTCGGTTGTGGGGAATCATCCCGCGGATGGCGCGCTCAATGAGCAATTCGGGGCGGCGCTCCTTGCGCGCCCGGAATGTCTCCGACCTGTGGCCTCCCACGTATCCGGAAAAACTTCTGTATTCCTTTTGCTCATCTTTTTTTCCGCCAATGACCACCTGGGCGGCATTGATCACGATCACAAAATCCCCCGTGTCCACATGCGGCGTAAACAGGGCTTTTTTCTTCCCCCGGAGAAGGTTGGCGGCTTTCACGGCGATGTGACCGAGCCGCTGGCCAGCGGCGTCAATCACCCACCACTCACGGTTCACGTCGTTGGCTTTGGCTGAAAATGTTTTCATGAATGAATTATCGAAAACCCGAGAGCATCCCGCACTTGCGGGCGAATGTCAAGGATGTCAAAAATATTTTTGCGCGCCAGGATTACCCCTCGATGACATTGATCTCGACTGGCTCGACGCTGACTCCCAACTCCACAAGCCAGGCGATGGCCTTTTTTATTTCGGCGCGTTGTCCCTGCAATTCCAGGCACACAATGCCGATTTCCTTGGTGACGCTCGCCTGACGCACATTGGTGACCACCTCAAATTCCTGACCCAACTCGTAAATGACCGGACGGGTTATCAGGCGGGTCGGATACATGAGCCACAGGCGTGTTGCTTCTTGGACTGCCGTGGTCATTTCCCTCCCCTGCTGTGGAATGCAAACCGACAAGCTCTGCGCTTAGAGCATCATCCAAACCTGCATGGCCAAGGCCGCCAGGGAGAGGATCAATGCCGCAGCTCCAATGAGGGGGCTGATTTCCCCACTCCCTCCGGAAGAAGCAGTCTGCGTAGTTACGCTGACAACAGGAGCGCTCACGGATTTTGAGGCGGTTTGGGATCCCGCGGGCGGACCTGGCTTCAGGGCAACCGTGGCCTGTGGAAGTCCGGACTTGGAGCCGGATGGTGGCAAGGGCACGACGCGGGCGGTCTCCTTCTTGCTCGAGGAGGTCATGGGCGCCGGAGCAATGGTCGGCACCGAGGGCGCCACCGGCTGCTTGGGAGCAATCGGAGCTGCCGGCGCCGGAGGAATGGATCCTGCCGGGCCAGATTGCGGAGGCTGTGGCACCGGGGGCAAAGGAGATGTCCCCTGCTTGGGTGGCGCCGTCGGAGGCGCGGACGGTGGCTTGAGACCCGCTGGAGGAGCCGGTGGCGCAACAGGCGGTACCGGAGGCGCTGGTGGCTTGATGGCAGAAGACGGCGGGGCAGGCGGAGCAACTGGAGGCGGCACGGGGGGCTTGATGGCCTGTGGAGGCACGCTCGGCGGCGGCGTGGGTGCCGCTGATGGTGGCTTGGGAATGGAAATGGGCGCGGGAGGCGTGGGGCCCGCAACCGGAGGAATCACCGGGGGCTTTGCGACTCCTGGAGGCGTCGCTCCCTGGCTGGCCGCACTGGGGATCGTCGTGGTCGCCGTCTTGGGAACGGGTCGCGGTGGCAGGTTGATCATGGCGGTTTCACGCGGGGTGCCACCGAGGGGCTGACCGTCTCTACGAGGAGGAAGGACGATCCTGACGGTTTCCTTTTTGGGCTCTGGCATAGTCTTTGAAATTAATGCAGCAAGAATCTTGAATGATTCGGCGACAAGTTATTCACAGAAACCCTCCGCCTGTCAACACATTCATTTCAGATTCCACCGGAAGTTTCTCCGATGCCACTTTCGACCTCGGAAATTTCTCCGCGCATTTTCCTGATGTCGAGTCCTCCGGAGGGTCGGTAGAGGAGGTAAATGATCCCTCCGATCACGCCCCAGAAGACCATCATGAAAAACCCGAGGAGAGAGACCGGCACGGCAATCCCCAGATGCGCGGGAAACAAGACGCGAAACATCTGCTCGAACAATCCCTCGCGAACGCCCACTCCGGAGAGGCTGATGGGCAGCGCCGTAATGGTCAGGATGATGGGCATGACAAAGAAAATATCCAGCAGACCCTCGGCGCCCCCAAAAGCGCCCAGCGCCCGCGCGGCGCACCAGAAGGCGCCAAAATTAAAAAGATGGCAAATGACGGAAATGGCGAACGTGGCCGCGAGCGTCCTGCCATCGCGGGCGTACACGGAGAAGGCGCCCGCAAGTTCCACAATGCGCTCACGGAGGGGAAGCCAGCGCGGGAGGTGGCGAGCCAGGTGGAAGCGGTCCACGAGAAATCCAAAGACCACAAGGCCGGTCATGCCCCCCATGACGAGGACCAGCGTCCCAAACAGACCTTGCATCACCGCGCTCGAGGCGAGCAATGCCTGCAACCTTTCTCTCCGCAACACAAGGACGACAACCGTCACGGCGATGAGCCCAAGGAGGCCCATCATCCGGTCCACGAGCACGCTGAGAAGAGCCGCGCTCTTTTTCGACGAGGTCTCGCGCATCGCAAAATAAATTTTGACGACATCCCCTCCCGTGGCGCCGAGCATGAAGAGATTGAAGAACAGGCCGATCATGTAAACGCGCAGTGCGCGAATCCACCCAAAGGCAATGCCCTGGGCCGAAAGCAGGAGTCGCCAGCGCCAGGTCTGGAGGACGCAGGCCACGCCAATCGTCAGAACGCCCGCGCCCAGCCACAGGCCCGAGGCCTTTGAAACCGCTCCGAGCATGGCGCGGTTTTTTTCCGGATCCCGAAAGATCCACCAGAGCAGGAGTATCGTGACCGCAGCCTGACAGAGCGGGAGAATGTATTTTTTTATCATGAGATGAGTTCCTTCCACCGGGTGAGGGATTCCAGGACGGCTTCCCGAGAGACACGCGGGCCGATTTCCATCACAAATTCGGCGTTGGGGGGGATTTTTGGAATGAGATTTTTGAAATCCACCTCGCCCGTGAAAGGAGGTTGGTGGTCGGTGAAGGGCCATCTGACATCATGCACGTGGCAGCCGATGGCCCGTCCGCCGATGGCATCGAGCCACTGCCCATGATCCAGCAGGGCAAGGTGGTCCTTGATTTGGGCATGGCCGAAATCGTGCCAGTAGCCCGCGTTCGAGGCATCGAGCCGATCAAGGAGATTTTCCATTTCGCGCTCGGAGGGCACCGCCTCATAATCCTCGCGATTCTCGATGCCGACGCGCATGCCCATCTTGGCGGCATGGTCCGTGATTTCAATAAGGCCCTCGAGCGCGCGCTGGAGGTACCCCTCCCCGGCCGCCTCCCGCCGCCGGACAAGGCGAACCTTTTCCCGTGCGTAGGCCTTGCTGAGGAGCCCCTTGGACGCAGCCAGCCCGCGCAGCCGCGCGGTGCCAGCAAAGGTGCGAATGCGCCCGGTGTGCAATACGATGGCCCGCGCGCCAAATCTCTCCGCCATGTCCACGGTCTGAATGGCCAGCCGGATGGCCCGCCGCCGATCCTCGGGCCGGTGGGAGGTCAGCTCATAACAATCCGGATTGTCAGTCATGACCTCCGGCGGCAGCGGACAAAAGCAATGCAGACTCGACACCTCGAAGCCAAGCCGGGGCTGTTCCCTCAGGAGGTCCGCCACCAGCGGCGCCTTGAGCCCATGACCCAGCTCAATGCGACGAATGCCCAGCGAAAAAATTTCCTCGACGAGATCCTTGGCCGAGGAATGGCGGTGGGAATTCCAGCAGGTCGAAAACGAGAGCACCGTGACGGTCTATCCCGGGACCGGTCCGCCCGCAAGCCCACGCTCGAGGAACAGGACTCGCGCAGGGACGCAGAGGAAATGCGGAAATCGAAACGCGGAGGTCGGAGGGAAGAGGTTCGCGCAAGGGTATGGGATGACAGCGGAATGTCGAAAAGAATCCCCCGCGCGGCTCGCGGGCGACGCCGTCGCCCCTACTTCACACTTTGTCCTTTCTCTTCCGCCTCAATAATCTGCGATAATCTGCGTCCCTCTGCGGATAATAAGTCTCCTTCCCGCTCTCCGCCTTCCGATTTCTGATTTCCGATTTCCGATTTGTCATCGCCCTTCCTGCGGACAATATTCCCCTTCCCGATCAGCCTATGGAGTGTTGACCGCTTCGATGATCTGATCCCATGCCCACTCAACGCGGATCCCGATTCCGGTGAGTACAATGACATGAGGCGATTCGGATGATGCCTGCAACCGCTCCCGCCAAAAGGTAGTCCGCCCATCTTCATCAATTTCCGGAAGGAGGAGTGTGGAAGTGAAAAGTCCCGCGCTCCTGCACAACGCTTGAAAGCGATCAAAGCCAAACCTGCCAAAATGGGAATGCTCCAGACCAGCGGCTCTTCCATGGTCGTGCTGAAAATCCCGCTCACGAGGAAAGCTGCAAGGCTGCCCCAGAGCGCAATGCGCCATGAGGCATGGACTTCACCGTTACGCGGCCAAGTCCATGTCCAGAATGCGGCAATGGCAAGGATCACCGCGCTGAAAGGCAGCCAGCCCCGCTCCACGAGGAAGGTCAGATAGCTGTTGACCATCGTGCGGTAGCCTTCCACGCGATCAATAGCCTGATACCACTGCATGAATTCGTTCCCGGATCGTCCCGCACCGAACCCTGATGGATTCTCATAGGTCATCTGCAATGCCGTCTTCCAGAGTTCCAGACGATTGCCCACGGAGGCATCCTCCCCCACCGCCTCCAGCGAACGGCTGCCCATGCCAAGAAAGATTGCAGTCGCGGCGACCACCGCAAGCAGACAGGCGGACAACCAGCCGACCGGCTTTTTCAGACTCCCAAGTGCGACACCAAAGCGAAATCCGGTTCGCGGAAAGAGCCGCCCTGCGCTCACCAGCCCCATCCCCACCAGTGCCGCGACCAGCCCGCCCGGAAAAATCCCTCCGGATAATAGTAGGACACTTTTCGATCCCGAACGTCACCGTTCTGTTGTTAAGGAAGAGCGGCTGCCAGCTCTGGCCATGAAGCGGCGCACGTCAGGAGAGAAGGAGGCGCCGGTGACTCCGAGGCTTTCGTCCAGAGGGATGCGGGTTTGGGTGCCTTCGGTATTCTTGAAGATGGAACGACGAAGGGGGACTTTGCTTGTTTGACTTTGGCAATCGCCATCAAACATAGATTCCATGGGCATTTCGAGTTTTAGGCTCCTTTTATCTTCCCATCACGCTTGTTCAAGGACTAGCTCCGGCAAAGACCCCTCACCAAGGATCAGGAGGGACTTCCAAAGAAGCGCGCGCGGCGACAATGGGGATGTCGTGTCGCCTGCGGTTGAGAAAATAACTCACCTTGTCGTAGCCGGCCCGCTCGAGGAGATCCAGAGCCTCGAAAAAGCAGTCCCCGACACGCTGTGGCGTGTGGGCGTCAGCTCCGAGAACCACAGGGATGCCACGCTCGGCCATGAGATGGAGTTGAATGGGCCCCGGATTCATTTCCGGCAGGGCCTTAAAGCGCCCACTGGTATTGAGTTCCATGGCAACGCCCGTGGCGGCAATCCGGTCGAGGGCTTCCTCGACGGTCGGGCGCAGCCGCTCAAAATCCCACTCCGCCGGATTCTCATTTTTGACCAAATCCGGATGGGAGAGCGTGTCAAAGAGACCACTCTCCGCGGAACGAGCAAGGTGCTCGAAGTACAGGCGTTGGTAATCGAAGAGGCTCCCCGTCTGGAAGGCGCGACGGTATTCGGCGACCTGACAATGCACCGAGCCGAGGATGTGATGGAATTCCGCGCGAGCGTGCAATTTTTCCAGCCAGGGCTCGACGCCCGGAAAATAATCGCTCTCGAGCCCAAGGCGCACGTCGGTCACTCCCTCCCAGGCCTTCCGGGCCGCGGCCACCATGGCCACATATTCCTCGAATTGGTCCGGGCGCATCCGTACGCCGGAGGAGTGGCCATCCGGAAGCGGACAGTGGCAGGTGATGATGACGCCCTTCAAATGCGCGTCGCGCGCCGCCGCGGCGTAGTCGCCAGGCATGCCCTTGGCGTGCTTGCACAGGGGCGTATGGCAGTGGCTCTCGTAAAGAAGAGGGGCGCCGCTCATACGCCACGCAGCCCGGTCATGAGCAATTCCACGTTGCTCTTGGTGTGGCGAAGATTGGTCACGAGGGCCTCCATGGCTTCGGCCGCGGGAAGGTCCACGATCTGGCGACGCAAATCCACCACCCGCTCGAGTTCATCAGGATGGTAGAGCAGGTCCTCGCGGCGCGTGCCGGATTTGACAATGTGAATGGCCGGAAATATGCGCTGATCCGCGATCATCCGGTCCAAGTAGATTTCCATATTCCCGGTTCCCTTGAATTCCTCGAAAATGAGGTCGTCCATGCGGCTATGGGTCTCAATGAGCGCGGTGGCCAGGATGGTCAGACTGCCCCCCTCCTCGGTATTGCGCGCGGCGCCAAAAAATTTGCGCGGGCGCGCGAGAGCCTTCGAGTCCACGCCTCCGCTCATGGCGCGCCCGCCCTTGGCTGGTTGGAGGTTGTTGTAGCCGCGGGCCATCCGGGTGATCGAATCGAGGAGGATGATGACATCCTTGTGAAGTTCCACGAGGCGCTTGGCGCGCTCGCACACCGCCTCGCAAACCTGAACGTGCCGCGCAACGGGCTCGTCGAATGTGGAGGAATAGATTTCGCAATCGAGTTCATTTTTAAAATCGGAGACTTCCTCCGGGCGCTCATCCACCAGGAGGAGAATCAGGCAGGCCTCCGGATGATTCCTGCGGATTGCCTTGGCGAGGGTTCGCAGAAGGATGGTCTTTCCCGCCCGTGGGGGGGCGGCGATGATGCCGCGCTGCCCCATCCCAAGGGGCGCGACGAGATCCACGGCGCGGGCGGCCAGAGCGGGATTTTCGGGGGATTCCAAAAAAATGCGGCGATTGGGGAACAGGGGCGTGAGTTTGTCAAAATCCTCCGGGGCCTTCCATTCCTCGGTGGGGATCCCTTCAATGGCGCAAAGCTCAGCGACAAACAGGCCCCGGTCGCCGCGCGCGCCAAGGACGCAGGAGAGAAGCAGTCCCGGACGCAGCCCAAATTGCCGGAGGAGATCCTGCGGGACCTGGACATCCTCCGGGCAGGGGCGCAATCCAAACGCGGGCCAGCGGAGGATGCCCTGACCGTCCTGGATTTCCAGGAAGCCCGTGGCCTCGACGCGCGCTCCTGCGAGGATGCGATCGCGGACAATATCTCCCACGAGATGATGCCGCGACACTTCCGCGCGAATTCTCAACCCAAGCTCCCGGGCGCGCTGAATGAGATCGTCCAGGGGAAGAGCCTGTAGCGCATTGAGGGAAAGGACCTCGTCAGAGGATGGTTGAGCCATTTCAGACATGAAATAAAGTGGAAAGAAAATCAGCCTGGGCGGAAAGGGCTTCCAAGGAGCCGTCATTCCAAACCACGTGGTGTGAGAGCCTCATCTTCTCTCCGAGCGGCCACTGGGAAGCAATCATTTTTTTTGCGAGAGCGGGAGTCATTCCGGGGCGCGCGCAAGCCCGCCTCCTCTGGATGGTCCCGGACGCAGCCACGGTGATGACCCCATCAAAGACCCCCTCCCATCCCACCTCGAAAAGCAGTGGGATTTCCGCAACAAGAAACCGGCCCTCCCGGCGGCAGGCGCGGATCGTCCGTAGCAGCGCCGCGCGCGCAGGGGGATGCAGGATCGCCTCGAGAGCCTCCCGCAGGGTTTCGTTGCAAAAAATGCGTCCACGAATCTCCCCCCGATTGGCTGTGCCATCCGGGGCATAGGCCTCCGGGCCGAGGAGCCCGCGAATGCGGCTGGCCACGCGGGGATCCCTGTCCAGCAAGCGGGAAACGCAGGCGTCTGCGCCAAAGGCACGAGATCCCGGAAGCCGCTCCGCGAGCAATCCGGCAAAAGTGGACTTCCCAGTGGCAATCCCTCCCGTAATTCCCAGGATGAGCGGCCCCCCTCTCATGGGGATTCCTCCATGCGGGCCCGCGGGGATCTGGGGAAATCCTCGCTGCGGGCGCCATGACGGGCTTCGAGTTCTGGAAAAAATCCGCGAAAGGCGCCACGAACTGCATCCAACAATTCCGACGACTCCACGCCGCCGGGAATTGGTTCCCCAAAGAAAATCCATACGGGGGCGCGCGCCCAGGATTTCCAGTATTGCATATTGTAGAGGCGCTCGCTGCCCACGATGGCGCAGGGGAGCACAGGCGCTCCAGATAGGCGCGCGAGCAAGGGGAGTCCGCGCAGGGGCTCGGCGCCAGCCAGCAGGGAATCCCCTCCGTCGCGGATGCCCCCTTCAGGAAAAATGCCAACGACCCGTCCG
>WBZO01005225.1_pt1 | contig 13382 bp, 14 predicted proteins | sample 5204261 | NCBI WGS metagenome assembly WBZO01 (sample SAMN12412400, study PRJNA552823) | activated sludge metagenome | isolation source: activated sludge from anammox sidestream of wastewater treatment plant... | place: USA: North Carolina | collected 2017-09
AACGGGTGGACCCGCTCATCCGGCGCTGGCTCGGTGACCGCCCGCGCTACGGCGCGGTATGATCCCGCGCCGCGGGTGGGCGCGCTTGAGGGACTGAACGGACGTGGTATACCAGGGATTCAACTGCCGCGGCGGGCCGCGCTGGCGGCCGCTCGACGCCCGTCTGCGCCGCCGCGTGCCGGCGGAACAACTGCACTGGCTGGTCGACGCGGCATCGCTGACGCAGCGTCTGCGCCGGCTCTGTCCGCACGGATTCAGGGTGCGCCTGCTGGCGCAGCGCTGGCAGCGCCCCGCGCGTGAGGAGCGGCGCGCGCTCGGTCTGCGCGATCACGAGTTCGCCCTGGTGCGGGAGGTGCATCTGGCCTGCGGCGAGACCCCGTGGGTGTTCGCGCGCACGGTCATCCCGGCCGGCACGCTGCGCGGCGAGCTGCGCCGGTTCGCCCGTCTGGGCGATCGCCCGCTGGGGGAATTGCTGTTCTCCGTGCGGGGCATGCGCCGCGAGGCGATCGAGGTCGCCGAGATCCGTCCCGGGCACGCGCTGCACCGCGCGCTGACCGGCGGCCGCGGCGCCGCGACGATCTGGGGCCGGCGGTCCGCCTTCACGCTGGCCGGACACCCCCTGCTGGTGGGGGAGATCTTTCTGCCGTCCCTGACGGGGAGGCGCGGATGAGCGCATCCGGCACGCCGATCGCGCGCCTGTCGGTCTACGCCCGCCTGATGCGGCTGGACCGGCCGATCGGCAGCCTGCTGCTGCTGTGGCCCACGCTGTGGGCGCTGTGGATCGCGGGCGGGGGATGGCCGGATCCCGGGGTGCTGCTGGTGTTCGTCCTCGGCGTGCTGCTGATGCGCTCGGCCGGCTGCGTGATCAACGATTACGCCGACCGCGACTTCGACCCGCACGTGGCGCGCACCCGTGGGCGGCCGCTGGCGCGCGGGGAGGCCACGCCGCGCGAGGCGCTCGTGCTGTTCGCGGTGCTGTGCCTCGCCGCCTTCGCGCTGGTGCTGACCATGAACCGGCTCACCGTGCTGCTGTCCCTGGCTGGGGCGGCGCTCGCGGCGAGCTATCCCTTCATGAAGCGCTACACCGACCTGCCACAGGTCTATCTCGGCCTCGCCTTCGGCTGGGCGGTGCCGATGGCCTTCGCCGCGCAGACCGGCGCCGTCCCGGGGGTCGCCTGGCTGCTGTACCTCGCCACCCTGCTGTGGACGGTCGCCTACGACACCGAGTACGCCATGGTCGATCGGGCGGACGACGTGCGCATCGGGGTGCGCTCGACGGCGATCCTGTTCGGCGCCGCCGACCGGCTCGCCGTCGGCGTCCTGCACGCGGCCGCGCTGCTGGTGCTGGCCCTGGTCGGCCTGAGCCTGCGACTGGGGCCGGCGTATTACGCCGGCCTCGCGGCGGCGGCGGCGCTCGCGCTCCATCAGCAGTCCCTGATCCGCACGCGCGAACCCGCGTGCTGTTTCCGCGCCTTCCTCAATAACAACTGGTTCGGCGCCGCCGTGTTCGCGGGGCTGGTCGCGCACTATCTCGGCTGAACCGCGCGAACCCGGCGGCGCGATTGCCATCGCCGGGACAATCGGGTCAAATATGGGCATTTTCCGGCTCGGCGCGGCCGGACCGGGCGGCGCGCGACGAAGGACAGGGTGACACGATGATCCATCACGACCGGGCGACCGGCGGCCTGGGCGGCGGCGAGGCGCCGGCGCGCCTGTATGAGTTGAACGAGACCGAGGTGCGCCAGATCCGGCAGCTCGGCGCCGCGGTGATCGAGACCGAGGCGGCGGCGGTGCAGGCGCTGGCGGGGCGCGTCGGCGAGGGCTTCGTGCTGGCCTGCCGCTACCTGCTGGCGTGCACGGGCCGCATCGTCGTGCTCGGCATGGGCAAGTCCGGCCACATCGGCGGTAAGATCGCGGCGACGCTGGCCAGCACCGGCAGCCCCGCCTTCTTCGTCCATCCCGGCGAGGCCAGCCACGGCGATCTCGGCATGATCACCCCGCGCGACGTGGTGCTCGCCATCTCCAATTCGGGCGAGACGGACGAGCTGCTGACCATCCTGCCGCTGATCAAGCGGCTCGGCGTCCCCCTGATCACGCTGACCGGCCGGTCCGAATCGACGCTGGCGCGCGCCGCCGACGTCAATCTCGACGTGAGCGTCGCCCAGGAGGCCTGCCCGCTGGGGCTCGCGCCGACCTCGAGCACCACGGCGACGCTGGTCATGGGCGACGCGCTCGCGGTCTCGCTGCTCGAGGTGCGCGGCTTCACCGCGGAGGATTTCGCGCGCTCCCACCCCGGCGGGCGGCTCGGCCGCCGTCTGCTGCTGCTGATCCGCGACATCATGCACACCGGCGCCGAGATCCCGGCCGTCGACGCGGAGATGCTGCTGAGCCAGGCCCTGGTCGAGATGACGCGCAAGGGTCTCGGAATGACCGCGGTGACCGGCGCGGACGGCCGTCTGGCCGGGATCTTCACCGACGGCGACCTGCGCCGCGTGCTCGACCGGCGGATCGACGTGCACGCGACGCCGATCGCCGCCGTGATGACGCGCGACTGCAAGACCGCCGCCCCCGGCATGCTGGCGGCCGAGGCGCTGGAGATGATGGAGAAACACCGTATCAGCGCCCTGCTGGTGGTGGACGGGGAGCGGCGCCTGCTCGGTGCGCTCAATATGCACGATCTGCTGCGCGCGGGTGTGGTGTGAGGGGGCGTCCGATGGGTAAACTGCAGGAACTCCGCCAGAGCGTGAAGGAAAAGGCCAGGAGCATCCGTCTCGTCATCTTCGACGTCGACGGCGTGCTGACCGACGGCGGCCTGTTCATCGATACGGACGGACGCGAGCACAAGGTGTTCCATTCGCGCGACGGGCACGGCATGAAGATGCTGCAGCAGTCCGGCGTCGAGATCGGCATCATCTCGGGGCGCGACTCCCCGGCGGTGGCCCACCGCATGGCCGGCCTCGGTGTCCGTCATGTCTATCAGGGTCAGCAGGACAAGCTCCCCGCCTTTCGCGACCTGATCGGGCGCCTCGGCCTGGTGCCCGCGCAGGTGGCCTACGTCGGCGACGACGTGGTCGACCTCCCCCTGCTGCGCCGCGTCGGTCTGGCCGTCGCGGTGCAGGATGCCCACGAGCTGGTGCGGCGCCACGTGCACTGGGTGACGGCGTGCGGCGGCGGCCGCGGCGCGGCCCGCGACGTGTGCGAGCTGATCATGGACGCCCAGGGGACCCTCGCCCCGCGCATGGAAGACTATCTGGCGCTCGACTGAGCCCGTATCGAGACATGCGTCTGTCCGTCGATAAACGTCTGCTGACGGTCGCGCTGCTGGCCGCGGCGGCGGCCGCGAGCTGGTGGTGGTCGCAGCAGCAGGAGGCGCCCGGGCGCGCCCCGGAGACGGCGCGGGGCGACCGGCCGGATTACTATCTCACCGGCTTCGAGCTCACCGAGATGAACGCGGCGGGCGCGGTGGAGCGCCGGCTCGACGCCGACGATCTCTATCATTACCCGGACCGCGCGACGTCGACGCTGACGCGTCCGCGCCTGGTGGTGTACGAGGACGGCCGGGCGGCCTGGAATATCGCCGCGCTGCGCGGCACGGCCTCGGAACGCGAGCGCCTGATCAATCTGCAGGGCGATGTCCGCGTGAACTACAGCGGCGTCGATCCGAAAGAGGACATGCGGATGTATACGAACGAACTGGATGTGTGGCCGGACAGCAAGCTGGCGGAGACGCGCGCGGCGGTGCGCATCGAGGATCGCGCCGGGGTGACGCGCGCGGTCGGCATGACGGCGGATCTGGCGCGCCGGCGCACCCTGCTGCATGCGGAGGTGCGGAGCGAATATGCGCCCTAGGTTTCACGCCCTGCTGCTGGCGGTCTGCGCCCTGTCGGGGCCGATGCCCTGTCTCGCGCTGTCGAGCGATCGCGAGCAGCCCATCCATATCGAGGCCGACCGCTTCGAGGCCGACGACGTCAAGCACGTCAGCATCTATCGCGGCAATGTGCGCTACAGCCAGGGCACCATGCGCCTCGAGGCGGAGACGGTGACCATCTACTACGACGCGGAGCGCAACTTCCAGCGCCTGCTGGCGGACGGTCGGCCGGCGCGCTTCCGGCAGCGGCTGGAGGGCAAGGCCGAGGACATGCGCGGAGAGGCCCTGCGCATCGAGTACACCGCCGCGCCGGAGCGCCTGGTGTTGAAGCAGCAGGCCCATGTCTGGAACCAGGGCGACGAGTTCGCCGGCGAGCTCATCACCTACGACATCGACGGGGACCGCGTCGTCGCACGGCGCGGCGAGGCGGAAGAGGGGCGCGTGCAGGTGGTGATACAGCCGCGCCAGACGCCCGCGGCCGGGGCGCCCGCCCCGCCGCGGGACGGGACGGACGGGCGCTGACGGACCCCGCATGGATGTCCTGAGCGTCAGGCATGTCTTCAAGCGCTATCGCGCGCGCGCCGTCGTCAACGATGTGTCGATGGGCATCGAGAGCGGCGAGGTGGTGGGTCTGCTGGGCCCCAACGGCGCCGGCAAGACCACCTGTTTCTATATGATCGTGGGGCTGATCCCCTGCGATCAGGGGGCGATCCGCCTGAACGAGCGCGATATCACCGCCTTTCCGATGCACGCGCGCGCGCGCCTCGGCATCGGCTATCTGCCGCAGGAGCCCTCGGTGTTCCGCAAGCTCAGCGTGGCGGACAATGTGCGCGCGATCCTGCAGACGCGGCGCGATCTCGACCGCGCGGGGCAGGAGCGGCGGGTGGACGAACTGCTCGACGAACTGCATATCGGCCATCTGCGCGACGCCATCGGCATGAGCCTGTCGGGCGGCGAGCGGCGCCGCGTGGAGATCGCGCGCACGCTGGCCATGGAGCCGCGTTTCGTGCTGCTGGATGAGCCCTTCGCCGGGGTCGACCCCATCTCCGTGCTGGATATTCAGCGGATAATCAAATACCTGAGCGACAAGGGGATCGGCATCCTGATTACCGACCACAACGTCAGGGAGACCCTGGGGATCTGCCGGCGCGCCTATATTATGGCCGCGGGCGAGATCCTCATCGCCGGCCGGCCCGAGGAGATCCTGCAGAGCGATCGCGTGCGCGAGGTCTATCTCGGGCACGATTTCCGCCTCTAGGCGATAATCTCGAGGTTGATCATGCACGTAAGTGGCGTAGACTGTATTCCCTTTCGGGTTCTGCGTTAAAATTCACGCTCTCACGGCAGCAGGAAGTATTGGCAGTTCATGAAGCAGACCCTCCAAATCCGTCTCGGCCAGTCGCTGACCATGACACCGCAGCTGCAACAGGCGATCCGCCTGCTGCAGCTCTCGACCCTCGATCTGCGCGAGGAGATCCAGCAGGCGCTGGATTCGAACCCGATGCTGGAAGCGGCGGAGGAGGGCGCCTCCGACGACGGCGAGACCGCGGGCGCGGAGGAGGCCGGGTTCGAGCCCGCGGCCCCGGTCACCGCCGCCGCGCCGGCGACCGAGGCCGAGGAGGCGCACGATTCGACCCTCGACCTGCGCGACGCCGTGGCGGGGCTGGACATGGCGGCCAGCGACGACCTGCCGGTGGACAGCGTATGGGAAGACGTCTATGACAGCGCCGTCGTCCCCAGCGGGCAGGGCGCCGAGACGGAGGGCGGCGAGTTCGAGTTTCAGACGGGAGGGGTGGAGACGCTGCGCGAGCATCTGCTGTGGCAGATGAGTCTGACCCCGTTCAGCGAGCGCGACCAGGCCATCGCGGTGGCGCTCATCGACGCGGTGAACGACCGCGGTTATCTGGCCGTGCCCCTGGAGGAGATCCGGGAGGGGCTCGACGCGGAACTCGGCGACGTGGAGCTGGACGAGGTGGAGGCGGTGCTGCGCCAGGTGCAGAACTTCGATCCCGTCGGCGTTGCCGCGCGCGACCTGCGTGAATGCATGCTGATCCAGCTCCAGCACCTCGACGGCGATATCCCGCTGCTGGGCAAGGCGCGCGAACTGGTCGCCGAGCACCTCGACCTGCTCGCGAACCGCGAGTACGCCCAGCTCGCGCGGCGGCTGAAATGCACGCAGCAGGAACTGCAGCAGACCGTCGCCCTGGTGCAGTCGCTCAATCCGCGCCCGGGCAACCTGATCACGGACCGCAAGGTGGAATACATCATCCCCGACGTGATCGTCACGCGGGAGAAGAACAGCTGGAAGGTCGAGCTCAACCCGGAGGCGATGCCGCGGGTGCGCATCAACGCCAGCTACGCGAGCCTGGTCAAGCGCGCGGACAACAGCAGCGACAACACCTATATGCGCAACCAGTTGCAGGAGGCGCGCTGGTTCATCAAGAGCCTGCAGAGCCGCAACGAGACGCTGCTCAAGGTGGCGAGCTGTATCGTCGAGCGCCAGCGCGGCTTCCTCGAGCACGGCGAGGAGGCGATGAAGGCCCTGGTGCTGCACGACATCGCCGAGGCCGTCGAGATGCACGAGTCCACCATCTCGCGCGTCACCACGCAGAAATACATGTATACCCCGCGTGGCATCTTCGAGCTCAAGTATTTCTTCTCCAGCCACGTCAGCACCGCCGGCGGCGGCGAGTGCTCCGCCACCGCCATCCGCGCCTTGATCAAGAAACTGGTCGCCGCCGAGGACGGCGGCAAGCCGCTCAGCGACAGCAAGATCGCCCAGTTGCTCAAGCAGCAGGGAATCAACGTCGCACGCCGCACCATCGCCAAGTATCGCGAGGCCCTCGCCATTCCGTCGTCGAGCGAGCGGAAACGCCTGATATGAGGCGCATTCCCCCATTGCGCACCCCATCCCGGGTGCCGGAGTCGCCATGAACCGAGTCGGAGAACTGTTGACCCCCTCCAGGGTGGCGTGCCGCAACCTCGTGGGCAGCAAGAAACGCGCCTTCGAGATGCTGAGCGAACTGGTGTCGAAGGACGAGCCGCGGCTGAACCAGTCCGAGGTGTTCACCAGCCTGATCGAGCGCGAGCGGCTGGGCTGCACCGGGCTGGGACACGGGGTCGCGATCCCGCACGGGCGCCTCAAGGGCCTCAATCATGCGGTGTGCGCCTTCATGAAGCTGAACCGCGGCGTCGACTACGATGCCGCGGACAAGAAGGCGGTGGACATGATCTGCGCCCTGCTGGTGCCGGAGCAGTCCACGCAGGAACACCTCGAGATCCTGGCGACCCTCGCCGAGATGTTCAGCGATCCGGTCTTCTGCGCGCAGCTCCATGCCGCGAAGAGCGATGAGGAGGTCTACCGGCTGCTGACATCCTGGCAGCCGGCGGCGCCGGAGCGGGCGGCCGGTCCGGCGCTCTAGCATCCCCGTATGGGCACAGCGCTCACAGTCTCTTCCCTGTACGACGGATTTCGGGCGAGGCTGGGATTGACCTGGGCGGCCGGCCGCGGCGGGGCCGGCCGGGCGCTGGAGGGGATGCAGGATTCCGCCGCGCGCGACCGCCCCTTCGACGCCGGGGTCGGCCATCTCAACCTGATCCATCCCAACCGCATCCAGGTGCTGGGCCCCGCCGAGGCGGGCTATCTGGAACAGTTGCGCGGCGACTCCCGCGCCGAGCATCTGCGGCGGATCTTCGCCGCGGCGCCGGCTTGCGTGATCGTGTCGGACGGACTGCCGCTCGCGGAGGACCTGTGCGCGCAGGCGGAGGCGGCGGAGGTGGCGCTGTTTTCCGCACCGACGCCGGATTACAAGATCATCAGCCACCTGCAATACTACCTGTCCAACGCGCTGGCCGACCGCCTGATCCTGCACGGGGTATTCATGGAGGTGCTCGGGATCGGGGTGCTGCTCACCGGCAAGAGCGGCGTGGGCAAGAGCGAACTGGCGCTGGAGCTGATCAGCCGGAACCACCGCCTGATCGCGGACGACGCCCCCGAGTTCAGGCGCACCGCGCCGGACATACTCAACGGCTCCTGTCCGCCCGGGTTGAGCGGTTTCCTCGAGGTACGCGGCCTGGGCGTGCTGGATATCCGCGCCATGTTCGGCGACAGCGTGATCAAGACCGACAAGAACCTGCGCCTGATCGTCCACCTGCAGCAGATGAGCGGGGCGGAGCTGGCCGCCATCGACCGCCTGCAGGGCAGCCGCCAGCGCCAGACCATCCTCGACGTCGAGGTGCCCCAGATCACGCTGCCGGTGGCGCCGGGGCATAATCTCGCCGTGCTGGTGGAGGGCGCCGTGCGCAACCACATCCTGCTGCTGAAAGGGTACAATGCGGCACAGTCATTCAGCGAACGGCAGCAGCGCATGATCCTGGAGGGGGGTGCATGAGGTTGTTGATCATCAGCGGTCTGTCCGGCTCCGGCAAGAGCATCGCGCTGCAGGCGCTGGAGGACCTCGACTACTATTGCGTCGACAACCTGCCGCTCGGCCTGCTGCCGCAGTTCGTCGACCAGATCGTGGCGACGGCGGAGAAGCGCAACATCGAGAACGTGGCGGTCGGCATCGACGCGCGCAATCTGTCGCGCGACCTCGGCCGCTTCGGCGACATCCTCGACGAGATCCGCCGGCCCGGCCTCGATTGCCGGGTGATCTTCCTGGGGGCGGCCGACAACGTGCTGATCAAGCGCTTCAGCGAGACGCGCCGCAAGCACCCGCTGACCCGCGTCGACGTCTCCCTGGTGGAGGCGATCGCGGTCGAACGCGAACTGCTGGCGCCGATCGCGGCCAGCGCCGACCTGCACATCGACACCAGCAATTTCAACGTGCACCAGTTGCGCGGCGTGATCCGCGACCGCGTCGCCCAGCACAAGTCGGCCTCGCTCTCCATCCTGTTCATGTCGTTCGGCTACAAATACGGCATCCCCGCCGACGCGGACTTCATCTTCGACGTGCGCTGCCTGCCCAACCCGCACTGGGACCCCGTGCTGCGCATGCGCAAGGGCAACGACCCGGAGGTGATCCGCTTCCTCGGGCAGCAGCCCGCGGTGGGACGCATGTACGAGGATATCCGCACCTTTCTGGAGCGCTGGATCCCGAGCTTCGAGGCGGAGAACCGCAACTACATGTCGGTCGCGATCGGCTGCACCGGCGGCCAGCACCGCTCGGTCTACCTGGCGGAGGCGCTGGCGGCCCACTTCAAGCAGTCGCGCGCCGGCGTCATGACGCGCCACCGGGAGCTCCGATGAGCGTCGGCCTGTGCCTGATTTCGCATAACCGCATCGGCGAGGCGCTGCTCGATACCGCCGTGTCGATGCTGGGCGGGCAGCCGCTCCCCGCCGCGGTCATCGCCGTGGCGCCGGCGAGCGATCCGGCCCAGGTCCTCGAGCAGGCGCGCGCGGCGGTGCGCGAACTGGACCAGGGCGACGGGGTCATCGTATTGACCGACATGTTCGGCTCCACCCCCAGCAACATCGCCACCGCGCTCAAGCGTGACAACGAACGGGTGACCGTGATCGCGGGCGTCAACCTGCCGATGTTGGTCCGCCTGATGAACTATCCCCGCCTCGGCATGGCGCAGTTGAAGGACAAGGCCCTGAGCGGCGGGCGCGAGGGCATCTTCAGTTGCGGCCCGGAGGGGGAGACCTAGTGGCGGCGCGCAGGACGGTCACCATCGTCAACCGGCTGGGACTGCACGCGCGCGCCGCGGCCAAGCTGGTGACGCTGGCCTCCGAGTTCGAGGCGGACATCCATCTGGTGCGGGGTGCGCGCCGGGTGAACGGCAAGAGCATCATGGGCGTCATGATGCTGGCGGCCGGCCAGGGCACCGAGATCGAGCTCGTCGCGGAAGGGCGCGACGAGGAGGCGGCCCTGCGGAAGCTGGAGGATCTGATCGGGCAACGGTTCGGCGAAGAATCGTGACGGGGCGACGCGCGCGGCCGGGTGGCGACCGGTCCGCGCACGCATCCGGCACCGGAGAGGGCGCGACCCCATGAGTCTGGTGTTGAGCGGTATCAGCGTCACCCGGGGCGTTGCCATCGGCAAGGCCGTGATCCTCCATCACGACCAGCCCGAGGTCAGCGAGCATACGATCCCGCGGCCCCTGCTGCAGGAAGAGATCACGCGTTATCGCGCCGCGCTCAGGAAGGCCAGGCAGCAGTTGCGCGACATCCGCAAGCGCATCCCCGCCGATACCCCCGACGACATCGCCGCCTTCATGGACGCGCACATCCTCATGCTCGACGACGGCGTGCTCAGCGAGGCGCCGGTCAAGATCATGAGGGAGCGCCAGTGCAATGCCGAGTGGGCCTTGAAGCTGCAGCGCGATACGCTGGTGCGCGTGTTCGAGGAGATGGACGACCCCTATCTGCGCACCCGCCGGGACGACGTCGATCACGTGGTCAACCGCATCCAGCGGAATCTCCAGGGCAACTATGATCCGGGCCACGACGGCCGCGGCGGTCAGTTGAACGGCGCGATCCTGATCGCCGGCGATGTCTCCCCGGCGGAGACCCTGCAGATGCACCAGCAGGGGATCGCCGCCGTGGTGACCGAATACGGCGGCCCCAACTCGCATACCGCCATCCTGGCGCGCAGCCTGGGGTTGCCCGCGGTGGTCGGGGTGCATCACCTGCGCCGTTATCTGCGCAGCGGCGAGCCGCTGGTGGTCGACGCCGGGCACGGCATGGTGATCGCCGGCGCGGAGGTGGGCGAGCTCGGCTATTACCGCCGGCGCCAGCGCGAGGAGCGGCAGCACGTCGCCGAGTTGAACAAGCTGCGCGAGCGCCCGGCGGTGACGCGCGACGGCCATGCCGTCACGCTGATGGCCAATGTGGAACTGCCCGAGGACGCCATCGCCGCGCGGCGGCTCGGCGCCGCCGGGGTCGGCCTGTTCCGCACCGAGATGCTGTTCCTCAACCGGGAGGCCCTGCCGGGCGAGGACGAGCAGTACGAGGCCTATCTGCGCGTGGTGAAGGCGCTGAAGGGGGCGCCGGTCACGATACGGACCCTGGACCTCGGCGCCGACAAGTGCCTCGGCAATGCGCCGCGGACCCCGGCGGTGAGCAATCCGGCGCTGGGGTTGCGCGCGATCCGTTGGAGCCTGAAGGACCCCGCCCTTTTTTCACCCCAGGTGCGCGCCATCCTGCGCGTCTCCGCCCACGGCCCGGTGCGCATGATGGTGCCCATGCTCTCCGGGGAAGGCGAGCTGCTGCAGGTGCTGCGGCTGGTCGCGGAGGAGAAGAAGGCGCTGGAGAGGCAGGGGATCCGCTTCGATCCGGCCATGCCGATCGGCGGCATGATCGAGGTGCCGGCCGCCGCGCTGGCCGCGGACGCCCTGGCGCGCCATCTCGATTTCTTTTCCATCGGCACCAACGATCTGATCCAGTACACCCTCGCGGTGGACCGCCTGGACGAGGAGGTCAATTATCTGTACGACCCGTTGCATCCGGCCATACTCCGGCTCATCCAGATCACCATCCGGGCGGGCCGGCGCGCCGGGATCCCGGTGGCGATGTGCGGCGAGATGGCGGGCGATCCGTATTACACGCGCCTGCTGCTCGGCCTCGGTCTGCGCGAGTTCAGCATGTTTCCCGCCACCCTGCTCGAGGTCAAGCGGGCGATCGGCGAGAGCCGGCTCGACACGCTCGACCGCGATGTGCGCCGGGTGATGCGCAGCCGCTCCGCCGTCCGCATCCCGGCGCTGGTCGACGCCCTCAATCGCCGGCCGTGAGCGGGACGGCCGCGGGCCCGGCGTCCCGCGTCAGCAGCAGATTGCCGCGCTCGTCGTGCAGGCCGCTCCAGCCCGGGGCGAGATAGGTGGTGGCGACGGTCTCGGTGATCAGCGCCGGCCCTGCCACGCGCTGTCCGTGGGCGAGTTCCGCGCGCGCGTAGACGGCGGTACCGTTCGCGCCGCCGTGGAGATCCGCGTGGACGCGGGGCGCGGCGGGATGCGGCGGGGCCGGCGGCGGCGTGAGGGGCAGGTCCGGCGCCGGCGCGCGCAGGCCGGCGCGCAGGTTGACCAGTTCGAGCGGCAGCTCGAGGCGGTGTCCGTAGCGGAGCCGGTGCAGCTCATGGAAGGCGGCCGCGCAGCGCGCGAGGTCCTCCCACGCCACGTTCAGTCCATGGCTCTGGCCCTGGTAGCGCAGGTCCAGCGTGCGGGTGACGGCGATCTCCGACTCCGCCACCCCTTCCTCCTGCAGCTCGGCGCGGCCGCGCGCGACCAGCTCGCCGAGACCGCGCTCGATGTCGGCGGCGGAGCATTCCCGCAGCGGCCGCGCGACTGAGCGCGACAACTGGCGGCCGCGGGGCGCCACCAGCATGCCGAGCGCGGACAGCACGCCGGCGTGCACCGGCACCAGGGCCCGCGTGATGCCGAGCGCTTCCGCCAGCGCGCATACGTGCAGGCCGCCGGCGCCGCCGAACGAGGCGAGCGTGTGGCCGCGCGGGTCGATGCCGCGCTGCACCGAGATCACGCGCAGGGCCTGCGCCATGTGTTCGTCGGCGATGCGCACGATGCCCGCGGCGGCCTCCGCGATACCGAGTCCGAGCGGTTCCGCCACCCGGGCCAGCGCCTGTACGGCCGCGGCGCGGTCGAGCCTCATGCGGCCGCCGAGGAGGCCGTCGGCGGGCAGGCGGCCGAGCGCCAGGTTGGCGTCGGTGACGGTGGGCGCGCGGCCGCCCCGGCCGTAGCAGGCCGGGCCGGGGTCCGCCCCCGCCGAGGCGGGTCCGACGCGCAGCAGGCCGCCTTCGTCGAGCCAGGCGATCGACCCGCCGCCCGCGCCGATGGTGTGCATGTCCACCATCGGGACGGCCACCGGGTAGCCGCCGATGCGGCCTTCGCCGCTGAGGCGCGGCGTGCCGTCGATCAGCGCGACGTCGGTGGAGGTGCCGCCCATGTCGAAGCTCAGCAGGCGATGATGGCCGGAATCCGCGCCGAGGCGGCGTACGGCGGCGAGGCCGCCGGCCGGGCCGGACAGCAGCAGGCGCACGGCCTGCGCCCCGGCCTGCGCCGCGGCGATGGTGTCGCCGGAACTCTGCATGACGGAGATGCGCGCGGCCGGCAGGGCGCGCGTGAGGCGGTTCAGGTAGTCCTCCACCAGGGGGCCGACGCTGGCGTTGAGCCAGGTCGCGACGCCGCGTTCATATTCCTTATATTCCGGCAGGACGGCGGAGGAGCGCGAGACGAACACGCCCGCGGGCATGGCGGCAGCGACCTCGCGTTCGAAGCGCTCGTCCAGGAAGGAAAACAGCAGATTGATGGCGACCGCGCGCGGCGCCAGGCGATCCACCGCGGCGCGCAGCCCGGCCAGATCCGCGGCGGTGAGCGGGGTGACGACCTCGCCGTGCGCGCCCAGCCGGCCGCCGGTCTCCAGGCACAGTTCGCGTGGCACCGGCGGCGCCTCCGGCGGGGGCTGCAGGTCGTAGAGCGCGCGCCGCACCTGGCGGCCGATGGCGAGCAGATCGCGCAGCCCGTGGTTGGTGATGAAGACCGTGCGCACGCCCTTGCCTTCGAG
>WBZO01002401.1_pt1 | contig 13380 bp, 12 predicted proteins | sample 5204261 | NCBI WGS metagenome assembly WBZO01 (sample SAMN12412400, study PRJNA552823) | activated sludge metagenome | isolation source: activated sludge from anammox sidestream of wastewater treatment plant... | place: USA: North Carolina | collected 2017-09
GGGTCGGTCACTTCGTTGGCGACGACGCGCGCCGTGTCGCCGGCGGCGATGACGCTCACCCGGCCGCCCGACGGGAGGTCGCGGAGCGCGGCGACGGCGGCACGTCGAGCGGCGTCCAGGCGGTCGAGCGGCACATCCGTGGCGGACATGGACGCGGACGCATCCACCACCAGCACCAGGTCGTGGGCGAGTGCCGCGGGCCGCTCGAGCGCCGGCCGGACCACGACCGCCACGAGGAGCAGCGCGCACAGGAGCTGGAGCAGGAGCAGGAGCGACCGGCGGAGGCGCTGCCAGGGCGTGTTGGCCTCGACATCCCGGACCAGGTGCCGCCACAGGACGGTCGAGCTGACCTCCCGCTGCGGTCGTCGCAGCCGGAGCATCCAGAGGGCGAGGATGACGGGGATCGCGACGAGGCCCAGCAATCCCAGGGGCGCCAGCAGGGACACGAGCGGCGCCCCTATGCCACCACGCGGCGTCGACGGAGCTCGGCGAACACGAGGTCCGCGAGCGGCAGCGAGCTGGCCACCGGCACGTACGCCGCGCCCCGCCGCTGGCACAGGTCCGCGAGACCCTCGCGCCACGCGCCCAGGCGCGCCCGGTACGCGTCGAGGCTGCCCAGGTCCGCGGTGACATCGACCGTGGCCCCGGTCTCCCGATCGACCAGCCGCAGGTCGCCCTCGAGGGGTGGGTCGAGCTCGTCGTCGGACAGCACGTGCAGCACGGACAGCTCGCAGCGTGTGCCGGCGAGCTCGCTGATGGCCCGGTCGGCGGCCGGGTCGAACAGGTCCGACACGAGCACCATGGGCCCGCGCTGCGACACCTGCGCCGCGTAGTGACGCGCCGCCGCGGCGAGGTCGGTGGCGCCCGCTCGCGCCTCCACCGCGGACAGGTCGCCCAGCAGGCGCATGATGCGACCCGTGCCGCGGACCGGCGGCAGACGCCGGGCGACCCTGCCGGCGAGGATGGCCACGCTCACCCGGTCGTACGACGCGAGGCCCACGTAGGCCATCGCGGCGGCAGCCCGCTTGCCCCACACGAGCTTGTCCGGGGAGCCCCCGTCCATGGACGCCGACGCGTCGAGGAGCACGTGGACCGTGACGTCCTGCTCCTCGATGAACAGCTTGATGAACAGGCGCTCCAGCCGTGCGTAGACGTTCCAGTCGAGCGCCCGGAGGTCGTCACCTGGGGTGTAGTCACGGTAGTCCGTGAACTCGACGGACTGACCACGCTGCGCGCTCCGACGCACGCCGGCCAGGCCGCCCCGGACGGCACGTCGGGTCACCAGCGCCAGGCGCTCGAGCTGTCGCAGGAACGACTCGTCGAACACGGTCGGGTCGACCGGCGAGGGGAGCGCCTCTGGTCGACCGGGTCGCGCCGAGGTGCCCGGCTCGGGCCCGGGCCCGGTGATGTCGGACATGGCGACCGTCAGTCGACCGACGGCGGTGACACCGCGTCGAGCACGGAGCGGACCAGGGCGTCAGGGGTGATGCCCTCCGCCTCGCCCTCGAAGCCCCGGATGACCCGATGCCGCAGCGCCGGCAGCGCGACCGCCCGGATGTCGTCGGTGGCTACGTTGAACCGACCGTCCATGAGGGCGTTGATCTTGCCCGCCAGGACGAGCGCCTGGGCTCCCCGGGGCGACCCGCCGTAGCGCACGTAGCGCCGCACCAGCTCCGGGGCACGCGCGTTGTCGGGATGCGTCGCGGCCAGCAGGGACACGGCGTAGGCGGTCACGTGCGGCGCGATGGGCACGCTCCGGGCGAGCCGCTGCATGGCCACGATCTCATCCGCCGAGGCGACCTTGCCCGCCGTGGGCTGGTCCGCTCCGGTGGTGCGCTCCATGATCGCGACGAGGTCCTCCTCGGACGGGAACGGGACCCACAGCTTGAACAGGAACCGGTCGAGCTGTGCCTCCGGGAGCGGGTAGGTCCCCTCCATCTCGAGGGGGTTCTGGGTGGCCAGCACGAAGAACGGCGGATCGAGCCGGTGGCGCTGGCGGGCCACGGAGACCTGGTGCTCCTGCATCGCCTCGAGCATGGCGCTCTGGGTCCGGGGCGTTGCGCGGTTGACCTCGTCCGCCAGGACCAGGTTCGCGAACACGGGTCCCGGCTGGAACCGGAACGTCCGGCTGCCGCCCTCGTCCACGAGCACGTTGGTGCCGATGATGTCCGCGGGCATCAGGTCGGGCGTGAACTGGATGCGCGCGAAGGTGCAGTCGATGACGTCGGCGATGGTCCGCACGAGCATCGTCTTGCCCAGCCCTGGCACGCCTTCCAGCAGTGAGTGGGCGTTGGCGAGCAGGCAGATGAGCACCTGACGGACGAGTTCGTCCTGGCCCACGATGACCTTCCCGATCTCGGCACGGATGGCGGCCGAGCGGTGTGCGAACGACTCGACGTCCGCCCGCCCGGTCGCCATGGTGTCCGTCTGCGTCATCGCTGGTCCTCCACTGCCTGGTCGAGCGAGGCGAAGTAGTCGCGCACGTAGTCCCGGATGTCCACGGGCACGTACGCGTGGTCGATGGCGTCCTGGGCCACCGGCGCGAAGTCGCGGTACACGTCGGTCCACGGGACGAGCGCCTCGTTGGGGTCGCCTTGGCCCTGGCCCTGCCCCTGGGTCTCGGTGCCTCGACTCCCGGAGCCCGCGACATAGCTCGGGTCACCGGGCCGGCCGAGCCGCCCGAAGTCCGCGTACACCGTGTCCTGGTCGTCGGGCTCGCCCAACGGGCGGTTGGGTCGTGTGGGCTGGCCGGCGAAGCCACCGCCGGCCCGTGAGCCGCTGCCCAGGTGACGGGCGCCACTGCCTCCGCCACCGCCGGCACTCTGGCCCTGGCCCTGCCCCTGCCCCTGGCCCTGCCCCTGCCCCTGGCCCTGGCCCTGCCCCTGCCCCTGCCCCTGGCCCGCGGCGGTGGTCAGCGAGCGGCGCGCGTCACCCACGGCCGTGGCGGTCCGAACCAGGTCCCGAGTCGCCTCCACCCCGGATGCCGCGCTCGCGAGCGCCTCGCCCAGACGGCCCATCGCCGCCTGTGTCGAGGCCGTGTCACCGCCCGCGACCGCCTGCGCGGCGTCGTGCAGGGCGGCTCTGGCCTCCGGGCCCACCTGGCGTGCCAGACCGTCGAGCTCGCTGAGCGCCCGGGTCAGCGCGACCCGCTGGTCGGGGGTCAGCGCGTCCGCCCGCTCGCCCAGCCGAGCGAGGTCCTGCGCGGCCTCCTGGGGCGTGCCTGATGCGTCCTGACGACCTGCCGCGCGCGACAGCTCCCGGGAGAGCGCCGCGATGGCGGACGCGCGCTGCTCGGCACCTCGGTCGATGCGGGACCGGAGCCGGTCCTCGAGGGCGCCCATCCGGGCGAGGCGGTCCTCGAGGTCGTCCGGTCGGGCTCGAAGCTCCGCCGCCAGGCGTCGCAGCTCCGCCACGATGGCGTCCCGCTCGGCGATCCGCGTCGGGTCGGTCTCCAGGCGACGCGCCGCCTCCTCGAGCCGCACTGCCTGCGCGGAGGCCACCTCACGCTGGAGCCGCTGCTGTGCGGTGATGGCACCCCACGGGTCGGGCAGCACGATGGCCGGCAGCATCAGCGCCGCCGCCACGAGGACCACCGATGCGGCTCGCCGTGGGACCACCAGCCCGATGGCACCCGGGTCGACGCGGTCCATGCTTGCCAAGGCATCACGACGCTGGAGGTCCAGCAGTGCGGCGGTGGTCGCGTCGTGACCTGTCTGGGAGCCCAGCGCCACCGCCGTGGACAGCCGGTCGGCAAGCCCCTGACCACCGTCCAGCGCGAGCGCGGTCTCCATCGCGGTGGGTCGGACACGCGCGGCGTCGAGCGCTATCGCGAGCAGGGAGCCCAAGACCACGGCCAGGAACGCCGCGGGCATCCACTCGACCCTCAGGAGACGCCCCGTCACCGCGAGCGCGAGGGCGATCGCGAGGGCGACCGCGCCGATGCGGACCGCGTCACGGACGAGGCGCCGGAGCCACAGGCGCCGTCGGAAGCCTCGCAATCGGTGGGTCAGCTCAGCCACCTGCCGGTCCGGCATGGCCGACTGGGCGGCCAGCGACCCCTTGATGAGGGATGACGCCTGGATGGCGGATGGGTCCTCGGTGGCGGACGGGGCCCCGGGAGCGGGCGCATCCATCACGGGCGACTCCTCGGCGCTCGGCTGGTGGGCGGTCGGTCGTTCGGTCGATGTCATGGCGCTGCCTCGGGCGATCGGGCCGACGTGGCGGGTGGGGTGTCAGCCACCCGACGCCGACGGAGGCGCAGACGTCGCGTGGGCGCGATGAGTTGCGTGGACAGGAGGGTCAGGACGATGCCCAGCACGAGGAACGAGGCCGCGTTGCGGGGCCAGAAGGTATCGCGTGGGAACCCAAGACTGGTGGCGGCCGGCTGTTGGTTCGCGACGTCGTCCAGGGGCTCGTCCGCCGCCACCCCCTCGAGCGCCACCATCCCGTTGGCGGCCCAGATCACGCCCTTGCCGTCAGCGGGCACCGGGATGGGCATGCCCCGCTGCATCAGGTCCAGTTCGCCGGACCCGCCGAAGAAGGGGGTGTGCGTGACAGCCGCCACATACCCGCAGGTGAATCGCTCGTAGCCCCCGGGCGCGGTGGTGCAGATGAGGTCCATGGCGCCCACCAGGGGGTTGAGCCAGAGGAGCGCGTCAGGCCCGCGGTTCGGCTGGCGGATGGTCGTGACGCCCGTCTGCGAGCGTGACGCGGACGTGCCCAGCACGCTCCACAGGGCATGCACCGGGATGGTCCCCAGCGCGAGCACGAGCACCACGATCGAGGCGAGCACGGTCGCCGCCTGGGTCCTCCGGACGAGCGCCGACAGGAACAGGCCGACCGCGCCCATGCCAAAGGCGAGCGTGAACAGCAGGACGTACGCGCGGATCACGTCCTCGGGCCCCACCGAGCCGAACACGAACACGAGCGACATGAGCGGGACCGACGCCACGATGAGCAGGAGCAACCACGCCAGCGCGGAGACCAGCTTGCCCACGACCACACCCAGGGTGGACAGAGGGGTCGTCACGAGCAGGTCCAGGGTCTGGTGCTCGCGCTCGGAGCTGATGGCGCTGGCCGTGAACGCCGGGGCGAGGATGAGCACCAGGAGGGTCTCGAGCAGCAGGATGCCACTGAACAGCGCGTGACCCACGCTCGCCGAGAGCGCGAAGCCGGGGGACACGCCGCCGATGGACCCCATCCATTCCTCGCCGTCCTGGATGCGGAGCGCCGCGTCGAGGTCGGCCTGCCGCTGGAGGTAGGCGTGGATGCCGAACGCGATGGCGGCCAGCAGCAGCAGGTAGATGGTGACCACCACGAAGGCCCGCCGCCCGCGCATCCGGCCCCGCAGCTCGCGACTGGTCACCGCGGTCACGCCCTGGGCGAAGTCGGTGAGGGGTGACAGCACGCTCATGCCGCCCGCCCCTCCGCGTCTCCCGCGAGTGCGTCCGGCTCGCGCTCGTGCACGGCAGTCACCTGGAGGAACAGCTCCTCGAGGTCGCTCGCGGCAGGGGCGAAGCCCGCGATCGGGTGGCCGTCACGCACCAGGCGGGCCAGGAGCCCCGCGAGGTCCGCGTCATCGCCGGGCACCCCGATCTCGATGCGGCCGTCCGGCAACAGGGCCGCTGACGTGACCGATGGGTCAGCCTCCAGGGCGCGGCGGGTGGCCGCCACGGCCTCGGTGTCACCCGCGACGCTGACCCGGAGCACGGTGCCGCGGCGCAGGCGCCGCTCGATCTCGGTGACCTCGCCATGGGCCAGCACGCGCCCATGGTCGATGATGGCGACGCGTGTGCATAGTTCCTCGAGCTCCGGGAGGATGTGGCTGCTGATGACCACGGTCTTGCCCATGGCGCGCAACTCCCGGATGAGCTCCCGCAACTCCACGCGCGCGCGGGGGTCGAGACCCGACGCGGGCTCATCGAGCAGCAGCACCGGGGGGTCATGGACCAGCGCGTGGGCGAGGCACAGGCGCTGCTGCATCCCACGTGACAGCGACTGCACGTACTCGTCGCGCTTGTGCGCGAGACCCACCAGCTCCAGCAGGTCCGTGATGAGCCGCCTGCGCCGCTGGCCCGGGATGGCGTAGCAGCGGGCGAAGAAGTCCAGGTACTCCCAGACGCGCATGTCGTCATAGACCCCGAAGCTGTCGGGCATGAAGCCGATGACCCGACGCACCCGCTCGGGGGCACGGCGGATGCTGTGGCCCATGACCCAGGCATCTCCGCCGCTGGGGACCAGGAGCGTGGCGAGCATCCGCAGCGTGGTCGTCTTGCCCGCGCCGTTGGGGCCCACCAGACCCAGGATCTCGGAGTCCTCGACGGCCAGGTCGACACCCGAGACGGCCAGGGTCCGACCATACCGACGCGTGAGGCCCTGGATGCGGATGGTCTCGGTCACTGGGCTGCCCTCGGGCGGGCGGGCGCCCTCGCGGCGACCCGTCGTGGGGTGGGGATCGGGGTCATGTGGCATCCGCCTCGATCCGGGCCGCCACGCTGAAGTACATCCCCGAGTTGGGGACACGGTTCACGAACCGCATGCGCAGCGCTCCCGACGCATCGAGATAGCGCTCCGGTGACGGGATGCGCATCTCCCGCCCGTTGGCGGGCGTCCCGAACTCGACCCAGCGCCCGGTGCCCCGGTCCAGGAGCTGGAAGGCGGGCAACTGGATGCCCATGCCGTTCGCGGGTGGCTGCTCGTCCGGCTCCGACCCGGGCGGCACCGGCAGGGTCATCGGGTCGGCCTGGTCGGGTTGGCGATCGGCCGGCAGCGGCTCGACGTCCAGGCCACGACCCGTCAGCAGTCGCCCCTGCTCCTGGCTGACCGCGAGACCCAGATAACTGGGGCGGATGCCGTCCAGCGGGACGACGGGCCGCAGCTCGACCGTGATCCAGCCGGGCCCTAGGGACCACGACCCGCCCTCATCCCAGACATCGTTGGCGTGCATCTCCAGGACGCTCCGCGTGATGAGCGGGTCGGGCAGGACGACCCGACCGTCGAGCCGGGCGGTCGCCGGGAGCAGGTACAGGGTGTCCCCCTCCTCGCGCACCGACGTGCCGGTGCCGACCGCGAGGGTGGGCCCGGGGCGGAACGCGATGACCACGGGGTTCGCCTGCATGCCGCCGGTGCCGAGCGTGCTCCGATAGCCGCTCACCTGGTCCAGGATCGCCCGCCGGACCAGGGAAGTCTGGTCGCCCGGGCGGGACCCCGGGATGACCATCATGGAGAGACGGTCCGGGCGGCTCGTCCGGCCGCCGATGTCCAGGCGGACATCGATCGTGGCACCCGGCGCGAGCTCCGGCACGGATGTCGACTGTCCAGCCCACGTCAGTGCGACCGACTGGAGGGCCTCGTCGGAGCGATTGGTGAGCGTCCCCTCGAGCACTCCGTCCCGATAGGTGAGGTCGGCGTCCACCCGGGGTGCCGCCACGGGCGCCTCGGCGCGGAACGCGCGGAGCACGCCGAAGCCCACCTCGTAGCCCCGAAGTCGTGCGGACTCGCCGCCGATCACGTCGAGCGGGACGCCTCCCTGCGCCTGCATCTGATACGCGGGGTTGGCCAGGAGGGCGTCATCGCCGACCGACACGTCGAACGTCTGCCGGTTGGGCGAGAAGATGCCCACGTACGCCTGTGCGAGACCCCGGTCGGTGCCCGCCGCGGCGCGCACGATGGCCAGTTGGTCCACGATGACGTCGGTGCCCTTGAGGCCCATGCCCACGACGTACGTGCCCACGCCGAACACGAGCACCAGGACCGGCATCGTCACCCATGCCCACTCCCGCCGGTCGATGCGCCGGAGGACCAGGTAGTTGATGGGACCGATGAGCGCGATGTACAGCGCCAGCAGGCCGAACAGCAGTCCCAGGTCGGGGAGCGCGACCGCGGGGAGCGTGTTGAGGGCGGCGACGATCTGGCTGTCGTCCTGGAGCACGAGCGGGTTGAGCGCCTGACCCGTGAGCGGGCCCAGGACCCGGCGCCACAGGCCGTTGGCGCCCGCGGCGCCCGCGATGGCCGGGACCGTGGGGTCGATTCCCAGGAGCGACACGGTGCCCAGCCCGACGGACGTCTGGGCCGCGATCGGATGGCCGTCGCTCCAGGCGGTGACGCTGCCGCGCGCGAGCTCGCCGGTCAGGGCCGGGAGCGCGGGCGTCAGGGCCGGGAGCTCGCCCACCAGCGGGGCCAGGTCGGCTGCCGGGGCATCGATGGTGCCGCTGGGCACGAAGGGGAGCAGGTCCTCGGGCAGCCCCGAGACCCCCGCGACGCCGGAAGGGCCACCCACTACCACGAGCCGGCCCCCGGCGCCCACCCACGTGGTGAGCGCATCGAGCTGCTCGGGGGACAGCCGGGCCGGGTCCACGTCCTGCCACACGAGGCGGTCGATCACCGCCCATGACTCCGCGCGCGGCGGCAGGTCCTCGGGCGCCACCGTCAGGACGCGCGCCATGGTCTGGCCCGGTGCGCCGGCGATGCCCCGGATGGCAGGTGCGATGGCCTCGGGTCGCTCGGCCACGATGAACACGGTGGTGGTGTAGGGGTCGATGGCGGTCAGGGAGACCCGCTGCTCGGCAAGGGTCTCGTCGCCCGCGACCAGGCTCGCGGTGAGGCGCCCCCCGGACCATGTGGGCTGGCTGTACAGGAGATGGTCCTGGCGAGCGCCGGTGGGCAGCTCCACGGGCAACGAGTAGCGGCCCTGCTGCGCGCCCCCCGTGAGCCGGACCTCGCCCCGGACGGCAGGCCCGTCGTTCTCGAGATGGACGCGCACGCCCATCCAGGACCCGGGTCGGACGTTGCCACCCATGAGGGGCTGCGCCGTGAGGCGGAGGCGGGCGGGCTCGGCGGACGGGCCCGGGGTCGGTGATGCCGCACCGCTCGCCACGGGGACTGCCAGGAGCAGGGTCACCACACACACGACGCTGGCCGCGATGTGCGCGCGCATCCGACCGGGGTGAGCCTCCCGAGGTTGCTTCATCGTCCTCCGATCCAGTGGTGACCCGTGTCGGTCGGCCGGGTTCGACCAAGGCATCCGCATCCAGACGTCTGAGCCCCCATGGATGTTCCATCGGTCGTGCCCACGACCGAACCGCCATCGTACGGCCCCTCGCGATGGTCCCTTCGGCACGTCCGTGGGGCCGGCACGCCCGCGTAGCATCACGGCATGCATGAGCTTGCCATCGCGGAGGCGATCGCCGGCCGGGTGGGTCGCCTGACGCCGCCCGGGCGCGTGGTCTCGGTCGAGGTCCGGGTGGGCCCGATGCGAGGCATCGAGCCGGCGGCGCTGCGCATGTGCTGGGACGCGGTGACCCGCCAGACACCGCTGGATGGGGCGGCGCTCGAGGTCGAGGCCCTGCCCTGGTCGATCGCCTGTGACGCGTGCGGGCGCTCCTGGACGAGCGGCGTGCCGTTCGTCAGTTGTGCGTGCGGGAGCGACGACCCTCGCCCGAGGGGCGGGGACGAGCTCGACCTGGTCGCGGTCATCATCGAGGAGGAGGTGGCTGGGCCATGACCGACCAGCGGGGGTCCGCGCGGGCCCGCCGGATCGAGTTGGTGGAACGGGTCCTGGAGGTCAACGACGCGATCGCGGCCGCGACACGCGCGGAGTTGCTGGGGCGGGGCATCCTCGCGGTCGGCATCATCGGGGCGCCCGGGAGCGGCAAGACGTCACTCCTGGAGGCGACCCTCCAGGCCCTGCGGCAGCGGCCCGGCTCACGCCCGCCGGCGGTCCTCGTGGGCGATCTCGCCACGCAGCGCGACGGCGATCGTCTGGCGCGCTGGTGCGACCAGGTGGTCCAGATCTCGACGGGGCAGGGGTGTCATCTCGAGGCGGCGGAGGTGCGAGCGGCCATCGCGGAGCTGACGCTGGAGGGCGTGGACCTCCTGCTCGTGGAGAACGTGGGGAACCTCATCTGCCCGGTCGGCTTCGACCTGGGGCTCGGCGCGACCGTGGGCCTGCTCAGCGTCACGGAGGGTGACGACAAGGCCGCCAAGCACCCGTATCTGGTGGAGCGGGCGGACCTGCTCCTGCTCAACAAGGTCGACCTGCTGCCGTACGTGCGGTTCGACCTGGGAGCGTTCCGGCATGACATCGAGCGGCTCCACCCGGGCGTGCCCGTCCTCGAGGTGTCCGCGACGACCGGTGCGGGCATCGAGGGCTGGCTGGCATGGCTCGGGGCGCGTGCTGGGACAGGGTCGTCGCACGAGGCCACCAAGGTGGAGCGCGCGTCCGCCGGGTCGTCGCGCACGGCACCCGGAGCATGATCCGGCCCGTTTTCGGGTCCACCGGTACCATGCGGTGGTGCCCACCCTGAGGCCCTTCCGGGGCCTGCGATACGCGCCGTCCCGGGGATCGGACCTCTCGGCCGTGCTCTGCCCGCCCTACGACATCATCGACGCCGCGTCCGCGGACAGGCTCCTGGCGCGCGACCCGGCCAACGCCGTGCGCCTCGAGCTGCCCCGACCGGAGCCCGGTGGGGACGCGGACAGCCGGTATGCCACGGCGGCCCGCACCCTGGCCGCCTGGCGCACGGAGGGGGTCCTGGTCCTCGAGGGCCAGCCATCGGTGTACATCCATGAGATGACCTGGCCTGATGGAGGCGCCCGGAAGGCGGGCCGCGCCCGCGGCGTGCTTGCCCGGCTGCGGCTCGAGCCCTTCGAACCTGGGAGTGGCGTCCGCGCGCACGAGCGGACCATGAGCGGCCCCAAGGAGGATCGGCTGCGGCTGCTGCGCGCGACCCGTGTCAACCTCTCACCGGTGGTCCTGCTCGCGGACGGCGACGCTGACGCGGGGGCGTCGCTCGATCGGCTGACCGATCGCGACCCGGACGTCGTGGCGGGCACCGACGATGGCGTGGCGCATCGGCTGTGGGTGGCCCCGGTCACGCCTGACGACCGAGGGCGCGGCGCCGGTGACGGCGCTACCCTCCTGGCGCTGCTCCACGCCCTGCCCCTGACGATCGCGGACGGCCACCATCGGTACGAGACCGCGCTCCGCTACAGCATCGAGCGTGGCACGGACGGGGCTGCGGGAGACGACGCTGCCTGGGCGTCGGTCATGGCGCTGGTGTATGACGTGCGCGAGGCCCCACCGGTCCTGCCCACCCATCGGGTGCTGCGAACCGGGCCGTCCGGCCAGGCCCTCCTCGCGGTCCTTGACGGGCTCGTCGACGTGGAGCCGCTCCCGGGTCCCGATGCCCTGCTGGCGCGGATGGCCACGCCAGCCCCGCTGCCGGCCCCGGATGCCACCGGGACCGGTCGCATCGGTCTCGTGACGGGCGACCAGGCGAGCGTCCTGACGGTGCGGGCCGCGGCCCTCGAGGCAATCGGCGACCCGGCGGCCTCGGCCGCCTCGCGCGGCCTCGACGTGAACCGGCTCGGTGTCATGCTGGCGCGCGTGGGCGTGGATGCGGCCGCGCTCGCCGCGGGCGACCGCCTCAGTTACGCCAAGGACGCTGCCGAGGCGGTCGCGATGACCACGGGCGGCGGGTCGGTGGCGACCTTCCTGCTGGACGGGCCGCCCGTCACCGCCGTCACGCGGGTCGCCGCCGCGGGTGAGGTCATGCCCCAGAAATCGACGTACTTCGACCCCAAGGCCCCCACGGGCTTGGTGTTCGGGCCATTGGATCCATGAGCGGGAGGGACGCGTGACCATCGATGCGCAGATCGGCACACTCGGGACCGTGTCGTCCCGTGCCCCCGCGCGTCCGGTCCGGAAGGACGAGATCGTCATCGAGGATCGTGGGCTGTACGTGGAGAGCTGGCTCCCTGAGCGGCGGTCGCGACGTCGCCCCCTGTACCTGCTCCACGGGGAGCTGACCGGTTCGTGGGTCTGGGAGCGTTACCTCGCGCACTTCGCACAGCGCGGATGGGAAGGCCATGCGCTCAACCTGCGCGCTCACTTCTGGTCGGAGACGGCCGACTTCGAGACGCTGGACCTGGACAGCTACGTCGATGACGCGATCGCCGGGTATGACGCGCTCGGTCGGCCTGCGGTGGTGATAGGCCATGGCATGGGCGGCCTGCTGGCGCTCCGTCTTGCCGAGCGACGCGATGTGGTGGGTGTCGTGCTGCTGAGCCCGGCCCTCCCTGACCCCATACGGCCAGCGTCGCCGTCGCACGTGGTGCGTCTCGTGCCGCCGAGGTTCCGCCAGGAGCTCATCGGCTGGGCCGGTCCCGCCGAGCAGATCCAGCGCCAGCACCCCGACCTGACGCTGGCTGACGTGATCCGCATCCAGCATCTCATGGGTGCCGAGAGCGGCGCGGCGCGGCGGCGGATGCTGGAGGGTGTGCCGGTGGACCGGGACGCCCTGGGTGAGGCGCCACGGCTGGTGGTCGGCGCCGGTGTCGACCGCCAGTTCCCGGCGCCTGACAGCGAGCGTCTCGCCGAGTGGCTGGGCGCGGAGTACCTGGTGTTCGGGGCGCACTCGCACTACGGGCTGGTGCTGGGCGAGGACAGCCACGCGTTCCTCGAGGCTCATCGCCTGTAGCGTCCGGGACGCCCGTGATATGCTCTCGGCCGTCCGAGCCGCATTCGTCTAGAGGCCTAGGACACCGCCCTCTCAAGGCGGAGATCACCGGTTCGAATCCGGTATGCGGTACCAACCCCCCACCGTGACCCGACCCGCCGCGGTCGGCGCCTCCCGGCCGGGCCGCAGGGCCCCCGGTCGTGTCAGGCGAGCTCGATCGTGAACGAGGCGAGGCCGTCGCTCGGGTAGACGGAGCGACGCACATCACCCGCGACGCCGATGTGGCGCGTCCGCCCCAGCACTTCCTCGAGGGCGACCCGCATCTCCAGGCGTGCGAGGGGCGCCCCGAGGCAGACGTGGATGCCGCGGCCCCACACGAGCCCCTGGTCGGTGTCCCGGTCGAGGCGCACCTCATCGGGTGCGCCGAACGCCCGGGGGTCCCGATTTGCGGCGACCCACATCAGGCTCAGGGTCGCACCCGCGGGGATGGCCCGGCCCCCGAGCTCGACCTGCCGGGTCGTGGTCCGGCGATTGGCCACGAGGGGGTCATCCACCCGGAGGATCTCCTCAACCGCCGCGGGGATCAGGGATGGGTCGTGCCGCAGTCGGTCCTGGAGCCCAGGCTCCTCGGCCAGGCGGAGCAGGAGCAGGCTGATGCCGCCCGCCACCGTCCCGTGTCCTGCGATCCAGTTGCGCACGATGCTGATGACCTGGTCGTCGTCGAGGGGGCGGCCGTCGGAGGCCAGGGCGAGCAGCGAGTCGGTCACATCGGCGTGACGGGAGAGCCGTGCACGATGCTCGTCGAGGATCGTCCGAACGTGCTCGGCGAGCAGGAGCGCCAGTGCACGCCCCGCCGCAGGGTCACGTGTGAACGCGGCCTGCTGGTTGCCGTGGGTCCAGCCACCGAGGCACTCCCACCGGT
>WBZO01005074.1_pt1 | contig 13375 bp, 13 predicted proteins | sample 5204261 | NCBI WGS metagenome assembly WBZO01 (sample SAMN12412400, study PRJNA552823) | activated sludge metagenome | isolation source: activated sludge from anammox sidestream of wastewater treatment plant... | place: USA: North Carolina | collected 2017-09
GCTGTGTCGGCGTGGAGTTCCGTCAGCGCGGCCAGACCGTGACGGCACGGGCGGCGAAGGAGGTGATCCTGTCGGGCGGCGCCGTGAACTCCCCGCATCTGCTGCAGATTTCGGGTGTGGGGCCGGCGGAGCACCTGCAGTCGATCGGCGTGCCGGTGGTGCACGATCTGCGCGGCGTCGGCGCCAATCTGCAGGATCATTACGTCGCCCGCATTTCGCACCGGGTGAAGAACGAAATCTCGATCAACCAGCTCGCGCGCGGCGTCCGCCTGGCGGGCGAGGTGGCCCGGTTCTACCTGACCGGGCGCGGGGCGCTGACCTTCGGGGTGACGACAGCGCAGGTATTCTGCCGCTCCCGCCCGGAAAAGGCGAGCCCGGATCTGCAGCTTCTGTTCACGCCGGCGAGCTATGACCTGGGCAGGTTCGGCACGCTGGAACGCGAGGCGGGCATGACGGTCGCCGTGTGTCCGGTCCGTCCGGACAGCCGCGGGACGATCATGGCACGTTCGCCCGATCCCGCGGCGCCGCCGGTCATCACACCGAACTACCTCTCGGATCCGGCGGATCACCAGGTGATGCTGGCGGGTATCCGGTTCACGCGCGACATCTTCGCCGCCCCGGCCATCGCGAAATACAGCGTCGTCGAAGCCGCCCCCGGGCCGGATGTGCGGACCGACGAAGAACTGCTGGCGTATGTGCGCCAGGCGGGCACGACGATCTATCACCCGGTCGGCACCTGCCGGATGGGGGAGGGGCCCTCCGCGGTGGTCGATTCACGGCTGCGGGTTCACGGCATCGACCGGTTGCGTGTCATCGACGCATCGGTCATGCCGACGCTGACGACGGGCAATACGAACGCCCCCACGATCATGATCGGCGAGAAAGGAGCCGCCATGATCCGCGAGGATGCCGGGCTGGCCGGCGGGTGAGACGCGGGTTCTCCCATGGCGTCGGGTTCTCCCACCACCTGGCGCCACTCAGGCAACGCACGCCCTGAGGGGAGCGGCCTTCGCCGGCTACGACACAGGGCCGGGCGACACTGCCCGGCGCCACGCATGCCCGCAGCGACGCCGGAACCGCGGTTTACTGGTTTTCCTGGATATGCGCTTCCAGGAACCAGAGCGCCTTGTCCAGGCTGCGCGATACGCCGGTCAGGATGTCGGCGGTGTCGGCGTCGCCCGCTTCGTCCGCTTGGTCGATCCCTTCGCGCACCGTGTTCGCGAACTGCGCATAGCGGTCGATCAGCGCCAGGATATGATCCCGCGTCGTATAGATGTCGGTCGGGTACGGAGCCAGCCGTGACGCTTTCGCCACCGCCTGCGTTGTTCCCAGCGCCGTGCCGCCCAGTTGCACCACCCGTTCCGCCATGGTGTCGACCGCGCCGTCGATCTCGGTGCGGAATCCATCCAGCATCTCGTGCACGGCGATGAATTGCGGCCCTTTCACATTCCAGTGAGCCTGCTTCGTCAGTAGAGCCAGGTCGATACCGTCGGCAAGGCAGGCGTTGAGCAACCCGATCGACACTGTTTTCGCGTTCGACTTCAGGTTGTTCTTGGTGGCGTGCAAGCGCATCGGTTGCTCCTTCGCTCGGGTTTCATTGTTCCATATCCCTTCCGATGTAGGGACGCGGCGGCGCCGTTTAACCCCCTCGGTCCGATCCTGTCACCGCAGGCAGATGACGGCCCTGCGCCGCCGCGCCAATTCCATCATGTTCGGGATCGACGGCAAGATAGCGGGCCGGCCGGCGGATATCGCTGACGAACGGGGCTGCGCGGGCCAGCACGGCGCGATCCTCCTCGGACAGGCGCGCGGCCTCGCGCAGATGGTCGGTCCAGCTTTCCATCGACCAGATCTCCAGCCAGCCCTCGGGGTGCGCCACATTTTCATACAACTGCCAGAATTCCGCACCCGCGCGGCCGCGCACGCCGCGGACTTCCTGCATGATCGCCAGGAAGCGGGCGCGGTCGGCGGGGGGAACGACATAGTGCATCGTCTCCATCACCCGCCCGCGCGTGCTGCGCAGCAGCGGCACGAGCTCTGCCGCCGCGGCCTCCGGCCCCGTCGCCCGCGGGGCGGTCAGGGTCTCGTCGGGCACGGGGGTGATGGCCTCGATCCGGAAATAGCGGGCACCGACCGCCAGCACCGCGCCGGTGGCGGCAGCGGCCAGCAGGGCCTCGGTCATGCCGATATGCCCGCCCAGCCAGCCCCAGCCGAAGGAACCCAGGGTCAGCGCGCCGTTCTGCGCCAACTGATAGATGGCCAGCGAGCGGGCACGGACCCAGGGCGGGCAGGCGAGCTGCGCCGCGGCCTGCATGGTGGCATAGGCGGCGGTCCAGCCCAGGCCGAACAGCAGCATGCCGAACGCCGCCGGCAGCCAGTGCGGCGACAGCGCCAGGATGACCGTGCCGGCGCAGGACAGGGCCGAGCACAGCAGGACGGTGCGACCGCGGGTGGTGCGTGCGCGTACGAGCGGCAGCAGCATGCCCGAGGTGACGCCGCCAATGCCCATCATGCCCAGGATCAGGCCATACATGCCGGCGCCCAGTCCCAGCTCCTGCCGGACGAACAGCGGCAGCATCGCCCAGGGTGCGGCGGCGGGGATCGAATAGGCGATCGTCCGCACCATCGCGGCCTGCACGGCCGGATTGTGGCGGACGAAACGGATGCCGGTCCGCATCGCCGACAGCAGATGCTCCCGCGGCAGGCCGGTGAAGCGCTGGCTCCGCCGCCACGTCAGCAAGGCCAGAATCACCGCCACGATCGACAGCGCGTAAAGAGAGAAGGCCAGGCTCGACCCGCCCAGCACGATCAGGAAGCCGGCGACGGCGGGGCCGATGGCGCGGGTCAGATTGAAGCCGATACCGTTCAGCGCGATGGCCTGCACCAGGTCGCTGCGCGGGACCAGCTCGGGGACGATGGCGCTCCAGGCCGGGGCGGTCAACGCTGATCCGATGCCGATGGCGAAGGTCAGCAGCAGCAGCCACGGTGCGGTCATCCATCCCGCCAGCATCAGCCCGGCCAGCAGGCAGGCGGCCAGAAAGGTCCAGAGCTGCGCACCCAGCAGGAACAGGCGGCGGTCGGTGATGTCGGCCAGCGCGCCGCCCGGCAGAGCGAGCAGAAACACCGGCATGATCGTCGCCGCCTGCACCATCGACACGATCAGCGGATCGGGGGCCAGCGAGGTCATCAGCCAGCCGGCGCCGGTGTTCTGCAGCCAGGTGCCAAGCCAGGCGATGACCGAGGCGAGCCAGAGCGTGCGGAAGGTGCCGTTGCGCAGCGGCACCAGGGCGGCGGGCAGGGTCATGGGTACGATAAGGGCATGCGGGGAGCGACCACAGGGTGGAACGTCGTGGGACAGGTCATGATGCACCGGCGAATCGGACGCCCGTACGACTTTTTGATGGCGCGCGACGCAGCGCATATGGAGACGCAGCGCATATGGAGTCGAGGGCGCGCACCATGCAGCTTAGGTTTGCCCGCGAAAGTGAGTCGAGATGAAAGTCTTCTGGGACCCGGTCCAGCTTCGTCACGCGCCGCGCTTCTTCCTGGTGCGCGGCCAGGTGCGCGCGAATTTCGAGGTGCCGGCGCGCGCCGAGGCCCTGCTGGCGGCCTGCCAGGCCATGCGGCTGCCGATCGAGGCGCCGGTGCCGGCTGACGCCTCGGCCTTCGCCGCCGTGCACGACCCGGCCTATGTCGCCTTTCTGCGCGACGGGTTTGCGGCGTGGGAAAAGCTGCCGGACCGGGGCGAGGAGATGGTGGCGAATGCCCATCCCGTGCCGGAAGCGCTGCGGCAGGCAAGTCGTCAGCCCGCCCATATCATCGGGCAGTTGGGGTGGTATACCGCCGATACCGCCTGCCCGATCGGGCGGGAGACCTGGGCGTCGGTCGCGGCCGCCGCAAGCTGCGCGCTGGAAGCGGCGGAGGAGGCGGCGGCCGGACGCTCCGCCTATGCGCTCACCCGCCCGCCGGGGCACCACGCCTACCCGGCGCGGGCCGGCGGACATTGCTATGTCAACAACGCGGCGCTGGCGGCAGAGCGGCTGCGGGCGCGGGGCGCGGCACGGGTGGCGATCCTGGATATCGACAGCCATCACGGCAACGGCACGCAGGGCATTTTCTGGGAACACGGCGATGTGCTGTTCGTTTCGGTGCATGCCGATCCGGACGGCTACTATCCCTGGTTCGTCGGCCATGCCGATGAGCGTGGCGGCGGTGCGGGCGCGGGGGCAAACCTGAACCTGCCGCTGGCGCTGGGAACCGGCGATGCCGGTTGGCTGGACGCGGTGCGGGCGGGGACCGAGGCGATCCGTGCGTTCGGTGCCGAGGCTCTGGTCGTCAGCCTGGGATTCGACGCGTCGAAACATGAGCCGCTGAATGCGCTGTCGGTGACCGGGGACGGGTTTGCCCGGGCCGGCGCCGCGATCGGCGGCCTGCGCCTGCCGACGGCGATCGTGCAGGAAGGCGGTTACGCGGTGTCCGAGCTGGGCGCGCTGCTGACGCGGTTCCTCGGCGGGTTCGGCGGGGCCTGACGCTGCGTTGGCCGCGGCGTCATGCTGCGGTGCACGGTCAAAAGTTGCATCTGGCTCGATGGCACAGGCAAGCTGGTGCACCCGACAATGCGGGTTGCGATCCCGCCCTCTGTCGACGCTGCGACCCCGAAGGGATCGTGACCCGCCCTGCACCGGAAGGAGCAAGGTCATGAAGGTCGCGGCCATACTCAGGCACAAAGGCAGCCATGTGACATCGGTCGAGGCGACGACGACCGTGTCGCGCATTGCCGAAATCCTGGTCGAACATCGGATTGGCGCGGTTCTGGTCATGGATCGCGCGGGACAGATGCTGGGGATCGTCAGCGAGCGCGACATCGTCCGCTGCCTGGCGGCGAACGGGGCGACGGCGCTGTCGATGACGGCCGGTCAGTTGATGACCCGGGCGTTGCAGGTGGCGGATCCCAACACCACGGTCGCCGAGGCGATGCGGATGATGACCGAGGGGCGCTTCCGCCATATCCCGGTGATCGATCAGGGCCGCCTGGCCGGTCTGATCAGCATCGGCGACGTGGTGAAGGCCCGCATCATGGAGCAGGAGACCGAGGTCGACAGCCTGAAGGCCTATGTTGCCGGGTCCGCCTGAAACAGACGTGACTCCCGGGAGAGGCCTCGTTTGTCAACGCCCTGGGTTCGCGCTGACCATCCCGCGGCGGCGCCGTGCCAAAGGGGGGGGCCTCCCGCCGCCCTCAAGCCGCCTTCGTCGCTCGGGCCGCCCCCGCGTCGCCCTCGGGCTGCCCCGTCGCTCAGGCCGCCCCCGTCCGCTCGGACCGCCCCCGTCGTCGCTCGGGCCGCCCCCGTCCGCTCGGACCGCCCCCGTCGTCCTCAGGCCGCCCTCGTCGTCCTCAGGCCGCCCTCGTCGTCCTCAGGCCGCCCTCGTCGTCCTCAGGCCGCCCTCGTCGTCCTCGGGCTTGACCCGAGGACCCCTTCCGGCGTGATGCTGACAGGAACCCGCGGGACAAGCCCAAGGGCGACGGGTCGAAGGCGCTTCCGCGCGGGCCCGCGCGGTCAGTAGCGCATGCCAGGCGCCGGGACATAGCCGGGCACCTGGTTGCCGCGCGAGTACATGCACTGCGAGAAGGCGACGTCGTACTGCTGCTGGATCGTCATGTTCGCGCGGTCCGAGGACATGGCGCCAATGCCCGCCCCGCCCAGCGCGCCTGACGCGGCGCCGATGCCGGCGCCCCGGCCGCCACCGATCGCGGCGCCAAGGCCCGCGCCGAGTGCGGTCGTCAGCGCGGCGCCGCCGACGGCGCGCAGGTTGGCGTTCTCGGCCTGGCCGGCGACCTGGCTCTGAGCAAACTGCTTGCACAGCGCCTGGTCCGACATGAAGACGTCGAACGGCTTGCCGGGTGCCGGCATCACGGCGACGGTCGGGCCCATCGGAGTCTGCGCGCAAGCGCTCAGGAAAAGGACGGAGCCCAGGACGGCGGCCGTCGCCTTGTACTTTCGCATCGTGCGTTTCCCTATCACGGCGGCGTGGCGGACAATTCGCGCCACGGTCCATTGCAGGTTGGAACGGCTGGATAATAGCCCTTTGGATTATCACACCAATACACAAATTCGGCGGCCGGCCTGCCGAACGTTACGGCAAGCGGCACCGGAACGACGACATCCGGCGGCTGCCGGCGCGACGGGCCCTTGGTCCGTCTGCGTCGTGGTCGGACCTTGCTGTGCAGGGGGTCGCCCTTTCCGTGTCGTGGTCACACCGGGGGCCAAGCGCCCGACCACGACGCCGAAAGGACTGACCAGGACACCGAAGGGGACCGACCACGACGCCAAAGAGGACCGACCAGATCCCGAAGAACCGGCTCCCAACCCATACGGCCTCAGCGTGTCCTGACCGCGGTCGCGGAACGCCGGCCCTACAGCATCCGCTGCAGGATCAGCTTCTGGACATCCGACGTGCCCTCATAAATCTGGCACACACGGACATCGCGGTAGATCCGCTCGACCGGGTAGTCGGCCAGGAACCCATACCCGCCCAGGGTCTGGATCGCTGCGGTGCAGACCTGTTCCGCCACCTCCGACGCGAACAGCTTCGCCATGCAGGCGGCTTCCAGCGAATTCACCCCCGCGGCCTTCTGCCGCGCCGCGAACAGGGTCAGTTGCCGCGCGGCTTCCAGCTTCGTCTTCGCGTCGGCCAGGCGGAAACCGACGGCCTGGAAGTCGATGATCGCGCTGCCGAACGCCTTGCGCTCCTTGGCGTAATCCACCGCATAGTCCAGAGCCGCGCGCGCCATGCCGACGCTCTGCGCCGCGATGCCGATGCGCCCGCTCTCCAGCGTCGACAGGGCGATCTTATAGCCATCGCCCTCGGCGCCGATCCGCTGATCCTCGGGGATCTCCACATCCTCGAATGCCAGCGCGCACGTGTCCGACGCCTTCTGCCCCAGCTTGTGCTCGGTCCGCACCACCGAGAAGCCGGGATGCGACTTGTCGATCACAAAGGCCGACAGGCCGCGCTTGCCGGCCTCGGGGTCGGTGACGGCGAAGAACACGATGCTGCCCGGATGGGTCGCATTGCTGATGAACTGCTTCGACCCGTTGACGATGTATCGGTCGCCCTTCTTCACCGCCCGTGTGCGCAGGTTCGACGCGTCCGAGCCGGCCTGCGGCTCGGTCAGGCCGAAGGAGCCCACATGCTCCCCCGTCGCCAGCTTGCGCAGCCAGCGGTCCTTCTGCGCATCGGTGCCGAAATTGTTGATCACGATGCAGGTCGGCGAGTTGTGCACCGACACCATGGTCGAGATCGAGCCGTCACCGGCAGCGATTTCCTCCAGCACCAGGGCATAGGTCACCGGGTCGATCTCCGACCCGTCCCACTCGGCCGGCGTGGTGGCCCCGAACACGCCCAGCTCACCCAGTTCGCGAATGACCTCGGGCTCGATCCGGCCGGCCTTTTCCCGGTCGGCGGCATGCGGGGCCAGCCGCTCCTGCGAGAATTTCCGGATCATGTCGATGATCAGCGTATCGCCGGTCGGGGAGATGCTGTCTGCCATGGCTGTCTGGCCTCGAAACGCGGGGGCCTCCCTGTAGCACACTCACGGCCGGTGGGGAGACACTCTCTGCCGGCCGCTCACCGCTCGGCCAGCAGGGCGCGGGAGATCACCATCTTCTGCACCTCGTTGGTACCGTCGTAAATCTGGAACACGCGGCAGTCGCGCCAGTATTTCTCGACACGGTAGTCGGCGACGACGCCATAGCCGCCATGAATCTGGATCGCCGCCGAACACACGCGCTCACACATCCGGGAGGCGAACAGCTTCGCCATCGAGGATTCCTTCACGCAGCGCTGCCCGGCCTGCTTCAGCGCAGCGGCGTGCAGGCACATGCGGTGCGCCGCCTCGATCCCGGTCGCCATGTCGGCCAGGCTGAACGCCACCGCCTGGTGCTCCGCGATCTTCTTTCCGAACGTCTCGCGCTCCCGCGCATAGGCGAGCGCCGCGTCGAACGCGGCACGGGCGACGCCGACGGCCTGCGCGGCAACCGCGATGCGCCCGCTTTCCAGGCCAGACAGCGCCACTTTCAGCCCCTCGCCCGGCTGTCCCAGCATGTGCGCCGCCGGAACCTCGAACCCGTCCAGGGCGACTTCGCAGGTATCGTTGCTGCGATGGCCGAGCTTCCGCTCCTGCCGCAGGACATGATAGCCGGGGCCGTTCGGGCGGATGGCGAAGGCGGAAATGCCGCGCGGCCCGGCGGACGGATCGGTGACGGCGACCAGGACGGCATAGCCGGCGGTGCGGCCGCCGGTGATGAAGCTCTTGGTGCCGTTGACCACATAGCGGTCGCCCCGCTTCTCGGCCCGCGTGCGGATGGCGGCGGCGTCCGAGCCGGTGTGCGGCTCGGTCAGCAGCATGCAGCCATGTGCCTGCCCGCTCGCCACCGGCCGCAGGAATTCGGCCTTCTGCGCCGGTGTGGCGAAGTCGCGCAGCCGGAAGCCATAGGCGTTGGAGGCGCTGATGACGTTGCAGAACCCGGCATCGCCATAGGCCAGCTCCTGTGTCGCCAGGACATAGCTGACGAAATCCGCCCCGGCGCCGCCCCAGGCCGGATCGATGGTCACGCCGAACAGCCCCAGCGCCCCCGCCCGGCGCAGCGTGTCCAGCGGCACGGTCTCGGCGCGGTCCCACTCCGGCGCATGGGGCGTCACCTCCCGCCGGACGAAATCCCGCGTCATCGTCTGGATCGCGTGCTGTTGCTCGGTCAGGTCGGTCATCGCGGGGTTTCCTCGGCTCATTGCCGGCACGATAGCGCGCGGCGGCGCGGAGTTGGACCTGCCGGCGGCGGCGAGATAGGCTCCGGACGGGGGAGGCGGGTGGCCCTGGCTGTCCACTCCGGACACGCAGAACGGACCATGAGATGTACCTGAACACGTTCGCCCAGGGCTCCGAGCCCCTGGACATGACCCAGACCGACGAGTTCCGCAGCCTGCTGACCAGCGCCGCCGACCTCGGGATCCCGCACCGCCCTGATGTCCCGTACCGTTCGGCCCATATCGTGCTGCGGCAGATGCGGTTCCATTTCCTGGAATGGGGTGCGCCGGACGCGCCGCCGATCGTGCTGCTGCATGGCGGGCATCAGTCGGCGCATTCCTGGGATCTGGTCAGCCTGCACCTGGCGCAGAAATACCGGGTGCTGGCGCTGGATCAGCGCGGCCATGGCGACAGCGAGTGGGCCCGCGACGTCGAATACACCAACCACACGATGTCGCTGGATGCCGAGGCGTTCATCCGGACGATGCGGCTGGAACGGCCGATCCTGATCGGCCACTCGATGGGTGCGCGCAACGCGATGATCCTGGCGAAGCGGGATCATGCCTATCTGCGCGCCCTGGTGATCGTCGATGTCGGGCCCGAGGTGTCGGAACGCGGACGCGCCGCGATCATGGGCTTCGTGCAGGCGAATCAGGAGTTCGACGACCTGGATCACTTCGTTGCCAACGTGCAGAAATACGATCCGTACCGCAAGCGTGAGCACATCGAGCGGACGGTGAAGTACAACCTGCTGCAGCGGGCGGACGGCAAGTTCATCAGCAAGTGCGACTACAACCCGCGCCGCCTGGGCGTCGTGCGCGGCACCGGGCCGCTGGACAACGTGACGCTGCAGGATGTCGCCGCGTTCAACCTGCCGGTGCTGATCGTGCGCGGCGAGAACTCCAACATCCTGGAGCCGGATGCCGCCGAGCGCTTTGCCGCGGCGCTGCCGGACGGCCGGCTGGTGACGGTGCCGAACTGCGGGCACAACGTGCACGGGCAGAATACCAAGGGCTTCATCGCCGCGCTGGGCGGCTTCCTCGACGGGCTGCGCGGGTAGAGCGCCCCGGTGCAGGCGCTATGGCCATCCCGCGCCGGGCACCGTCACCTCGGTGATCTCGATGCGGCCTTGCCGCGCGGTTGCCGATTCCGGGCCGCGCACGGCGCTGGTGCACAGGAACAGCGTCGTCCGGTCCGGCCCGCCCAGCATGCAGGCATAGACGTGGCGCCCTTCGGCCGTATGGACGATCGTATCGATCCTGCCGCCATCCAGCACGCGCAGGCATTGCGGCGCGCGGGCATGGGCGACCCATACCGCGCCGTCGGCGTCCAGGCAGATCCCGTCCGGCACCACGCCGGGCAACTCGGCGAACACGCGGCGGCCGCTCAGTGACCCGTCGGCGGCGATGTCGAAGCGCGTCAGCCGTCCGGCATAGCTTTCGGCGACGATCAGGCCGCGCCCGTCCGGCGTGACCACGATGCCGTTCGGGAAGGACAGGCTGTCGGCGGCAACACTGGCCGAACCATCCGGCTCGACCCGCAGCAGCGCGGCCGGGGCCTGCGGCGCGCCGGCCCACATGTCGAAACCGAAATTCCCGACATAGGCGCGGCCCGAGGGCAGCACGACCATGTCGTTGCATGGTCCGCCCGCCACCGTCGACAGGTCGGCATGGGTGACGAAGCCCGCGGCTTCCAGCCGCAGCAGGCGGCGGTCGTTCATCGACACTGCCAGCAGCGTGCCGTCCGCCATCCACCCCAGGCCCGAGGGCGACGCCGCGATGGTCGCGATCTTCTCGGCCCGGCCGTCCAGCCCGACCGCGGTGATGTCGAGGCCGTGGATGTCGGAGAACCACAGCCGGCCATCATGCCAGCGCGGCCCCTCGGGGAAGGCCAGGCCGGCGAGCAGGGTGCGTACGGCCATCGTCATGCCTCCGGGCGGGATGAGTGAACCAGCGCCGCGGCAGCGGCACGGAGCGGTATCGCAGCAAGACGCGTGACTGGGCCGGACATTCGAATCTCCCGAACTGATTGCCCGCATGATCCGGGTGGCCCGGCGGCTTGTCCAGAGTCGCCGCCCGATCCCGCACGCACCCAGGGGCCGGGTGCCTCGGCCGCTGCTATAAGGGCGGCATGATCCGCATCACCCCTTCCCTGTCGATCGATGAGCGCGCGATCGAAGAAAGCTTCGTCCGCGCCTCGGGGCCGGGCGGACAGAACGTCAACAAGGTCGAGACCGCGGTCCAGCTTCGCCTCAACCTCGATCGAGCCGCCCTTCCGCCCCCGGTCCGCGCGCGGCTGGAAAAGCTGGCGGGCCGCCGTCTGACCCTCGGCGGGGAGATTCTGGTCACCGCTCGGCGTCATCGCACGCAGGAGCGCAACCGCGCTGAAGCGCTAGCGGCGCTGATCCAGCTCATTCGGCGCGCCACCGTTGCCCCGCTGCGCCGCCGGCCGACCAAACCCACCCAGGCTTCGCAGGCTCGCCGTCTGGAGGAGAAGGCGCATCGCGGTCGGATCAAACGCACGCGCGGTGCCGTCGAGCGCGACTGACGCCGCCGGACCGGTCAGCCGATCAGGGCGCGCAGGATCAGCACCGCCGACAGGAACGACAGCACGACCAGGGCGGTGTTCCGATGATGATGCGGCCGGGCGCGGCGGAAGCCCCAGGTGCCCAGCCAGGACCCGACGAACAGCACCGGCAGCGACAGGACGGACCAGATCAGCACCTCCTGGTCGATCAGGCCCTTCACCGACATCGACACCATGGCGACGACGCCCGAGAGCATGAAATACATGATCGCGGAGGCCCGGACCTTCGCCGCCGACAGGCCCACGGCGATCAGGTAGACCACGATCGGCGGTCCCCCCATCATCGACAGGCCGCTGATGGTGCCGGACAGGGTGCCGACCGCCAAGCCCACCAGGCGTGGCGGGTGGGGCGGCAGACGGACCCCGCGGCTCAGCAGCACGACTGACGCGGCGATGATCAACCCGATCGCCAGCCGGATCGTGTTCGGCTGGAACATGGTCAGGATGGTCAGCCCGAGCGGGATCCCCAGCAGGAGACCCGGGGCGAGGACGCCGACGGCGTGCCAGTCGCAATCGCGCCGGACCTGCCGGATGCTGCCGACGCCGATCACGACCTGCAGCACGACGACGAACGGCACGACCTCGGCCGGCGGCAGCGCGAGGCTGAGCAGCGGGACCGCGACGAGACCGAAGCCGAAGCCGGTGAAACCGCGCAGGACGGCGGCGGCGAAGACCCCGAAAAGCACAGCGGAAAGGGTGATAATCATGCGTCTCGACTGAGTGATCGTTTCAACTTCGTTGTAAAGTGCCGGGGCGTGTTCTGGTCCCGGGGTTGCCACTCGAGACGAAACCAAGCATTATCATGGGCATGGGCCGGGTGAAAAGCATCTGCGGCGCAGAAAAATGCCGCAAATTCACCGGTTTGGTGGATTTTCGTTGCGCAATGTTGGTCGAATCGGCCGCATTGACGGGGACTTATTGTCGAAGTTTCGCCAGAACAAATAAGGATTCATCCAATATTTACCTCTTTGCCCTTTATCTGTCGGTCAATGAACCGACAGTATTCCGCGGTGGCGTGGATAGCGGCTGGCACCCTGCTGGCATTGCATTCAGGTCCCGCACAGGCGGGCAGCAAGCCCGTGGCACAGGAGCGGCCCGCCCAGCAGGCGGAACAGCGCGCCGAAAAGGCGGTCTGGTCCCGCGAAGCAGGCGTGGCGTCGTACTACGGTCAGGCCCATCACGGGCGGCGCACGGCATCGGGGGTGCGCTTTGACCAGAACGCGATGACCGCGGCACACCCGTGGCTGCCGTTCGGCACCAGGGTTCGCGTGACGCACCGGGCCTCGGGGCGTTCGGTCGTCGTGGTGATCACCGACCGGCTGTATTCCCACCGTCGCATCGTCGACCTGTCGGTCGGGGCTGCGCGGGAGCTGGGGATGATCCGGGAAGGTGTGGCGCAGGTGGTCCTGGAACCGGGCTGACCGGCCGGCAACTGCCCGAAGACCCGCCGGTGTGGTAGGTACCCCGCAGCCGGAGGGGTTCCATTGATGTACAAGGATATAAACGGGCTTGAGGTCACGACCGCCTCGCACGAGGCAGCCGCCGCCTATGACCACGTGATCGATGGCTATGTCAGGTACCGCGCCGACCTTCCGCAACGCATGGGGAACCTGCTGGCGGCCGATCCGGAATTCGGATTGGCACACTGCCTGAAGGGCTATTTCGCCATGCTGTCGTTCAAGCAGGCGGCCCTGCCGACGGCGCGCCAGGCGCTGAGCGACGCCTGGACCTTCACCAACGGTGCCACCTCGCGCGAGCACGCCCATGCGGCGGCGCTGGAGGCCTGGGTCGACGGCTACCCCGACCGCACCGTGCAGATCTGGGATCAGATCCTGGCCGAGTACCCGCATGACGTGCTGGCATTCCGCCTGGCGCATTTCGCGAATTTCTGGCTGGGCCGTCCCGAGGCGATGCTGGCCTCGGTCCTGGCGGTCGAGAAGCACTGGTCCGAAGCGCAGGCGGGCTACAACGCCATCCTGGGCTGCC
>WBZO01003000.1_pt2 | contig 13374 bp, 13 predicted proteins | sample 5204261 | NCBI WGS metagenome assembly WBZO01 (sample SAMN12412400, study PRJNA552823) | activated sludge metagenome | isolation source: activated sludge from anammox sidestream of wastewater treatment plant... | place: USA: North Carolina | collected 2017-09
AAAACGGCAGCCAGGTATGCCATTTCCAGACACGATCCTTCCCCGCATCGAACCCCCACTCTTGCGAAAAAGAGTTTCTCCCATCGTCTCCCAACGGGATACCATGTGACAGCACCGTTCTGGCAATCAGGGCCGTCTGAGCCTCGTCCTGCCACAGATAGGAGCTGCCAAGGTTGGAAGCAAGCGTTGCAAGAGAGACAATAATCAGCACTACAATGATGATTCCGTCTAACTTTTTTTCTGATGGCTTGGAATTGTTAGTGTTCACCAGTAAGCCCCATAAATATTACTTCATTCCTTCGCGCTCGGGTGTTCTGTATCCGGCTTTCGTACCCTGCAAAACGGCGAACTGTATTTCAGGATGCACCATAAAGCCCACAGCCCATCCTTCCACCCAATCTTCTTCCCTTCAGCATAGGTACGCCCGGCGTAACTGACTCCAACTTCATACACCGCGCAACCCATTTTAGCGATCTTCGCTGTAATTTCAGGCTCGAAACCAAAACGGTTTTCCTGAATTGTAACCTGCTTGATGATCTCGCGGCGGAAAGCCTTGTAGCAGCATTCCATGTCTGTTAAGTTCAGGTTTGTACACACTCCGGATAATAGGGTGAGCGTTTTGTTTCCCACATAGTGCCAGAAGTACAGCACGCGGTGACATTCTCCCCCAACAAACCTGGAACCGTAAACCACGTCTGCGTTGTATTCAAAAAAAGGCTTCAGCAGCTTTTCGTAATCTTTTGGGTCGTATTCCAGATCGGCATCCTGGATGATAACGAAATCGCCACTTGCTTCCGCAATGCCCGTCCGCAGACAGGCGCCTTTCCCTAGGTTGCGGCTATGGTAAATCACCTTATCCACCAGAGGCTTAGCACTGGAAGCCAGAATGTCTCGGGTACCATCGGTAGAGCCATCGTCCACCACAATGACCTCCTTATCAATGGTATCCGCGCCTCTCACAGCGGTGATCAGGGATATTATGGTGTTCTTTTCGTTATAGCAGGGGATTACAACGGAGAGTTTCATGGAAGCCGCCGAACCCAACATACACCTTAGTCTTTCAGGGCACTGCGTGGGAATAATCGGGAGAATATCAATCGCATTCGAGCGAGGCGAAACATCAAGGCCGTAAACAAACAGCCAAATCCATATTTTATGCTTCGTTTGAAATTTATAGATGAAGCTTCTTCAGCATAACGTGCCGGGCAGCTTACCTCGCCCACTGTATGCCCAAACCACAGGACTTCCGCCAACATCTGGTTGTCGAAAACGAAATCATCCGAGTTGGCGTCCAGTGGCAGCATCTGCAGCAGCTCTCGTGAGAAAGCCCTGTAGCCGGAATGATACTCCGACAGCTTCGCCCCCATAAGAATGTTTTCCACCAACGTCAGAAAACGGTTGGAAACATATCTCCAAAGAGGCATTCCCTGCTTTATTGCCTTTCCCCCCAGGATCCTCGAGCCGATCACACAATGATACAGTCCGTTCCCGATCAGAGACACCATCGCGGGGATAAGTTTGGGCGTATACTGGTAGTCCGGGTGGACCATTATGACAATATCCGCTCCCTCCTCAAGGGCAAGTTTATAACAAGTCTTCTGATTACCACCATAGCCTAAATTGACGGCATGAGAATGAGTCTTTACATGAGGCAGACTTTCTGCGATTGCCAGTGTCTTGTCGTGGCTGGCATCGTCCACTACCACAACAAGATCCACAATGCCCTGCTCCATAACCTCATCGTAGGTTTTTTGCAGTGTCTGTGCGGCGTTGTAAGCCGGCATTACAACAATGACTTTCTTGTCCTTGAACATGCGTCAGGAAGGCTTCTTTCTTTTAAGTATCAATAGAAAATCACGAGAAGCCACGGGGCTATTGCGTGCATCATCACCCCAGCGATACTCGGTCAGCCCAGTAGGCGGTATTTCAGCGGCGCCTTCAAGTGTATAATTCTTGACGCAATACTGATCAAACCAATTAAAGATCAGCCTGGGGGATTTTGAAGTATAGAGCCAAGAAACGAATACCTTCACAAACACCAGGTATTCCGGTTGAACCTGTTCTATCTCCTGTATCATCTCCTTCTGCATTTTCTGTGCAAAGGGCTGGTCTTCCATAAGCCCATAAGTGTAAATGTAACCCGTTGCCGAGTGCCTTTGAGCGTAAAAATACAACTGCGGCTCCGAACCCAATACCACGATCCGATCTTCTGGTTTGGTATGATCTTTTATATAATCGGCAATAATAAGGGATTCCGGGAATGGATTTATCCCATACATCTTCCGACATGCAGCTATCGGGCTGGCACTGAAGAAGAAATATTGCTGCATCCACAGGGGTTGCGCGATAGCGATTAAGATCACTACGGTTGGAAGGTAGCGAAGAAGAGCCGACCATCCTCTTCCAACAATTGCTTGAGTGGTTGAGATTGTGGCGATCCCAGCAAAAATCGCGATGGCTGGCATCAGCAGCACGAAATAGTGCTCTCGAAACCAAAAGCCTGGGCAAACAGCTAGAAACGACAGCGCAAGGAACCCAAAAAGAAAGCTCCCTTTGCTTTTTGCCTTTTTGTCCCAGAGAAGCGCGCATACTCCAGCAACAGCAAGGCCCCAGATTAAAGAGCACGATCCTACAAGTTTCGGAAATGTAACCCAAAAGTTGTGAAACCCTTGCTCCAATCCCTGTTCGGAAGAATACTGCCTGGCGTATTCAAATGTCCAAAACCAGAACTTGCTGAAAACACCAGCCCGCAGCAGCAACAGGCAGGTAAGCAGAAACGGAAGCGCCGAGCCAGCCATATACAAGGACAGCCTGACGCCGAGGTTGCGCCAATCAGTGGGGCGCTGTCGTGCTCCCTCCCAGATAAAATAAAGCACGCCGAAGGCGATAAAAAAGATACCGGGCTGCTTCATCATCATTGCCAGACCCATAAAAAATCCGCTGACTGCGCACAACCCAAGCCCTTTATTGCAATTATTTAAGTCTATGGATTTCAGAAGTATTAACACACCAGCTAGCGCAAAGACTACTACGAAATGTGTGGCATGGGCCGAGGTACCAAGGATATATGGCCCCAATGTCAGTACAGCATAACAAGCTGAGGCAATGGCTCCGGCCCAAGAGCCATAAAGCCGCCTACCCAGGAAAAAGACCATTAAGATCGAGACGACATTAACAACCAGGAGGCCCAAATGGATTCCCACAGTACTTTGGCCGAAAACGGACATAACTGCGGCATAGGCTGCATAGATCCCAGGGAATTTCATGTTGTATGCCAGACTGTACGGGGGGAGGCCCTGAAGCATCAACTGGCCGGCGTAGGCATATTCGCCTTCATCACGCTCCAACGGTATAGCTAACAGGCGGGTGCGGATTGCAGCAGTCGCCAGCATTGTGGCTGCAACAGCAGCCCATGGAAGTAAGTCGGGGTAAGCAGTTCGTTTATTTTGATCTTTTTCGTTGAGTTTTCGCTTGGTGATTGGCATGAGTGCTGGAACTTCCTGGCTTCGTTAAGTTATTCAGGTGGTTCTGGCATTTTCTTTGACAGCAATTCCGGAACAACCGGGTTCAGAGGATATCTTTTGCGTCGGCAGAGATGAATCTGTTTCCAGGCGTCGGCATACTGTCCGTTCAGGTACAGTGCAGCAGCCAGATTGATATGCGCCTCCGCAAAGTTTGGTTTCAGCTTGATCGCCTTCTGGTAGTTCTCAACCGACTGCGGATGCAGCCCCGCATGGCTTTGATATGTCGCCAGGTTTGCATAAGCAAGATAATTGTCGGTAGTCACAGCGGCAGCATGTTCAAAAAGCGTGATGCCGTTCCGCCAATATCCCACCTGAACATAAGCCCTCGTTGCTAAAACCATAATTATAATCGCCGCAATTCCACCCAGCAGTCGCCGCTGGCCGATGCTCCAAAGGGCTTCATCGACCAAGGGTGGCTTTTCCCCGGCAGTGAATCCAAGGATTATATCGGGAACCCCCCATGCAATCATTACAAACAGTCCTATCAACGGAACGTATGTGTAGCGGTCGGCCATTCCCTGCGCCCCGACCGAGACCAAGCCGATTACAGGTAAAAGCGTGACCAAGAACCAATACCAGCCGAATTTAAGATAAGGCCTCGTGCGGGAAGCATGCAATACTCCAGTGCTGATGACGGCAAGCAGGATGGCTGCAATTACGGGTTTCCAGACGGGCAACGAAGCGCCCGGATGTGGATAAAACACCGCCAGATTGGTAGGCCAAAGCATTTTACCGATATAAAGAACATACGAAACTAGTGCGTTTTCCACTCGTAGCAGAACAGACAGTCGTTCCAACGAACCTACCGCCAAACCCTGCTGTTGGGCAATAAAAGTTATAATACTGGAGGCGAGGGACAGCGCGAAAAGGGGCAGCTTCTCCCGGACAAGACTCCAATAGATGCCAGAGTGGCCAGGTCCTTCCGAGGTCTGAAAACGTCCCAGAGGCCAACGGTCCAATAGCAATAAAATCAGCGGCAACGTCACCACCATGGGCTTTGACGCAAGCCCCAAAACAAAAGCACAAGACACCAATAAGTAACGCTTTATACTGGGAGCGGCAGCATAATGCATATACGCCCACATAGTAAGCAGCCAGAAGAAGGTACTGAGCACGTCCTTGCGCTCGGCCACCCATGCGACAGATTCAACATGCAGTGGATGAACAGCAAATAACACCGCAACAAAAGCGCTTCGCCAAAGAGCCCCGGTCATTGCTCGCAGTAATCCAAAAAGCAGAAGAACATTTGCGATATGAAAGAGCAGGTTGGTAACGTGGTGCCCACTGGGCCGCGGTCCGAATAATTGGATATCCACCATATGCGACAGCCAAGTTACCGGATGCCAGTTCCCTGCATAAGTGGCTGTGAGGCTCCATAAAACGCCATCCGCATCCAGCCCGTGGTGGATTTCGGTGTTATCGACGATGTACTGGTCGTCATCGTAAACAAACTGGTAAAGATAGACACGTCCGAACACGGCAGTGGTCAAAAGAATTAATATAAGGCAGACCAACCAAACAGGTTGGAAATTCGAAGTGTGAAGTTGGCGGGTGTCAACCTGTCGCGCACTGGCTGTTTTTCGCTTTCGCGAACTCATGTCGACGGCCCTTGTATTCTTGCTTTATAAGACCCCACTACAACTCCCGCCGCGCCTCGCGATCGGCATCCTTTTCGCGGATTGCATCTCTTTTGTCGTATTGTTTTTTCCCTCTTGCAATTCCCACCTGCAGTTTGGCCCATCCACGAACGAAATAGAGCTTGAGGGGTATCAGTGTCAAGCCCTTTTCCTTCGCTTTTTGGTCAAGCCGTAGAATCTCTCGCTTGTGGACCAACAACTTGCGAGGGCGCCTTTCTTCCACGTTCCATCGGTTTGCCTGCTCGTAGGGTTTAACGTACATGTTATGCAGCCACATCTCGCCGTTTTGCACCTGGCAATACGAATCCTGAAGGCTTACATTACCCAGGCGGATACTTTTCACTTCGGCTCCCGCGAGCTCTATCCCCGCTTCGAAAGAATCGTCGATGAAGTAGTCATGTCGTGCCCGCCTGTTTTCTATTGTTGGCGTGATGGATCGCGCCTTATCAGCTTTCTTCGCCACTATTTCCTTCCAATGTGCAGCGCAGTATCCGCTCGGCTTCCAGCTTATCTTTCGGTTCCAGACGGCCTTCTAAAATCTCGTTTATTAGCATGTCCTTATAATGCCCAACCAATGGGCCGGGTGGGATGTCCGCGACCCGCATAATTTCATTGCCATCGAGGGGGCTTTCGACCTGCCTATAGTCCGCCCTTTTCTGGACGGATTCAATACGATGGCGCACTACCGATGAGTCGAGGTAATGATACTCCGGGTTGCATGCGGCTTTGTCCGCTTCCGACAGTATAAACAACTCGTCCATCTGTTCCCCTAAGTCCCGTACCAGCCTTCTCACCGCTGTATCGCTCCATCGCTCGTTGTATTCTCCGATCCTCATATGTCGCGCAACCAGGTTGCCCACTTCCGAAATGATGCTGTTCGGATACTTCAGACGATGCAGAATATCTCGGGTCATGTCCGCCCCCACTGATTGATGACTGTAAAAATGCACACTGCCGTCTTCGTCCTCGGTGCGGGTGAGCGGTTTGCCGATATCATGGAAAAGCACTCCTAATCTTACAGAAAGACCAGCTTCCGAAGGAAGGTTGTCTAGTGCTTTCATTGTATGTGTCCATACATCGTATAGGTGAAATACGTTTTGCTGAACATCGCTCATAGCCGTTAGCTCTGGTGCGAACCCGTCCAGCAGTCCTGAGCCCTTCAGCATTTCCAGCCCCCTGGATGCCTTCGGCATAAGCAGCATTTTAGAAAGCTCATCGCGAATCCGCTCGCCGCTGATGATATCCAACCTGTCCGCGCACTTCAGAATGGCCTGGTATGCTGATTCTTCTATCTGAAAGTCGAGCTTCGCAGCAAACCGTACTGCTCTAAGCATGCGCAGTGGATCGTCTTGAAATGTAACAACGGGATCAAGAGGTGTGCGGATCAGCCGTAGATCAAGGTCGGTAAAAGCTCTTCCGGTAAGGTCAAGTACCTGAGCCGAATGCAGGTCTTCCAGAAGCGTATTCACTGTAAAGTCCCGTCGCAAGACGTCTTCTTCAAGGGTGGCTGGCTCAATCATGGGCTTCCGGCTGTGACGGTCGTAAGATTCACGTCGCGCCGTAGCGAACTCTACAGTCACGCCTTTGATGGTAACCATTGCCGTGCCGAACCTCGGGTAAACCACGGGCGCATGGTCTGTCAATCCCTTCGCATTCAGGTATTCCGCTGTCTCAAGAGCGTCCGTCAGACAGACGATATCCACATCTTCATCCGGAACTATCCTCAATGCACGGTCACGCAGCAGGCCGCCCACCAAGAACAGTTTGCCCCGGTATGTGTCGTTCGCCGTCGCATCTCTGATAATGCCAATAACTTCCTCAAGCATATCGACAGTTTAGCCCGAATTATACATTGCCGTTTTGGTTGGTGTCATTTCAAGCACCGTATAAAACGTATATCGTCTTCGCGGGATTGCTCTAGCGACTGCGTCAATTCCCTGGTCAGATGAGTCCTTTTTATTCGTTGGTGGGAGGCCGAGAGCAAGAGTTGAATCAACGGACGGCAATTTGGAAATAGTCATCCGGTATCAATGAGACGCTAAAATGGAGTGAAGATGCCGAATTCAGAGACTTGACGATAGCTCGAAAAGAAATCCCCAAAACGCCGGGCCAAGGCATTGTGTACGCAAGAAATATGTTGGCCCTATCAGCCTCGAATCTTTTCTATAGCTTCCGAAATGGACTTTTCCAGCTCAGCCTGCTGCATTGTCACCGTAAGGTCACTGCGTGTGCGCTCAGTAACGCCTCGCACCATGTCCGTTGTCCTGCGCAGCCCGTTGGTTACGGCGTCAGGATAATCAAACGTGACAAGGATGTAATAACATTCATCCATAATATCCAGCAGTTCTTCGGCCCTTTTTAGGTCGCCTTGACGCAAGACATCCAACACATGCCGACGTGTTTCACCGATGGCCTCTCCCAAACCGTTCAGCCACGGGGCTTCCTCAACGCCCAACTCCTTGGCATCTTTGAGTGGCAGCCCCCGGACTATTGCCAATATGCTCTCGGCTTCCGTGTATTCTTTCTGGGCATCCTGTGTGTAGCCGGCATAATAAATATCTTTGTGGTCATGCAGAAGGTCTTTACATTGCATCACACGAGAGCGTGACTCGTCCAGCAGCGCTTCCGCTTCTTCCCATTCACGCCGATGAGTGGCCCTTATCGAGTTAGCCGAAAACCTTATAGATTCTCTGGAGAGTTTAAGCGCTTGCTCGCGTACATTGTTTTTTGCTTCCAGTACCGCCCGGATATCATCAGCGATTTGGTTTAGTCTTTCCATAGTCCCCCCTTTGCCTGTTTGGTGCATCATAACCGCGGCTATCAACGCTGTCAACGGGTGGTGACAACCCAAAGCTTGCATAAGACATGTACTTTGGAGGGAGACTATCAGGAGATCGCCACCCATTCTCAGTCTCGAAAGCCGCCCTGAAGCAGGATGTTTGGCGCTTACAAGAGAAGAATAGCGCGGAATGAACGATACCTTGACGCTCGTGATCTGTTTTGCTTTGGGGTCTGCCGTTGGTGTGTTTATCGGCCTGCTTTGGCAGCAAGCACGCGTGTCGGTGCTGAAAGAACGCTCTGTGATGCTGGAACAAGCCGGTTTGGAATCGAGCGCACTTCGGCAGGAAAACGAGTCCTTGAAGTTGGACGTAGCCCGCCTGCAGAAAGAACAGGAAGCCTACGCCGATAAGCTCCAATGGGCGCAGACCGCTCAGGATACCTTGAAAGATGCGTTTCGATCCCTTGCTGCCCAGTCCCTTCAAAGTAATGCGGAAGAGTTTATCAAGCGTGCCAAAGATCAACTTTCAACGATGGCAGCGCAACTTAAGGGTGATTGGGGTACACAGAAGCAGGAAATGAAAAACCTGGTGGAGCCTCTGCGAGACACCCTGAAAACACTGGATGCTCAAGTGCAGACATTAGAGCGAAGACGTGAAGGGGCGTACCATGGCTTACAGGAGCAGCTTAAACAGCTTTTCGAGACACAGCAGCAGTTGCAGACTACGACAACGACACTTGCTCAGGCGCTGAAGTCTTCAAGCGTTCGCGGAAAATGGGGAGAGGTGCAGCTCAGGCGTGTAGTGGAAATGGCGGGGATGGTTGAGCATGTAGATTTTCGAGAGCAGCAAGCCACCGAGGACGGACGCCCAGACATGGTCATACGTCTGCCTAACGCTGGGGAGCTTCCTGTTGACGCCAAAACTCCCATGGCGGCATATCTTGAGGCCATGGAAGCATCAGACGATCAAACGAGGACAGCGAAACTGAAAGACCACGCCATCGCCATTCGTTCCCGTATCCGGGATCTTGGGCAAAAACGATATTGGCAGCAGTTTGAACATGCTCCAGACTTCGTGGTAATGTTTATGCCTAGTGACACCTGCCTATGCGCAGCTTATGAACGCGACGGAGATTTGCTGGATTATGCCATCCAGCAACGTGTGATGCCCACAACACCAGTGACATTACTCGCCTTGTTGAAGGCAGTGGCGTACGGCTGGCAGCAGCAGCAGATCGCCGAAAACGCTCACGAAATAGCTGAACAGGGCAAGAGCTTATACGATCGGCTACTGGTGTTTACGGAACATCTGACCGGTCTGGGAAAGCATATCAATCAAAGCGTACAGGACTATAACAAGACTATCGCGTCACTTGAGAACCGTGTTACTCCTGCCGCGCGTCGGCTGCGTGAGATGGGAGTGGGGAGCAAGGACATGCCGCCTCCAGCAGGGATTGAGCTTCAGGCTAGACTGCCTGTATTACCGGAGTCCGTTGAGAAACCTTCTGAGCCGGAACCTTAGATAATTTATATGCCGACAGCCGTATAGCGCTTCAGCCCCGCTTGCCAGACCACGCGGCCCGCAAACCACAGAAAGATGAACCAACCAACCTGATGCACCAGGCCATTTATATAACCCTCCTGAGTCATTCGCCCCAAAAACACCAACACGGGAAAAGATATCACGTAAGAGAACGGCAGAAACTCGGCAAGAGTTCTTACAGCATCCGGTAAAAGCGCGAGAGGGGCCATCTGTCCGGCAAGAAAAGCGCCAATCATATACCAGAACTCGTACACCCCGCTGATCTCAACCAGGTAAAATGCCATCAACCCCAATATCCACGCGATCTGAAAGCTTAAAATATGAGCCAGCACTACAGACAGCCACAACTGGGGTCCCAAGTTGAAGTTACCCCACGAAAGATAATGGCGCAGCATCAGTAGAATAACACCAAAGAAGGGTACAAACAGAACGGTGCGTACCAACCTCCAGGACAAATTGCTGGCGAACGTGAAAGATTGGTAAGAAAACGGACGGGTGAGGTAGATCGAAAGCCTGCCATCTTTAATATCGCGCGCGATCTCCCATGGGTGTGCGAACACCAGATTGGAGCAGACACTCATGGCGAGGTAATAGGCTACAATACCCGTCCGCGTGAAGCCGTTGATCTCGTTACGTCCACCGTAGGCAGCCAGCCACATCAAGGGCAGAGTTATAGCTGGGACGGTGTCGGTTATAATCCAGATAATTCCCTGCGCCCGGTATGCGAACGAGTCCTGGATATGCAAGACAAACACGGCTTTCCATTTACTCCATCCCAGAACCAGCGCAGACATCTAAGTGGCGGCCTCAACGGCACTCTTTACACCGGGATTCCGCTGGAATATCTCACGGATTACGTCTTCCACTTCAGGGTCCGTTATTTCGATATCCAATATGGGGAACTGCGCCAGAAGTTTGGCAGCTACTTGCGGCGCACTGTCTCTGGGGATATCAAGTACTGCCGTCAGGTTTTCACTGGCGGTTATCCGGCCGAAAGGCTCTAGGTCCTTTCGCTGAACGGGAGCGCCGAAGCTAAGTTTTAACTGCTTGGTGTCCGAATACTGCGACACCAATTTAGCCAGATGGTCATCAAACACAACATGTCCATGATCTATAATGACCACTCTGTCGCACAACGCCCGCACATCGTCCATGTAATGACTTGTGAGAATTATTGTGGCGCCTTCTTCTTTATTGGTCTGCTTTATAAAATCGCGAATACGCTTTTGCGAGACTACATCCAGCCCAATGGTGGGCTCGTCCAGAAACACCACCCTTGGGCGATGAAGAAGCGCAGCAACAAGTTCGCACTTCATCCGCTCACCTAGTGAGAGTTTGCGCACTTGTGTATTCAGCAGGCCACCAATCTCTAGAAGTTCGGTCATTGCTTTGACACGCTTGCGGTAATCGGCGGTGGGGATCTCATAAAGCTCCTTCAACAGCAGGAACGACTCTTCCGCAGGAAGGTCCCACCAGAGTTGGTTCTTCTGCCCCATGACCAAAGAAAATTGTTTTTGAAATCCGGGCTTGCGCTGCCACGGTACGTACCCCAGCACTTCCGCCCTGCCGGATGTAGGAAATAAAATACCGGATAGCATTTTCAGGGTGGTGGTCTTACCTGCGCCATTCGGTCCAAGAAAACCCACCAGGCCCCCTTCCTGTATAGCGATGTTGATGCTGTCTGTAGCGAGCACTTCTGTAGTCTTACGCGAGAACAAACTCAGCACCGCACCTGCCATCCCGGGGGAGCGCTGATGCGAGACGTATTTTTTGGTCAGGTTTTCAGCCAGGATTACCGGCATAATTTTTTTCAGCCCCCCGCGCTTGTATAATCTCGCGTGGCTTTCAACCACAACATTCGGCTGGCTGCCATTAATACAAGCGCGAACAGCATCGCCAATGGCAGCATCCAAAGTTGTAGTGTGTTTGTTAATCCGCGCGCTGGTACGGTGGCGATAAACGCCAGAGGGAAAAAGAACGTAAGCAAGTTTCGAACAAACTTCTCAAAAATATCCACTGGCCATCGCGCCATTGCGCTTATGCTCCAAAACGCTGCATCCAGATTGCGTATGCGCACCAGCCAGAACGACAACGTCATAATCAGGCTATCGATCCCCAATATTATCATTGTACTGCACCCCATCAGCGCCAGATAAATGCAGACATTGGAGAAGGATAACTCCGTATGGTCCATCCGCACGCCGTAGGCGACTACAAGAAGCGACATAAATGCCCTCGAGAACTCTGCCAGGTTCACCATTCGCGATGAAGCTAGAAATTGGCTGTCAACCGGCTTTGTTAGTGTCAAATCGAACGTGCCGCGTTGTATGTACTCGGGCAACATGGAAAGGTTTGGGGTGAAAAGAGCGTTCATCAAACCCCAGCAAAAGCTAAAACTACCTGCCAGGATAAGCATCTGTCCCTTAGTCCATCCTGCTACCTGGTTGGTGTGCGAATATATAATCTGGATAAAGAACAGGTAGTAGATCAGCCAGGCAACCGTTGTAATGCAGTTGGCGATAAAATTGCCACGAAACTCCATCTCTCGCACCAAGCAGTTGCGGAAGAACATGACGTAAAGCCGGAGGTAGCGGATAACTCCTGTGGTGGCACTGGTTGAATAAGGCAAGTTGGGTGGAATAGTATTCGTCATTGAATATGTTTTTTAAGATCTGCCGGTATCGGAAGGCTTGAGACTTAGTAGAGTATAGCCGTCCGAAGAAGAAGGTAACAACAGCGTGATCCCTTCCTGCGGTTTTAACTACCTCCCAGGGAGCCGGCGGCCTTTGGCTATTGGTGGCGGAATGCGCGCGGTGTTATAATTTCTTACATTCTTACAGCTGGTGGTATCCAAAGCCGCTGGCATTCATCGGGCGGATAATTAATGGATTCAAAAGTCTATCGGCAGCCGCGATTGGGCTTTTCACAGCAGTCGATCATCTCTTTAATGAACCCCAATTCAACAGTGTTGGAGATGGGCTGTGCGACCGGATACATGACCCGCCATTTCCATGAGAAAATGGGGTGCTATGTGACCGCATTGGATATCAGCGAGGAACAGGTGGAACTCGCAAGACCTTTCGCGAAAAAAGTTATCATTGGGGATATAAGCAAGGAAGAAACCTGGCTGGAACTTGATGGGGCATACGATCACGTGATCTATGCTGACGTCCTTGAACATCTGGCAGACCCTCGACTTGCTTTGGAGCGCACAAAGAAAATGCTCAAGCCGGAAGGAACAGTTATTGCGTCCATTCCCAATATAGCCTATTACAAAATCAGAAAAGAGCTTCTCTTAGGCCGGTTTGATTATACAGATTATGGCATTATGGATGATACCCACTTGCGTTTCTTCACTGAGAAAACTGTCCGGGCCATGTTCAGGCAGGTTGGGTATGAGATTATAAATTTCGAGCGTATTTATCGGGGAAGGACAGACCGCAGGCTCAGGTGGCTCAGTCCTAATGCGTTCACATATCAGTTTGTGATCAAGGCGCGGATGGCGTAACCTCGATCCCGCTGCCAGGCGTTCCTGCGGCAAACAAGGGCCGAAAAGGGCGGGCATATCATCGTCCTGGGGGAAAATGGCGGCCGCGGCAGCCCCAAGCTCGCGCGAGGATGGTAACTTTCCGGGATATCGAGTTTGCTTCGCCTCGCTTGTGATGACGGAATGTAAAAGTGTCCTGCTTACAATTAAGGAATGCAGTTTAGAGCTTTACAAGCGTTAGGTTGGGTTTGCTCATGCGAAAATCTATAAGACAGTTTGTTCAGATAGTCGCCGATACACTATCCGTTGAGGAGCCAATATATGAATTTGGCTCCATGCAGGTTTCCGGTCATGAGGAGTTTGCTGATCTGCGGCGGATATTCCCGGGGAAGGAATATATCGGG
>WBZO01004962.1_pt1 | contig 13369 bp, 13 predicted proteins | sample 5204261 | NCBI WGS metagenome assembly WBZO01 (sample SAMN12412400, study PRJNA552823) | activated sludge metagenome | isolation source: activated sludge from anammox sidestream of wastewater treatment plant... | place: USA: North Carolina | collected 2017-09
GACGATCGTCTCGACAAAGGGTTGGGCGACGATCGGGGTCGCCTGATCCTCGTCCTCGGCCTCGTCTTCGGCCTCGGCCGTCTCGACCAGGAACGGGGGGATTTCTTCCGGGACATCGTCGACGAACTCTTCGACCACGACGACCTCTTCCTCAAATTCGGCCGCGAACGGTGGAATCTCATCGATCAGGTCCGCATCGGCCGCCTCGTCAATGGCGCTGGCGATGAACGACGGTATCTCGTCCGCGGGCACGGCGACGGGCTGGGCCGTCAGGGCGGCATATTCGGCCGCGGCGCGCGGGTGTTCGGGAGCCAGCGACAAGGTTTTGCTCAAGTAGGCCGCCCGACGCGCGTCCGAGTCGACGAGCTGGCTCATCAGATACCAGGCGTTGGGGTCGTCGGGATGATTTTGGACAAAGGTCGCGGCGATGAGTTGGGCGCGTTCGGTGTCCCCGGCGCGCGCGGCCGCGATGGCGTCGTGCAGCGTACTGGTCATCTTCTCATATACTCCAGAAGAATTATGTCAAACATTGTACCATAGCGCGACCGCGCGGCAAATTCCAGGCGGAGAGTAAAAGGCCCCGAGGGCGACTCGGGGCCTTTGGCTATCGCTCAGGGCAATCTGTTAGTTGCCCACCGCCAATGTATTGATATTGACGCCGAGGCGGACATATTGGGAGGAGACCCAGCCCGTCTGGCCGTTGCCGGTGACGATCTGCACCCAGGCGTTGTCGGCGCTGCGGAAGCCGCTGAGGGGGACCATCTGGCAGGGGGCCAGGGTGCCCATCGTCTCGAACATCGTGCTGGGGCCGCGGCGGATGTTGAGCCGGGTGGTGGCCGTGACCAGAGCCTGATTGCCGACGGGCGTGGCCGTGCACGCGCCACCCGAAGGCGGAGCAGGCAGGACGCCGCCGGTGCCGCCGGAGACGGTAATCAGGTCGGCATTGAAGAAGCCCGGGCCGGAGGCGTTATAGTATTCGATGACGACGGTCATGACGCCGCCGTTCCAGAAGAAGTCGCTCGAAGCGGCCGAGCTGGCCTGGTCGCGCCAGTTATCGACGATGAGGCGGCCGTTGATGAACAGCCGCGAGCCGTCGTCGCTATTCAGGACGATGCGATACTGGCCCGGCAGAGCGTTGATCTGGCGCGTCCAGCGGACGGACCAGAAGACATTGTTGACGCCGGGGCCGGGCGAGCGAGTTCCCCAGTTGTTATTGATGTTCTGATCGTCACGCACCAGAACCGGCGCGCCGGCCAGGTTGGGCGTGTTGAAATATTCGGCGCGCCAGTTGGGGAACAGCGGGCCGGTGTTGACGCCGGGGACGATCTGATCCCAGCGGAAGCGAGCCACAGCCATGCCGCCTTCTTCGAAATAGTCGATGCGAATGGCATGGTTGCCGTTCATGAAGCGATCGAAGGTGACCGTATGCTCCTGGCTGCTGGTCCAGGAATCGACGACGAGCTGGTTATCGATCCAGATGCGCATACCGTCGTCCATGGTGGCGAAGAAACGATAGTTGCCGGCCGGGAAGTTGACGGTGCGCGTCCAGCGAGCTGAGAAATTATCGTTATTGATGCGCGGGTCGGGCGAGCCGCCGCGCCAGTTGAAATCGATGGTGTTCTCCCAACGGGTCACCACCGGGTCGCCCTGCAGGGTTGTATTGTTCCAGAACAAGCCCAACCATCGGGCGTCCTGGGCGTGGGCAGGTTGGCTGCCGGCGGCCATCGCCACAAGGACGAAAGCGAAAATCGCAGCCAGAAAAACGAAACGGGAACGGGTAGTTTTCATGGAGTCTTCCTCTAGAGCGAGCCGGCACAAGATAAACGGACGGCAAAGCCGGCTTGCCACTTATGTAAGCATAATTAACCGGAACGACAAGGTCAAGTGGGGAGAAAAAGACGCGGGGTAATCGTTTACTCATCATCGGGAAAATGGCCTGTCCTCAGGAGCCGGAAATCAGAAGCAGGCGCGGGGCATCGAGGGCAGAAGACGAGTGACTATCCCTGATTCGTCGTTGCCGGGAATCTCCCGTCAATAACCCTTTATTCGCGGTTGTGATATGATTGGGTCGACATGATCCAATCGCCCAACCATTGCGCCATCGTCTCGCAATGCCCGTTGTTCAATGACTTGTCGCTCGAAGAGTGCGACGAGATCATCAGCACAGGGCGCGTGTATGACGTACCGCCGGGCGGCTTCTTCTTCCATCAGGGCGAGGAATCAGAGATGCACTACGTCCTCGTCAGCGGCCGGGTGAAGATGTCGATGGTGACCGACGCCGGCGACCAGATCATCGTGGCCTATTTCGGGCCGGGCGAGGGCATCGGCATCGTCGTATCGCTGAACTGGACGCCCTACCCCCTCTCGGCCGAGGCGATCGAGCCATGTACGGCCATCGGCTGGCGGCGGGAGACGATGCTGGAACTCATGCAAGGCAACGCCCGGCTGGCCATCAACGGCATGAACATGCTCGGCGGCCGGTTCGGGCAAATGCTCGGCCGCTTCCAGGAGATGGCCACCCAGCGGGTGGAGCAGCGCGTGGCCCGGACGCTGACGCGGCTGGTGCGGCAATTCGGCCGCCGCACCGACAGCGGCATCCTGATCGACATCTCCCTCAGTCGGGAAGATCTGGCCCAGATGACCGGCACCAACCTCTATAATGTCAGCCGCATCCTGAGCAAATGGGAGAGCGACGGGCTGATCACCACCAGCCGCAAACGCGTCACCCTGCTCAAGGTCCACGATCTGGTGGCCCTGGCCGAAGACATTCCGCCGCCGGGCGACAACAAGTAGCCTCGACTCCGGGGCGAGTTTGCAATAATGCAAAGAACGCCCCGCCCCGTTTCGTTATCCTTATCCCATTGTGAAATCTATCATTATCTTTGCGGCCGCCCGGTCGCATCGACACAGGAGATAAGGAAGAAAATGACACTGAACCGGAAATCGACCAGACCGCTTATGTTGGTCACGGTGCTGATGATTCTGGCGGCGATGGCCGTCCTCGTCGTCAGCTGCCGCAACAACGCCGGCGGGCCCAGCACGAACGCCCCGACGGCGGGAACGACTGAGGACATCAACGCCATCGCCGCCGCGCGCGGCCTGACGCCCCAGGACCTCGTCAACGCCGCCAAGACCTACACCCCCAGCGGCAAACATGACGAATATTATCTGTTTGCTTCAGGCGGCCAGTCGGGCCAGATGTACGCCATCGGCCTGCCGTCCATGCGCATCATCAAGCAGCTCGCCGTCTTCACCCCCGAGCCGTGGCAAGGTTTCGGCTACGGCGAATTGGGGACGTTGCGTATCCTGCGCGAGGGAGGTCTGGGAGCCGACGGCAAGCCGTTGACCTGGGCCGACACCCATCATCCGGCCCTCAGCGAAACCAACGGTGAGTATGACGGCCAGTTCCTCTTCATCAACGACAAGGCCAACGCCCGTGTGGCGGTCATCGATTTGCGCGACTTCGAAACCAAGCAGATCGTCAACAACCCCATCACCCTGAGCGACCACGGCGGCACCTTCGCCACCCCCAATACCGAATGGATCATTGAGGGCGGCCAGTACGCCATGCCCCTGGGCTTCAAATACAGCTCCATCGAGAATTACGAGAGCGACTATCGCGGCATGATCACCTTCTGGCACTTCAACCGCGAAGCCGGCCGCATCGTGCCCGAGGAATCGTTCGCTATCGAACTGCCGCCCTACTGGCAGGACCTGTGCGACAGCGGCAAGCTGGTCAGCGACGGCTGGGTGTTCTGCAACTCGATCAACACCGAAATGGCCACCGGCGGCGTCGAATTGGGCAACCCGCCCTTCGAGTCCGGCGCCAGCCAGAACGACATGGACTTCCTCCATGTCATTAACCTGAAGAAAGCGGCCGAAGTCTACGCGGCCGGCAACTACGACGACGTCAACGGCTTCCCGGTCATCAGCCTCGACACAGCCATCGCCGAAGGCCTGCTGCACTTCGTGCCCGAACCGAAAAGCCCCCACGGCTCCGACGTGACCCCCGACGGCGAATTCATCGTCGTCGCCGGCAAGCTGGACCCGCATGTGACGGTCTTCAGCTTCCAGAAGATCATGGCCGCCATCGAGAAGGGCGCCAGCGACTTCGACCCGTTCGGCGTACCGATTCTGGACTTCGACGACGTCATGGAAGCGCAGGTTGAGCTGGGCCTTGGCCCGCTGCACACCCAGTTTGATAACAAGGGCTATGCCTACACCAGTCTGTTCCTCGAATCGGCCGTGGCTCGCTGGTCGCTGGGCGGCTCGTTCGACAAACTGAACGAGGACCCGCCGTGGACCCTCGTCACCAAGACGCCGGTGCACTATAATATCGGTCACCTGGTGGCGGCCGAAGGCGACACAGTCAGCCCCGACGGCACCTGGCTGGTGGCGATGAACAAGTGGGCGGTCGACCGCTTCATGCCCGTCGGCCCGCTGTTGCCGCAGAACTTCCAGCTGCTGGACATCAGCCAGCCGGGCACGAACATGCCGCTGGTCTATGACATGCCTCTGCCCGACGGCGAGCCGCACTACGCCCAGATCATCAAGGCCGACAAGGTCAAGCCGTGGGATGTCTATCCCGAGGTAGGCTGGGATTCGAGCACGATGTCGGTCTGGGAAGGCGCGCCGAAGCAAGGCGAAGAGCGTGTCGAGCGCGACGGCAACAACGTCACGGTCTACATGACGGCCATCCGCAGCCACTTCACGCCGGAACGCGTGGAGATCCGCAAGGGTGACCACGTCACCTGGCACATTACCAACATCGAGCGCGCGCTGGACGCGACCCACGGCTTCGCCCTGCCGGATTACAACATCCACGTCAGCATCGAGCCGGGTAAGGTCGTATCCTTCGAGTTCGATGCGGTTCAGGACGGCGTGTTCTCCTACTACTGCACCGAATTCTGCTCGGCCCTGCATCTGGAAATGATGGGCTACATGTTAGTCGAACCGTCGGATTCGGCCTCGGCCGCCGACTAGTACCTCCTTGCCCTGTGTTAAGGACGGGGGCGACTGTGTGAGTCGCCCCCTGTCCTGTCCCTTCCCCCGCGCGCGTCACCAAGAATGGCGAGAGTGAATCATGAGTAATTTATTCCAGAAAATCATCGGCCCGCGCACACCCAAAGATCTGACCGAGGCAGAGAAGAAGACCTTCCTTCTGCCGAATATTCTGTTGGGCGTCGCCGCCGTGCTGCTATTAATATCGATATTTTTCCCCTATTGGGGGATGGTTCTGAAAGCGCCGCAATATCCGGGCGGCTTGAAGGTCGAAGTGTTCGTCAACCGCATGGAAGGCGACGTGGCCGAGATCGACGGGCTGAACCACTACATCGGCATGCGACCGCTGGGCGAGGCCGCCCAGCTGGAGCGCTCGCTGAGCTTCCTGGTGGTGTCCATCCTGGTGTTGCTGACGTTGGCGGTCATCTTCATCCGCTCGCCATGGGCCTTGCTGCTATCGCTGCCGGCCATCCTGTGGCCGGCCATCTTCCTCGGCGACATGTATTTCTGGATGCGCAACTTCGGCATGAACCTCGATCCCAAGGCGCCGCTGAGCAGCTCCATCGAGCCGTTCGTGCCACCCATTCTGGGGTCGGGTATGGTCGGCCAGTTTGAGACGATCGCCTCGTTCCTGATCGGCCTGTGGCTGGCGATCCTGGCCGCGGTATTGATCCTGGCCGGCCTCTACTTCCAGCGGAAGGCCTACAAGCCGCTGGTCGACGCGCGCCGCGCCGGCTAGGCCCGCGCGCCCATCTTTTATGAAGCGTATTTATCTGATCCTGGCCCTGATCGCGCTGGCCGTCACCCGACAAACGACGGCCGCCGCGGGCGAGATCATTCGCATATCGGCCGAAGACCTGGCCACCGCCGTGGCCGCGGCCGAACCGGGCGCGACCATCGAGGTGACCGGCGGCGTCTTCAACGGCAACCTGGTCATCGACCGGCCGCTGACCCTCATCGGCATCGACAACCCGGTGCTGGACGCCAACCACCACGGCACAGTCGTCATGGTGACCGCGCCCGACACGACGATTCGCGGCTTCACGCTGCGCAACTCCGGCGCCAAGCTGCTGACCGAGGATGCGGGCATCAACGCCGGGGCGACGGGCATGCTCATCGAGGACAACATTCTCGACGACGTACTGTTCGGCATCTACCTGCACAGCGGCTCGGGCAGCATCCTGCGCAACAACCACATCACCGGCAAAGACCTCGATATCGCCCGGCGCGGCGACCTGATCCGCATCTGGGAGAGCAACGACGTGCTGGTGGAAGGCAACACGACGATCAACGGCCGCGACGTCGTCTTGTGGTATTCCCAGGGGCTGACGCTGCGCAACAACGAGTTCACCCACGGGCGCTATGGGTTGCACTTCATGTACGACGACGACGCCATCATCGAGGGCAACCGGCTGACCCACAACTCCGTCGGCGCCTATCTGATGTATAGCCGCCGCACCGAAGTGCGGGACAACCTGTTGGCCTTTAATCGCGGCCCCAGCGGCTACGGACTGGGGCTGAAAGATGTCGATGACGCCATCGTGACCGGCAATCGCTTCCTGGATAACCGGCTGGGAGCCTATTTCGATGCCTCGCCGCGCGAGATCGACAGCGTCGGCATCGTCAAGGGCAACCTGTTCGCCTATAACGACATCGCCATGGAAATGCTGCCGTCGGTGCGTCACAACCTGATCAGCGACAACAGCTTTGTGGAGAACGAGCAGCAGGTCGTCGTGCCTGGCGGCGGGCAATTGCTCGACAACGAGTGGACAGTGCGCGACCGCGGCAACTACTGGAGCGATTATGCGGGGTACGACGTCGACGGCGACGGCCGCGGCGAGATACCCTACCAGTCCCAGCGACTACTGGACGACCTGATCGGCACGCGGCCGGAGATGCGGCTGTTCCTCTATAGTCCGGTGGTCAACGCCATCGACTTCGCCGCGCGGGCGTTCCCCATGGTGCGGCCACAGCCCATCCTGGTGGACGAGGCGCCGCTGACCGAGGTCATCCTGCCCGCGAACGCGCCGGTCCCCATCCCGCGTAGCGAGGCGACGCTATGGCCGGTGCTGCTGTTGCCGCTGGCGCTGTTCTTTTTATTCGCCATCATGCGTCTGGGGCGCAGGCATTATCATATGCCCGCACCCGAGGCGTTTGCGAGACCGGTGGAAACGGAGCGCTCCGCCTTGTGACATTCCCTAAACCCGTATGAGTGAGGAACTGTAGCGGGGCGCCGGAGCCACGGTGAACGATATGATTGAAGTTCGGAATTTGACCAAACGATTCGGGCGATTCACGGCCGTAGACGACCTGTCCTTTACTGTTGGGGCGGGCGAAGCGGTGGCCCTCTGGGGGGCCAATGGAGCCGGAAAGACCACGGCCGTGCGTTGCCTGCTTAATCTATTTCCCTACGAGGGAGAAATCGTCGTCGACGGGCTGGACGCGCGCCGCAACAGCAAGCAAGTGCGGCGGCTGATCGGCTTCGTGCCCCAGGAGCTGAGCTTCCACGACGACATGAGCGTGGCCGAGACGCTCATCTTCTACGCCCGACTGAAGAAAGTGGCCGACGGCTTCGACTTTGAACCGCTGCTGGAGCAAGTGCGCCTGGTGCCCCATGTCCAGAAGCGGGTGGGCGAACTGTCGGGCGGCCTGAAGCAGCGTCTGGCGCTGGCCGCGGCGTTGCTGTCCGACCCGCCGATCCTCGTCCTCGACGAGCCGACGGCCAGCCTCGACATCCGCTCGCGCGAGGAGTTCCTGATCCTGCTGCGCAAGCTCAAGCAGGACGGCAAGACGATGATCTTCTCGTCCCACCATCTGGAAGAGGTGACGGCGCTGGCCGACCGGGTGTTGCTGCTGGAAGGCGGCCGCCTGGTGGTGGACGCCCCGCCCGACCAGCTGGAGCGGCGACTGGGTTGGGAGACGACGTTACATCTTTATCTGCCGGAAGCGGGCATCGGGGCGGCCATGGAACGGCTGGAAAGCCTGGGCATGTTGGCCAGTCACAACGGGCGCGGGGTTCGCGTCCAGGTAGCCCCCGGCTCCAAAGGCAAGGTGTTGCGCGCCCTGCACGAGGCGGGCATCGAGGTGGACGATTTTTCAGTCGAATAGGAGCGCGGCCGCCGGCCGGCTCCGTTCGTCGTGAGCGAGCATTATGGATTTTGAAAACGTCCTGACATTGATACAGAAAGAGTTGCGCGACGCCTTCCGCAATCGCTGGTTCCTGCTCTACGCCATCGCCTTCGCCGCGCTGTCGCTGGCGCTGTCGTGGTTCTCGGTCTCCGGCGCGGGCAGCTACGGCGTGGCCGGCTTCGGCCGCACCACCGCCGGGCTGATCAACCTTATTTTGCTCATCGTGCCCCTGATGGGGCTGACGCTGGGCGCGATGAGCCTGGCCGGCGAGCGCGAGAAGGGCACGCTGATCTATCTGCTGGCCCAGCCTATCAGCAGCGGCGAGCTGCTGCTGGGCAAATTCGTCGGGCTGGCGCTGGCGCTGGCCGCGGCGCTGCTCATCGGCTTCGGCCTGACGGGGCTGATGATGGTCGTGGCCGGCAGCGGCGGCGACTTCGGCATCTATATCACCCTGCTGACGCTGTCGGTGTTGCTGGCCGTCGCCAGTCTGAGCGTCGGATTTCTAATCTCGGCCGCAGTGAAGAAAGCGGCCACGGCCGTGGGCCTGGCCCTGTTCCTGTGGCTGATCCTGGTCTACTTCGGCGACCTGGGCCTGATGGGCACGGCCGTCGTCATGAAGCTAAAGGCAGGCCAGTTGTTGATGCTGGCGCTGATCAATCCCCTCCAGGTATTCAAGATCGCCGCTGTGTTTGATCTGCGCGATAACCTCGAAGTGCTTGGGCCGGCGGGCATCTACGCGCTCCGCACCTATGGCGGGGCGTTGTGGCCCTTGCTGGTCGGTTTATTGTTGGCCTGGATCGCCGTGCCGTTCGTGCTGGCGACTCAGGTGTTCAAGAAAAGGGGAGTGATATGAACGCGAAAAGGGCAGTCCGCACGGTCTTGCCCGTGCTGTTGGGTTTGTTGTTGCTGGCGGCCTGCGGCGGCAAGCAGTCGTTCGACGAACCGCCGAAGATCGTCTACGGCGTGGACGTGTGCAGCGCCTGCAACATGATCATCAACGAAGAGAACTTCGCCTCGGCCTATTGGACGACGGGCGGCGACGCCCGGATGTTTGACGATCTGGGCGAGATGATTCTGTATATGCACGACCACCCCGACGAAGAAGTGGCTTCGGCCTGGGTACACGACATGAACACGGCCAAATGGCTGCGGGCCGGCGACGCCTGGATCGTGATGAACGCCGGGCTGGTCACGCCGATGGGCACGGGGGTCGCCTCGGTGGCCACCGAACAGGACGCGCAGGCGCTGGCGTTCGGCCAGGACGGCGCGATGGTGCTGACGTTCGATGATTTGATGAAACAACTCGCCGGGGGTCATCTGATGATCCCGATGGGCGGCGGGCACGGCGGCCATGGTGGCGGGATGGGCGACTGATTCCAGTGGCAAACAACCGCCCAAAAAGGTATAGTTTAATGTTGCAATCCTGACGGATTGCAAGAGAAAACCACTGTTTATCTGAGGAGAGTGTTTTAGAGATGAAACGCAAGTATTTGGTTCTGGCCATGATGGCCATACTGGCAATGAGCCTGGCCCTGGTCGCCTGTGGCGGCGGTGGCTCCGCTCCGTCGGCTCCCCCGGCTGCTCCGGCCGAGCCAACGGCCGAAGTTCACACCGGCGACGCAGCCGCGGGCAAGACTCTGTTCGACTCCGTCTGCATCGCCTGCCATGGGCCGGGCGGCGAGGGTATCACGGGGCTGGGCAAGCCGTTCACGACCAGCGAGTTCCTGCTGACCGTCAGCGATCAGCAACTGCTGGACTTCATCAAGACCGGCCGCCCGTCGACCGATCCGGCCAACACGACCGGCGTCGACATGCCCCCCAAGGGTGGCAACCCGGCGCTGACGGACGCGCAGCTGATGGACATCATCGCTTACGTCCGCACGCTGCACAACTAATCCGATAAGGAGCCTGGCGAGGGCGGCGCATGGATTCACCCGTCGCCCCGCCGGGTTTTCCCCTAAACAATGACATGATCGGCCAGTGGGTAATCGGGATGAACGCGACGAGCCAAGAGACAACGGTAACTATCGAAGCGCTGAGAGACATGCTCATCAGTGACGTGCTGGAGCGCTGGCCGGCCACGGTCACGGTGTTCCACGACCACGGGATGGCTTGCGTGGGGTGCGCCGTAGCCCCGTTCTACACGATCAACGACGCCGCCCTCGTCTACGGCCTCGACCCGGAAGCTCTGGCCGAACAGTTCATGCGCATGATTCAGACCGCCGGCGCGGGATGAACAATATCCTCGTCCTCGACTACGGTTCCCAATACGCCCAACTGATCGTCCGCCGGGTGCGCGAGGCCAACGTCTACTGCGAGCTGCTGCCCTGGGACGCGCCCGCGGCCGACGCGCTGGCCCTGAACCCGCGCGGGTTCATCCTCAGCGGCGGCCCCAACAGCGTCTATGATCCCGGCGCGCCCACCCTGCCCCGCTATGTAATCGACAGCGGCCTGCCCGTGCTGGGCATCTGCTACGGCATGCAGCTGCTGACCCACACGCTGGGCGGCCGCGTGGCCGGCAGCGACCGACACGAGTACGGTCCGGCCGAGCTGATCCTCGACGACCCCGACAACGAGCTATTTCACGGCTGGCGCGACGACGACCAGCCGTCGCAGATATGGATGAGCCACGGCGACAAGGTAGAGGCGCTGCCGCCCGGCTTCCACGCCGTGGCCCACACCAGCAGTTCGCCTTACGCCGCCGCGGCCGATCCCGCGCGCCGCTATTACGCCGTCCAGTTTCATCCCGAGGTGGCCCACACGCCGCGCGGCCGGGTGTTGCTGAGCAACTTCGTCCATCGCATCTGCGGCTGCGCGCCCGACTGGACGCCGGCCAACTTCATCGACGAGCAGACGGCCGCCATCCGCGAGCAGGTGGGCGACGGCCGGGTCGTGCTGGGGCTGAGCGGGGGGCTGGATTCATCAGTGGCGGCGGCCCTCATCCATCGCGCCGTGGGCGACCAGCTCACCTGCATCTTCGTCGACACGGGGATGATGCGGGCGGGCGAGGCGCTGGAGGTCGTCCGGGCGTTCGAGCAGGAGCAGGGCATCCATCTGGTGGCCGTCAACGCTGTGGAGGAGTATCTGGAAGCGCTGGCGGGGGTCACTGACCCCGAGGCGAAGCGCAAGGTCATCGGCGAGAAGTTCGTGCGCATCTTCGAGCGTGAGGCGCGCCGGCTGGGCCACATCGATTTCCTGGCCCAGGGGACGATCTACGCCGACGTCATCGAGAGCGCGGGCAAGGGGCGCGAGGCGCGACTCATCAAGACCCACCACAACGTGGGCGGGTTGCCGGCCGATATGTCGTTCAAGCTGGTGGAGCCGCTGCGGCCTCTCTTCAAGGACGAAGTGCGGCGCATCGGGCTGGCGCTGGGGCTGCCGGAACGCATCATCTGGCGGCAACCGTTCCCCGGACCGGGGCTGGCTGTGCGCTGCCTGGGCGAGGTCACCTGGGCGCGGCTGGAACGGCTGCGGCAGGCCGACGCCATCTTCATCGAGGAGTTGCGCCGGGCTGACCTGCTGCGGCAGGGCACGCAACAGGCGTTCGCCGTGCTGCTGCCGGTGCGCAGCGTCGGCGTCATGGGCGATTACCGTACGTATAAGGAAGTCGTGGCCCTGCGCGCCATCACCACCGAGGATTTCATGACCGCCGACTGGGCGCGACTGCCCTACGACCTGCTGGCCGAGGTCAGCCGCCGCATCGTCAACGAGGTAGAAGGCGTCAATCGGGTGGTGCTGGACATCACCTCGAAGCCGCCGGGCACGATCGAGTGGGAGTAGAGGCGCCGGGAGGCGTCAATCCCACCACATCGCCGCGGGTTCCTCCAGCAACAGCACATCCTTCAGGAAGCTGACCGCTTTGGTGAAGCCTTCCTCCACCGAAGCCAGCGCGTCCTCGTGCTCGATGGAGAGCACATAATCATAACCGGCCAGCCGCAATTCGCTGATCAGATTGCGCCACGACAACAGATCGTGGCCATAGCCGACGGAGCGGAAAGTCCACGAGCGCTTGACGATATCGGCGTAAGGTTTGGTGTCGAGGACGCCGTTGACGGCCGTGTTGTAGGGGTCGACGTAGGTGTCCTTGGCATGGACGTGGTGGATGGCGCCGGTCAGGGCGCGAATGGAAGGCACCGGCTCGATGCCTTGCCAGTAGAGATGGCTGGGGTCGTAGTTGGCGCCGATGACCGGACCGACGGCCGCGCGCAGCCGCAGCAGCGTCTCGGGGTTGTAGACGACGAAGCCGGGATGCATCTCGAAGGCTAGTTTGACGCCGGCCGCCTCAGCCTGGGCGCCGGCCACGCGCCAGTAGGGAATCACCTTCTCATCCCACTGCCATCGCAGCAGATCGACAAAGTCGGGCGGCCAGGCGCAGGTGACCCAATTGGGCGCCTTGGCGGCGTCGGAATCGCCGGGGCAGCCCGAAAACAGGTTGACGACCGGCACGCCCAGCTCGCCCGCCAGTCGCACGGTGTCCTGATAGTCGCGGTCGTAACCGGCGGCGATATCGGGATCGGGGTGCAGCGGGTTGCCGTGACAGGAAAGAGCGCTGATGATCAGGCCGCGCGACTCGACGGCGTCGCGCAAGGCTCGCGTCGCGGCCGGGTTCTTGAGTAAGACGGCCGGATCGCAGTGGGCTTTGCCGGGGTAGCCGCCCGCGCCCAGCTCGACGGCCTGCAGACCCATCTCGGCCACATGGTCGAGAACTTTCTCCAGCGGTTGATCCTGATAAAGGACGGTGAGGACGCCAAGTTTCATGTTTCTTACTCTCCAGTTGTGAAAATGCCTTCGTGCAATCTCCGTATCATAGCCCAAAGCAGACGCCGGATCGAATCACCACCACCGTGCCGGACAAGCCCGCCGCCCCCTGGTTTTGATTTCCTCCTCATCGCGGTTACCATTGCGAGTAAAGGTGCGCGAAGCCGGTAATGCGCGTAAAATTCCTGTCAAAAAGAGCGCTGAGGCGCTCAGCTGCGACTCAACAGAGATCCGTCAAACCCGTGCAGCGAGGAGTAGATCATGAAAACGATGAAACTCGGTCATCTAATCCTGGCCTTCATCGCGTTGGTATTGATGTTGGCCGTCGCGCCGGCGGTGATCCAGGCGGCCCCGCTGGAAGGGGCTGCGACCGGCGGCGTTCGAAGTTTACATAATCTTAAAATCCCGTTCAAGGCCCGCCCAGCGCCGGTCGTTGGCCGAACGGATGACGACCCGGACTGCTATACATTGAACCTCTACC
>WBZO01002330.1_pt1 | contig 13358 bp, 11 predicted proteins | sample 5204261 | NCBI WGS metagenome assembly WBZO01 (sample SAMN12412400, study PRJNA552823) | activated sludge metagenome | isolation source: activated sludge from anammox sidestream of wastewater treatment plant... | place: USA: North Carolina | collected 2017-09
GGTCACGCGGTGCACGCGCACCGCGCCGCGCCCGACCGACACTTCCGCCACCTGGGCGACGATGCTGCCGAACGATTCCTGCAGCGCCATGCCGAGGTGGTGCCCGGGCTCCCGGGCCCGGCCCCACCCCGCGCGCGCGGCCGCGGCATTCAGCACGGCGAGGTGTCGGGGCTTGTCGGCGAGCAGCGTGCGACGCAGTTCGAGCGGATCGCGGCCGCCGAGCTGCGCGAGTTCGTCGAGCGCGCTGTTGACCACGAAGGCCGTGTGCGTGTGCCCGACCGAGCGCCACCACTGCACGGGAACCGGTGTCGCGGTCTCGTGCACGTCGACGCGCGTGTTCGCGATCGTGTAGGGCATGTCGCCCGCGCCCTCGGCTATCGTCGGGTCCGGCGCGCCCGGCGGAATGAAGCCCCCGAACGGCGAACCGCGCAGCAGCGGCTGTGCGGCGATCGTGTGGTGCCATGCGACGGGCATGCCGGTCGCATCGACCGCCGCGCGCACGCGCGAGAGGCCGAACGGCCGGTACCAGCCGCCGCGCATGTCGTCCTCGCGGCTCCACGTGACCTTCACCGGCCGGCCGGCCGCGCGCGCGAGTTCCGCGGCCTCGACGACGAAGTCCGAGCGCGGATTGGCGCGCCGCCCGAAGCCGCCGCCGAGGAATGTAGTGTGGATCGCGACCTTCTCTGCCGGCAGGCCGAGCAGCGCCGCGACCGCCTTGCGATCCTCGGACTGGAACTGCGTGCCGGTCCAGATCTCGCAGCCCTCGGCGGTGACATGCGCGACGCAGTTGAGCGGTTCCATGCAGGCGTGCGCGAGATATGGCACCTCGTATTCGACATCGAAGCTGCGCGCCGCGCCGGCGAGCGCTGTCGTGGCATCGCCCGCGTTCTTCACCGGCACACCGGGCCCCTGCAGCAGGGCGCGAAAGCGTTCGCGCAGCACATCCGTCGACAGGCCGGGATCGGGCCCGGGCGCCCAGTCGACGACGAGGGCTTCGCAGCCGCGACGTGCCGCCCAGGTGTTCGTCGCGATGACCGCGACGCCCGAGGACAGCTGCTTCACGTCGAGCACGCCCGGGATCGCGCGCGCCGCGCGATCGTCGAACGAGCGCACGCTGCCGCCGAAGGCCGGCGCGCGCGCGATCATCGCGCAGGCCATGTCGGGCCGCATCACGTCGATGCCGAACTGCGCGCGGCCCGTGATCTTCGCCGCGCTGTCGAGGCGGCGCAGCGGGCGCCCGATGTAGCGGAACTGCGCCGGGTCCTTGAGCGCGACCTCGCGCGGGGGCCGGAACCGGGCCGCCGCCTCCGCGAGCTCGCCGTACTTCGCGCGTTGCCCTTCGCCGAGGACAATGCCGTCTTCGGTGCGCAGCGTGTCCGCCGCGACGCCCCATCGCTCGGCGGCCGCCGCGAGCAGCATCGCGCGCGCGGTCGCCCCGGCCTTGCGCAGCGACTCGTAGCTCGAGTTGATGCTCATGCTGCCGCCGGTGAACTGCATCGGCATCGCGGGATGATTGAACGCGACATCGACCGGCGCGAACTCGACGCGGATGCGGCGCGGGTCGTAATCGAGCTCCTCGGCGAGAATCTGCGTGAGCCCGGTGTACACGCCCTGGCCCATCTCGGACTTGCCGAGCCACACGGTCACCGTGTCGTCGGGCGCGATGTGCACGAACGCGTTCGGCGACAGGCCCGGACCGTGCGCGAGAGGGCCGGGACTCGTCGCGTGCGGCCAGCGGCCGGCGACATACCAGGGCACGGCGAGTCCCGCGGCGATGACACCGCTGCCGGTGATGAACATGCGGCGGCTCGTGCTCATCGCGGTGCTCCGCCCAGTTCGGCTGCGCGCTTGATCGCGGCGCGGATGCGCTGATAGGTGCCGCAGCGGCAAAGGTTGCCGGCCATCGCGGCGTCGATGTCGGCGTCGGTCGGCTGCGGCGTGCGCGCGAGCAGGGCCGCCGCCGACATGATCTGCCCCGACTGGCAATAACCACACTGCACGACATCGAGCTCGGCCCACGCCCGTTGCACCGGGTGGCTGCCATCCGCCGACAGGCCTTCGATGGTCGTGACGCGCCGACCCTCGACGGCGGCGATCGGTGTCACGCAGGCGCGCACCGGCGCATCGTCGACGTGCACGGTGCAGGCGCCGCACAGCGCCTTGCCGCAGCCGAACTTCGTGCCGGTGAGCCCGGCGAGGTCGCGCAGCGCCCAGAGGAGCGGCATGTCGGGTTCGGCGTCCAGCTCGTGGCGTGCGCCGTTGATTTCGAGGGTGATCATGGCGCCGATGTTACGAGGTTGGCTATGCTCGCGGCAAAAGGGGGCGGGGCATGCCGACAATACGACGAATCCTGGCGCTTGCTGCGGCCGGCCTGCTCGCGTTGCTCACAACCGCCTGTGCCGGTGGAACCGGTGCGGGCGCGACACGCGCCGGCACGCCACTGGTGCTGGTTGTCGGCGCGACCGGCGGCACCGGACGCGAGGTCGTGCGGCTCGCGATCGCGCGCGGCTACACGGTGCGCGCTTTCGTGCGCGACGAGGCGAGGGCCCGCGCGCTGTTCGGCGACGAGGTCGGCCATGTCGTCGGCGACGTGCGCGATGCCGCGGCATTGCCCGCCGCCGTTGCCGGCGCGGACTTCATCGTGTGCGCGCTCGGCTCGAACAGCCGGCGCGACCCGACGAACAGGCCGGAGGTCGTCGACTTCGGCGCGGTGAAGGCGCTCGCGCAGGCCGCCCGCGCCGCGAACGTGCGGCACTTCGTGCTCGTGTCGTCGATGGGCGTTACCGACCCGGATCACATGCTGAACAGGATCTTCGACAACGTGCTCGTGTGGAAGAAGCGGGGCGAGGATGCAGTCCGCGCATCGGGCGTGCCGTACACCATCGTGCGGCCGGGCGGACTGCGCGACGGACCCGCCGGCGAGGGCGGTTACAAGGTGATGCAGGGCGACCCGAAGGTACTGGGCCAGATGGCGCGTGCGGACCTCGCGGCGATCCTCGTGGCTGCGCTCGGGCGTCGCGATGCACTGTCGAAGACCTTCGAGGTCGTCGGCGATCCGAACGGATCGCCACCCGACTGGGAGCGCTTCTTCTCGGCCCTGCGGACGGACGGGCGTTGACAGTGTCCGCGCCGGCACCCCGCGCGGGCACGCCACTCACCCGCCTGCTGGCGCGCGTCGCGCGGGTCGAGCCGCACGAGGCGCCGGCGGTCGTCACGGCGGTGATCCTCTTTTTCTGTGTGCTCGGGGGCTACTTCGCCGTGCGGCCGCTGCGCGAGACGATCGCGACGATCCTCGGCGGCGACCGCGTCGCCCACGTGTGGATCGTCACATCGATCGGGGCCGTCGCCATCGTGCCGCTCTACGGCTGGCTCGTCGGGCGCGTGCGCCGCGCCGTGCTGATGCCGTCGATCTACGGCTTCGTCGCCGTCTCGCTCGCCGCCTTCGGGCTGCTGCTTCGCGCGCGGCCCGGGGACATCGCCGTCAGTTCGGTGTTCTACGTGTGGATCAGCGTCCTGAACCTGATGCTCGTGTCGGTGTTCTGGAGTTTCCTACTCGAACTCTTCGACAGTGGCCAGGCAAAGCGGCTGTTCGGCTTCATCGCGGCCGGCGGCACGGCCGGCGCACTCGTCGGGCCCGTGCTCACCGACCTGACCGTGCAGCACATCGGCAGTTCCGGCGTGCTCTTCATCGGCGCGACGCTGTTCGCCTGCGCGATCGTCGCACAGCGCGTGCTCGTCAGGATCTGGAAGCAGGGGCGCGCACGGCACGCCGCGCCGCCGACGGATCGCGGTCTCGGCGGCAACCCGTTCGCGGGCTTCTCGATCGTGTTCCGTTCGCCCTACCTGCTGATGCTCGCCCTCTTCGTCGTGCTGCTGTCCACCGCGAACACGCTGCTGTACTTCGAGCAACTGAACATCGTGCGCGAGACGTTTCCCGACATCGCGCAGCGCACCCAGGTGTTCGCGCGCATCGACTACGCGGTGCAGACGCTCACCGTGCTGTCGCAGCTTTTCCTGACGGGGCGCATCGCGGCGACCTTCGGCGTACGGGCGCTGCTCGTCGCGGTGCCGTTCGTCATGGTGGCCGGCTTTCTCGCGCTCGCGGCCGTGGGCGGGTTCGCGATCCTCGCCGGCGCGATGATCATCCGGCGCTGGGGCGAGTATGCCTTCATCCGCCCGGGGCGCGAGATGCTCTTCAGCCGGCTCGATACCGAAACGAAGTACAAGGCGAAGAACCTGATCGACGTGCCGGTCTACCGCGGCGCCGACCTGCTCGTCGCGCAGTTGCAGAGCGCGTTGCGTGCCGGCGGGCTCACGAGTGCGGGTGTCGCGCTGCTCGGTGCCGGTGCGGCACTCGCATGGGCAGGAGTCGGTTGGTGGCTCGGGAGCCGTGCGGAAGCGACGCGGGCGAACGACGAGCGGCGGGTCGCAGGCGGTCAGGCGTAACTGTCGCGCCGTGGCGCCGGCCGCCTCGTCAGGCGGTCGCGACGTCGGGCGCGGCGTCGTGGCGCGGCGCTGCAACCGGCTCGCCGTCGACCGGGGGCAGCGCCGCGAGCAACTCGCCGGCGCTCGCAAAGCGCTGCACCGGCAGCTTGGCGAGCAGGCGGTCGATCAGCGGCTGCAGCGCCGCGTGCTCCGCGGGCAGCAGCGGAATCGGCGCCGACACGTGATTCTGCAGTACCTCGATCGCCGTGGCGCCCGTATAGGGTTTGCGGCCGCTCAGCATCTCGAAAAACACGACGCCGAGGCTGTACAGGTCGCTGCGGGCATCGAGCGTGGCGCCCTGGGCCTGCTCGGGGCTCATGTAGTACGGCGAGCCGCGCAGCAAACCCGTGCGTGTCGTCGTGATGTCCGCGCTCATCGATCGCGCCAGTCCGAAGTCGATCAGCACGATCTCGTCGTTCTCGCGCAGCATCACGTTCGGCGGCTTGAGATCGCGGTGCACGAGACCCGCCGCGTGCACGACGCCGAGCGCGCGCGCAATCCGGCGCACGTAGTCGAGCGCCTCGTCGGCGGCCATCGGGTGCTGCAGCCGTGCCTTCAGGTCGCCGCGCGGGAAGTATTCCATCGCGAGGTACTCGAGACCCTCGTGCACGCCGTAATCGTAGATGTCGACGATCGACGGGTCGTGGATCGTCGACAGTACTTCGTACTCGCGCGCGAAGGCCTGCGGCGCCGCCCTGGCCGCCGGAGCCTCCCCGCCATCCGCGCCGTCGTTGTCGACCCCGGGGCGTTCCCGGTCCGGCGACTCGGCGCTGCCGGCGGCCCGCGTCACCTTGAGGGCGACGAGCGTGTCGAGCTCGAAGCTCGTCGCAAGATAGACGACGGCGCGGTCCGATTCGCCGAGCACGTCGAGGATCGCGTAGCGCGGAATGAGGTTGCGAGGCAGGCGCGCGCGTGCCGCGACGGCGCCGGTCGCGGCCGGCAGGCGTGTGGGCGGGGGCGGCGGCTCCACACGCCGTGTACGTTCGGCACTCCGCCGCCGTTCGACGAGGCGCAGCGCGATCTTGATCGCCGTGCTGAGTCGCGCGGGCGTGAGCAGGTGCTTCGGCAGATAGTCGCTCGCACCGAGCCGGATCGCGCGCACCGCCGTCAGCTCGTTGCCGCCGGAGGCGATCGCGATGATGGGCGGCAGTTGCGTCTGGTCGCGCAGTCGCCGCAGCCAGCCGAGCCCCTCTGCGCGTGCATCGTCGACACTCTCGCCGAAGCCCATTGCGAGCAGCAGGACGTCCCAATCGCGAAACTGCACGCTCGCTCGCCGCCGCTCGAACTCCGGGATGTCGATGAACTCGACCTGCGCGTCGGGCAGCACCGCGCCCACGTGCGCGGTGAGCCAGGCGCCGTAGCGCGCGTCATCGTCGATGATCAGGATCCGGTGTGTCATGCCGCGCGCACTCACTCGAGGTCGAACCGCACGCGCAGGCGCGCGCGCTGCGCAACGGCGACGCCATTGCGCAGGACCGGCTCGAAGCGCCAGCGCGCGACCGACTCCTGCGCGGATTCATCGAACACCGCGGGCGGCGAGGCCCCGGTCACGCGCAGGTCGGTGACCGAACCCTTCGGTGTGACCGTGAATTCGAGGTCGACCCAGCCCGTGATGCCACGCGCACGCGCGTCGGCCGGATAACGCGGCTCCACGGTGCGCGTGCGCTTGAGGCGGCCCGCGGATACGACGGTGGTCGCAGCGCGCTCCTCGGCACGCAGTGTCGCGATGTCGCGCTTCGCATTCGAGATCTCCGATCCCGGGATGCCGATCGCTTCGGCTTCCGCGACATAGCGCTCGGCGCCGTCGGCATCCGCGCGCGCGAGCGCACTGCGGGATGCCGCGAGCAGCTCGCGGCCGAGCGCGTCGCGGGCAGCGAGCGTCGAAGGGTGCCCGGGATCGATCGCGCGCATGGCGAGGTAAGCCGCGCGGGCGCTGTCTGCGGCAGGCTCCAGCAACTGCTGGCGCTGCAGGCGTTCGCCGAAGCGTGCAGCCAGTGCGGCGAGGTCATCGGACCGGCGCGTGATCTGTGCCGCCTGCAGCTCGCGCCGCAGCGCCGTGGTCTCGGGCCGCGCGACCTGGCTCGCCTCCGCAGCCGAGATCCAGTGCTCCGCGGCGGTGAAGTCGCCGGTCGAGATCGCCTGTCGTGCCGCGCCGGTGAGCGCGGCGCGCAGCGCCTCCTCGGCGGGCGCGAGCCCGGCGTGGTCGGGCGCGAGCGCGCGCACGGACTCGATGTAGTAGCGTGCACTGTCGCCGGCCGGTTCGAGCAGCGCGCCCGACTTCATGCGCTCGTCGGCCAGTGCGAGCAGGCTGGCCACGCGGGCATCGACCTCGCGCTGCTGCAGTTCGCGCCGCGTGGCGCCGATCAGCTCGGAGCCAGCCGCCGGGCCGCTGTCGAGGACCGACATCGCGCGATCGAGATTGCCGCTCGCAGCGGCTTGCCGCGCGGCGGTGAGCACGGCGCGCTCGCGTTCCTTGTCGATCCGTGTCGCGAGATAGGCGACGCGCGGGTGATCCGCACGCACACCGCGGGCGATGTCGACGAGGCGTGCCGCCTCGTCGATCCTGCCGTCGCTGATCGCCTGTTCCGCATCGCCGACGATGCGGTCGACGATCGCATCGAGCCCGGCGATCGCCCGGGTGTTGCCGGGCGCCTGCGCGAGCGCCTGCCGATACAGCTCGGCGGCGGATTCGCCGGGAGGCGCGACGAGTGCGCCGCTCGCGAGCGCTGCGTCCGCGCGCGTAAGCACGGCGAGCACGGCGGGGGACACGGGCGCAGGGGCGAGGGCGGCGCGGTCGGCCGTCACGCGTGCATTCGGCACGGGTTGCGTGTCGCGCGTGGCCCACCAGATCGCGACGGCGGCGAGCGCCGCGATTGCGACGCCGCCGGCGACGAACGGCACGCGCGAGCCGCCTGCGCGCGTGCGCGCCGGCGCCGGGGTGGGCGGCCATTGGGGCGCAGCGATGTCGCTGCGCCGAAACGCCGCCTCGATGAACAGCTTGACGCGCTGCGCAGAGACGGGCTTGTGCAGGAAGCGATAGACGCGACCGTCGGTGATCTGGGCCGCGAGCGCGGCCTGGTCGCTCGCAGTGCCGGCGACGATGAGCACGAGGTCCGGAAACTGCGTGAGCAGGCGCTCCGTCACCTGCGCGATCGGTTGCGCGATGGCCGCGCAGTCGATCAGCACGGCGCGCAGCGGGCTCGCCATCAGCTGATCGATCAACGCCGCATCGCTCGTGACGATCGCGACGCGGTGATCGGCGCCGGTCGCGGCGCGCACGGCCGCGAGGAGCCCCGCGTCCCGCGTCAGCACGAGCAGGCCGACCGGCGCGGGCGCCATCGCGCCCGACCGGAAAGCCGACCTGTCCTCCCGGGGTTGTTGTACGGGGCTGCTCGCCACGGGCGCTCCAATGTATATGGAGCGGATTTACAGGGGATTGGCGCGATTTTCCGTGATGGTGTTCCTTCCCGGGGATTCCCCGACCGCGGTGCGGCGGCGGGCGCTCGAACCGCGAACTGTGTCACATTCGGATCGGGCGGCTATCATCTCTGCATGAGCGCGCGACAAGGCAGCGGCACACGATGGGTGGCAGGGTTCGTGCTGGCGTGTGCGGCAGCCGTCACGGCGGCGGCTGGTGTCAGCGGCGCGCAGGAACGTGCCGCCGCGGAGTTCCTCGCCGCAGTCGCGTCCGGCAGCCCGCAGGCGCTCGCCGAAGCGCTGCACCCGGACGAGCTGCACCGGTTGCGCACGGCGATCACGGGGCGTCTCACCGCCGATGCCGCGATCGGCGACCACGCGGCACGCGAACGCCTGTTCGGCGAGGCGTCGAACCTCGGTGACATCGAGCGGCTCACGGACATCAATTTTTTCGCGGCCATCGCCACGCGCCTGCGCTATCCGGGACGCGCGTTTGCGAAAGTGCGGGGGCTCGAGGCCGTTCGGGACGGCGACCGGCGCGTACAGGTCCTGGTCCGCGGCGAGCAGCCGGAAGGACGCGGCAAGACGCGTGTCGTTGCGCTCGTGACGCTGCTGCCGTACGGCAAGGACTGGAAGGCGGCCGTGCCGGACGAGCTCGAGGCACAGATCGAGGACCTGGTCGACGGACGCGCGCCGTCGAACGGACTCTTGCCGCGGCGGGCGCCCGGGGCCGCAGCCGGGTCCACTGCCGGTGCCGCCGCCCGCCCGGCGACCAACACGCCGGCGATGCGCGCCATGCTCGCGGACGCCGCGCGCGCGTTGATCGACGGCCGCTGCCAGGATTACTACGGCACCTACATGAGTCCGGGCTTTCGCAGTGCGACGTCGGCGAACGCGATGCAGGCCCTCGTCAAGGGCTGCGAGCGCAGCGATTCGCAGCGCGAGACGCTCGTCGCCGCGCTGCGCATCGTGCAGGATGCCTCGCCGGTGTTCGAGCGGGGCGGTGCGCGCGCCGTCTACGACACGACCGGCCGCGGCCTGCCATTCGACCGCTTCGTGCTCGAGCGGATCGGCGATCGCTGGTACGTCGCTGAATGAGCGCACTCGCGATACGCACTGCGCTCGCAGGCGATGCCCCGGTCCTCCTGTCCCTGATCCGTGGCCTCGCCGACTACGAGCGGCTCGCGCACGAAGTGGTTGCGACCGAGGCGCAGCTCGCCGTGGAGCTCGGCGCCGCCCATCCGGTCGTGCATGCGCTCGTCGCGGAACAGGACGGGGAGGCGGTCGGATTCGCGTTGTACTTTTTCAGTTTCTCGACGTTCGTCGGCCGACAGGGCCTTTACCTCGAGGACCTCTACGTGCGGCCCGCGTCGCGCGGACGCGGCATCGGTCGCGCGCTGCTCGGTGAGCTCGCGCGTCGCGCCGCGGCAAGGGGCTGTGGCCGCATGGAATGGTCGGTGCTCGACTGGAATGTCGACGCGCAGCGCTTCTACGAGGGCCTCGGTGCGCGGCCGATGGCCGAATGGACCGTCTGGCGCCTCGACCGCGCAGGGATCGACGCGCTGGGTTACGATCAGCCCCGGACAACAAGGAGAGCACCATGACAGTCGCCAAGGTCAGCGAGATCATTTCCAGCTCCACGAAGGGCTTCGACGACGCGATCGCCTCGGGCATCAAGCGCGCGACGAAGACATTGAAGGGAGTCCAGTCGGCGTGGGTTGCCGACCAGGAAGTGCTCGTCAAGGGAGACAAGGTCGTCGAGTACCGCGTACGCCTGAAGCTGACATTCGTCCTGAAGTAACGGGCGCCTATCCGGGCGAAGTGCCCGGCTGTACGCCGACCACGAGCATGCCCGGCCCGCCGTGCACGCCGAGCGCCGTGCCGAGCGCCGTGAGACAGGCCGATTCGAGCCGCGGAATTTCCCGGCGCAGCGCAGCGAGCAGCTGCCGGCCGTCCGCCTCGGCATCGCCGTGCCCGACCGCGATCCGGTGCGGTACGCCCGCCGGCAGGCGCCGCGCGATGTAGCGGGCGAAGCGCGGCACGAGATCGCGCCGGCCGAAAAGCGCACCGCCCGCGGCGATGCGACCGTCCGCGAAGTTCGTCAGGACCGGCGAGCAGCGCAGCAGGCGCGACAGCGTGCGCACGACCGGTGGCACACGGCCGCCGCGTACCGCGTGGTCGAGCGCGCGCAGCAAGCCGAAGGTGCGGGTGTGTGCGCGCATCGCTTCCGTTGCCGCGACGATGCGGGCGCCGTCGTAGCCGGCGCGCGCGCATTCGGCGGCGTAACGCACGAGCAGGCCCTGGCCGAGCGAGACGTTGCGGCTGTCGATCACCACGACCTTGTCGGGCGCAACACGCTCCGCCGCTGCCCTTGCGGCAGCCCAGGTGCCGCTGACGCGGGCTGTCAGCGCGATAGCGACCACGCTGTCGTAGTGCGACGCGAGGAACTCGAACATGCGGCGGAAGTCCCCCGGCGGGGGCTGCGAAGTGCGCGGCTGCTCCGCGTCGGTGGCGAGCGCACGATAGAACTCCTGCGGCGAGAGCGTCACCTTGTCGAGGTAGCTGTGCGTGCCGAAATGCACGCGCACCGGGATCACCTGCACATCGAGGTTCTCGAGCAGGTCGTCGGGAATGTCCGCCGCGGAATCCGTGACGATCGCGACGCGACGTGCGCCCGTGTGATGCGCCGCGAGCGCCTGGCGGTGCATGTCGTCGGCCTTCTGTGCGGAGAGCGTCCCATGGCGCGCTGCCGCCGCGAATACCTGCGCGGGCTCGTTCGTGTGGATGTGGACACGCGCCTTGCGCCGCGTGCCGGCGACGACGAGGCTCGATCCGAGCATCGCGAGGTCCTCGCGCAGGCGGCGTGCCTCGACGGCCTCGCTGCTCACCACGCACTCGGTGCAGTAGCGATGCGCGCCTTCACTGCCGCCGATCGTCATCGCCTCACGGGCCTCGTGGGCCTCGTGCCGTATCGGCCCGGCCTCGCCGACTTCGCCGGTCACGAGATAGCCGGCCATGCCTTCGACGAACTCGACGAAGCCGGCTGCGCCCGCGTCGACCACATTCGCCGAGCGCAGCACGTCGAGCGTCGCCTGTGTGCGCGCGAGCGCGATCCGCGTGGCCGGCAGGGCGTCCACGAACAGGCGGCGGATGTCCGTCGCGCCGCCGTCGACGAGGCGCCGCACTTCCGCAGCGAACACGGCCAGCACGGTGAGCAGAGTGCCCTCGCGTGGTTCGGTGACGGCCTCGCGCGCATAGCGCGCGCCGGCAGCGCCCGCTGTCGCGAGGCCCGGTGCATCGATCGTCGTGCGGTCCTCGAGCGCATCGGCCACGCCGTGCAGGAACTGCGCGAGGATCGCGCCGGAATTGCCGCGCGCGCCATCGATGGCCGCGTCGGCGACCGCGACCAGCACGCGGCCTGCGTGCGCGCCCGGAGTCGTGCCACACCTGTCGAGGGTGCCGAGGACGGCCGACATCGTCATCGCGAGGTTGGTGCCGGTGTCGCCGTCGGGCACCGGGAACACGTTGATCCGGTTCAGGTGATCCGCGCGCGCTTGCAGGCGATGGATGCCGGCGCGCAGCGCGGCGGCGATTGCGGCGCCATCCAGCGCGTCGAGTGCGGTGTCAGTCGCGTTCAAGCCGGAAGCGCGTGCCGCGGAAACTCAGGATCGCTCCCGTCGGCGTGATTTCATCCACCCGGATGCCGTCGCGCGTGGCCTCGCCCTCCCTCAGGCGTTGCATGTTGATGAACACGAAGCGATCCGCTGCGCGCGCAGCATACACGTGCATGTCGAGGCGCAACTCCGGCAGCTGGTTGCGGATTGCCGGCGGCAGCTCTTCCTCCGTCGGTGCGATGCCGGATGCGATCTCCACGCTGCCCGCCGCATGCGCCGGCCGCAACGACTGTTGCGCGGGCAGCGCTTCTTCGTAGTCGGCCGGATTCGTCGACTCCTCGCTCGCCGCGTTTGCGGGCGTTGCCGCCGCAGGGGTCGGTGGCAGTACCGGCGCGGCCACTATCGGGGCGGGGACGGCCGGCGCGGGGACGACGGACGTGGCGGCACCCGGGGCGTCGGTGTGCGCAGCAACTGAACCGGGCGCACGAGCCGGGGACATCGGCGCCGGCTGTGCGGCGGCTGGCGCGACGGTGGACGTGTTGTCCCGGCTCGCCGGCGCGGGGCTGCGCAGCAGGAACCAGCCGAGGCCCACGATGTTCACGGCGAGCAGCGCGCCGAGCGCGAGCGCCCATGCCGGCAGCCCGCTGCGCGGCGCGGCGCTGCGCACTTCGAACAGCGCGGGCCCGGCCTGGCGCTGCCGTTCACTGTCCGATTTCTTGAGCGCATCGAGTATGAACGACATCGCTCAGCTCCGTTCGTCCGCGGCGACCAGTCGCGGCGTGCCCGGTGCCGGTGCAGCCGCATCGAGTGCGAGGAGTGTCTGCGCACCTGCAATGCCGTCGACGTCGAGCCGCCGCTCGCGCTGGAAGTTCTCGACCAGCCGTACGAGCGACGCATCGTAGCGATCGTCCACGACGGCCGCGGGCGTGATGCCCGCGTGACGCTCGAGGCGCTCGCGCAGGGCCCGCACCGCTTCACCCGACATGCCGGGTGTGAGCGCACGCACCGGCATGGTCACGGGCTGCCACAGGAGCGTGAAGTCCCCGAACCAGTAGCGGGCGAGATCCGCGATGCCGACCGTGTATTCGCTGCCGCCCACATCGAGACGCGCATCGTCGTCGGCGAGTGCGACCAGCACGACATAGTGCGCGCTTCCCTGTTCGTCGCCGAGCGTCAGCACGGCCGGGCGGTTGTAGAGCCGCAGTTGCGCGTAGGAACCGCGCTGCGTCGCGCATTGCAGGCCCGCCATTGCGGCTTGCTCGCAGGCGTCGCCGGCGCCGGCGGCATCGGCCTTCCCCCAGTGTGCCAGCAGGCGGGTGAGCGCGACGTCACGCGTGGTCACGTCCGCGTGCTGCGCGAGCACCGCCGCCACTCGCGGCCGCTCGGGCGGCGGCGCCGAACTCGCGGCCTGCGCGGCGGGTGCGGCGGGTACCACGGGAGCGCCGGGGGCCTGTCGGGCGGGCGTGGCCGGTGCAGGCGCGACGGCTGCCTGCGCAGTGGTGTCGCGCCGCAGGGCGCCCGACTGCCACAACGCGGCTCCCGCAAGTGCCGCGACCACCACGCCGCCGAGTGCCGCGACCCACGGCAGCCAGCGCGGCGCGATGCGCCGGCCGAAGACTTCGCCCGCGGCGCTGCGCACGGTCGAGGTCGTCACGCGATGGCGATCCTGCGTGTACGCGCCGAGCAGCGCGCGATCGCAGATCACGTTCACGAGCCGCGGTATGCCGCCCGACTGGCGGTACACCTCGGCGAGCGCGCCGGCGGTGAGGATGTCGGTCGTTGCGCCCGCCACGCGCAGGCGATGGCGCACATAGGCCGCCGTCTCGGCCGCCGACAGCGGGT